>Ga0099825_1000879_pt1 | contig 35649 bp, 21 predicted proteins | sample SiratroredBW_FD_76838 | JGI IMG/M metagenome (GOLD analysis project Ga0099825, IMG submission 76838) | Root nodule microbial communities of legume samples collected from California, USA - Siratro red BW | ecosystem: Host-associated > Plants > Roots > Nodule | place: USA: California | collected...
ATGCTTTAATCACAAAAATAAATAAATTTGTTTTTAAATTAAATTGATTGAATTTTCTTATTAAAAGAGAGAAAGAGAATATGAAATGAGTGGATATTTAAAATTAATTAAAGAATTAAAAAATAATAAAATCAGATTTTGCTTGCCACTTGGCAAGCTAGGAGTGGAGAGTTTTGCTCGCCACGTGGCAAGCTAGGAATGGAGATGATTTGTGAGTGGAATGGGTTGGCACATGGGAGAGAGAAAAGAAAAAACGGAAATTGGTTGGCACATGAAAGAGAAAAGGTTGATAAAAGAGAAGGAGGGGGAGCGAAAACGAAAAGAAGAGGAAGTGGGGAATTGAATTGAGAGAGTTTTTCGGAGGGGAGAGGGAATGAAAAATTGAAAGTGGAGAGAATCTGTGAGTGGGAGACTAAGACGAGATTGGAATAATCATCACAGAGCTTAATACTGGAAGAAAAGCAAGCTTCAAGCTTCGAAGCTCGCCGGAAAATTTGAGTGCCTCGTCGGAGTTGCCTCGGACCACCCTCATTCGACCTCTTCTAGGCGTCAAGAGGTAGATCTCTTCTTCATCATCTCATTGCCGCATAATTTACAAGTTTCTCTACCCGTGCACACTGCAAATCATATTCACCATTCTCGCCGGTCATCTTCTTCCATGAAGTTGCACCGGCGAGACTTTATTTTCCTGTTTGACACCGTTTCACTACATATCTTTGCTTGTATTAACTTGCATGATGATGAGAACAACCTAAGGAACCTTTTTCGACCTCTGGACCGGCCGTTCAAGGTCGCCGGAATCTCGCCGGAAAATGTACTCCGGCGAGATCATGTTTGCTGTTTTAATGTGTTTTGCTGTGTAATATTGTGTAATTTCGTTTTCTGCACCTATTAGGAACATGTATGAGCAAAAATAACAAGTTTATAAACATGAAAACTGAAAAAACAGTGAGATTATGATTGGTGTTTGATATGAGAGGAAGATGTTGGTGTATGTGATTGTTTCTATGTAAATGTGGTGCAATGTTGTAAGTTAGGTTATGTTGAGTTGAATTATATCATAAGTGAGTTATTACAGTCACTGAATATGCATGAAATTGGATTCAAAAAACTGTATTTCATTCAGACATTTTGTCGAGCACCTGGTCTGCTCATTTTGGTCCAGTGGACTCACTTCGGGGTAAATTAGAGAGCAATCGGTGAATCTGTGAGATTGGTGGAGGAGTGCGTTGGAAAGAGCTTCTGGAGCTCTTTTCAATGATATATTACATAACCATTTATGATAACCATAGGTGCTCCAAATCTAGCCCCGAAATTCAGGTTTCACCATTAATCCTATTTCCTGGCGGATAAAATAACATAAGTGGAGCATGGGCACTAGTTTGGGGCTTTCGTTCTCAAAATCCTTGAATCTTTAGAGGCCTTGTGAGGGTGTGTTGGAAATATATCCTGAAGCTCTTTACAATGATATATGGAAAGTACATTTATGAATCCATTTGCACCTTCAAAATTGACCCCGAAAATCGGGTCTCAAAACTGGTTTCTGGAAATTCCAGAAACTAAGTGTTGGCTGGATTCAAAGTTGGTCACTAGACCAACTTTCGAGGGTTTTTGCTCTCAATCCTTGAATCTTCATGAGGTTTGCGAGTAGGCGTTTGAAAGATTTCTTGGAGGTCTTTCCAATGGTATATCACAAGTGCATTTATGAAAATATATGAACTCCCAAATTTGACCCCGAAAATGGGATCCCATCACTGAATTCTGGAAATGCCAGACCTTAGTATTGGTTGGGTTCAAAGTTGGTCAATGGACTAACTTTCGAGGGCTTGTTCTTTCAATTCTTGAACCTTCATGAGTTGTATAGGTATGTGTTGGAAAGATCTATTTAAGATCTTTACAACAGTATATAGAAAGGTCATTTATGAAGCCATGAACACCTTCAAAATTGAGCTCGAAAATGGGGTCCCATCACTAAATTCTGGAGACTAAGTGTTGGATGCGAAAGTTGGTCATTGGACCAACTTCATGTGGTTATTTCTCATAATTCTTTAACTTATAGTAGATGTGTAAGTAACCATTGGAAAGATCTCATTATGCTCTTCAAATCCGTATATAGCTTGCTCATTCACATAGCCATTTAACCACTCAAAATTTGATCCAAAGTTGCTTGTTCACCATTTTTTTTACAGCATAACTATGAAAATTCTAAGTCCCCAAAATCCTTGGTTTTGCTTCTTGATGCCATTTTGAGTCATGTGAACCTCCTAGTGGCACGAACGCTGCCCAAAGGATGCGTTTAATTTTGCTCAAAACTTGCATTTAGAGTAAATCAACATCTGCAGACCCACTTTGCCTTAGCTAGATTCAGTTAATCCACTAAAGTAATAATCCTTGGCATGCACACTGCCTCTTTAGGTTTCATCTGCAGTGTTTAAGATTAAACCTCTCTCTCATAAAGCCCTGGCTTGTTTAAGCTCTCAGTGTAGGGAAAAGCACGCACGATGCTACCTCTTTAGACACTGAGAACTTTAGCGAGTCAGAGTAACATTACCTGAGCCTTAATCCCATGCAAGCCACGTTCGCTGACACTATGTGTGGAACATTGGCACGTTCGCTACCCTCCTTTTGATTATCCCTATCTTTTCATTTCTCAATAAAATTATAAAATGACTAAAATATCCCTCAGTCTTAAAAAAAGAAAAAATAGAAAAATATTAAAAAAATCATAAAATCAATTTCAAAATTACCCAATCACATATTTAGAACTACGTATTTCATGATTCTTCACCCATTGAGGATGTTGATACGTAGGAGCAAGGTCAATCCTTGTCGGGTCCTTTAATTTAAAAATTATTATTTTGTTTTTTTAATTAATTACATTTTAATTATATTTTTTTGGAAAAATAAATATTTTATAAACCACATTTGATTTTGATCATTTAATTAAAGGTACTGTCTTAAGAATGACGCTGTGGGGTGCTAATACCTTCCCCTCGCGTAACCGACTCCCGAGCTCATTTCTAGTTCGCAGACTTTTCCTTATTCTTTTCTTGGTTTTTCCATAGTTTTCCATAATAAATTATGGTGGCGACTCCATTTCTTTCTTCTCATTAGTTTTTATTTCTTTTTTTCGGATTGCCATATTTGTCGTGATTTTAGGTCGCGACAAATAATATTGGGCTTGATCAAGGAGTCCAAGTAGCACAAGGAGCTCTCTCCTTGTGCCACTTGTCACCACCTTGTGAGAACATTGGAGTGCAAACTAGGTTTGGGAAGCTTGTCATAAAAGCTAGGGTTAGAAGCTTGTCTTATAAGCTAGGGTTTCTAAACCTAGCTTCTCCCATACCCTGCCTAGGTAGCTTGCATGGAAAGCTAAGTAGCTCATCCTTTATTCTATAAATAAGAGGTCTAGGAACCTCTCTTGTAGACTTGATTTGAGTAATGAAATGCTGTCAAATTTTCAGCACATTGCCTCAAGTTTCACATTGAGTTTCTTCTCCTAGAAGCTAGAAGCTCTCTCTTGAAGGTTGGCCTAACCTCCTTCAAGGCTTTCACTATCTTCTTCACCAAAACCATATCAAACTTCCCTTGCACGCTTCCTTCCATGGTGAATTCCTCCACATCCATTACTTCTGTATCATGAGGAGCTCTTTCCATTCAATGTGTTCGGTGCAAATGGCTTGAACATGCTCTTCATCCATTGAAGCGTGAGCTACAAGCTAAAGCACCAAAGAGCCTCTCCATCAAGTATTGTTGTTTTCGTTCTGATTTGATATCACTTGTATTGGGAGTGGTTTGGTTGCAAATTACATAGGGTTTTTGATTTGTAATTGTGCATTTGTTACCCATATTACATATGGTTTGTATTTTGGGTTGTGTAGTAAGGTTTTGTACTGTTTTACAGCTGATGTAGGGTGTAGTAGGTTGTGTGCTGTATAGGGTGCAGTGTTAACTTGCAGGGAGCAAGGGTAATTGTATTGTATTGTATTAAACTGATCTTGGTGATCTTTTTAGTGGAATTATTTGCTTGTTGGTATAGGACTGGACATAACCCTTGAGGAAGTGTGAACCAGTATAAATCTTTGTGTTCTTGATCTCTCTTTCTCTCTTCTTGATAACTTTTCATATTTGTTGTCATATGTTCAACTAACTGTTCATCATGGTCGATCAATTGTTCATTCTACAGGTGTTATTTTTTGTGTTCTCTAAAATTGATTAATATATATGTTCAATTGACTGCTTTTGTTCTTTAATCAATATTAAGTGTTCCTAGTTAATTGTGCTTGTTGTGTAATTGATTATATTTCTGAAAAACTTATTTTCTTGAATCTGGATTGCTTTGCTGTGTGAGTAATTCTTAATCAATTGTTTCTGGTGTTTATCTGATTGTTGTGAACTGTGCTGATTTGAGTTCTTTGTTCAACTGATTATATCTGTGATTGAATAAACTGCTTTCTATTGGTTATTGCTCTGATTGCGATATTCAGTAAATTGTTTCTAGTTGTTACTTAACTGTTTTGTAAGTTATCTGGATTGATCTCTGATTTCAGCCTACTGCTTCCGCACCTCAATCTGTTGATCTTTGTTGTTTACAGTAATGTGTGTGTTTGTTGATTTGAAATTTATTTACTTTTTGTTGTGCACTTTCGAATAACACTTTTGATTGTTTTAGTTAAGAACTTTAATTCTATATTTCAAATACTTTCCATTTTTGTGAAAATTTTGTGAAAGTTCAATTTACCCCCTCTTGAACTCGGCCTAAACTTGTTTTTAGTATGGATACAACAACAGAGGCAGAATAATTGGCTGTGGTGATATAGGAGTCAAAGGCAATCTAATCATACAAAATGTATTGTTGGTTGACGGTCAAAAACACAATTTGTTGAGCATTAGCCAGCTGTGTGATAAGGGCCTGCAAGTCACATTTGAACCATAGATATGCCTCATTTCCAATGCAAATTCCAGACAAACATACCTTGTTGGGAAAAAGGTTAACAATGTTTACATGTTAGAAAAAATTGCATAAACTATAAAATCAATTGCTTGCTGACTAAGAGTGATGAAACTTGGTAGTAGATAGCCGATTTGCTAACATCCACATGCATCATTTAAATAGAATTGCATCTAAGGAACTTGTAATTTGTTTACCTAAACTCAAGTTTGAAAAGGACAAAGCTTGTGAAGCATGTCAAAAGGGAAAGCAAACCAAAATTTCTTTTAAACAAAAAACTTTGTTTCAACAACTAAACCTCTTTAACTGCTAGAACCATGAGTATAGGTGGCAGTTTTGTCATTGTAGATGATTTCTCTAGGTTCACATGGACATTATTCATAGTAACTAAGGAATATGCATTTGGTGCCTTTAAGAGACTTGCAAAGATTATCCAAAATGAGAAAAACTGCACCATTACTGCCATAAAAATTGATCATGGAGGAGAATTTCAAAATAAAAGGTTTGGAAAGTTTTGTGAAAAATTTTGGCATTCAACATAATTTTCACCTCCAAGAACTCCATAGCAAAATGGGGTTGTGGAGAGGAAAAATACAGCCTTGGAAGAGATTGGTAGAACTTTGTTAAATGAAACAAATCTTTCAAAATATTTTTGGGCTGATGCAATGAACATTGCTTCCTATGTGTTGAACAGAGTTCTAATAAGACCAATTCTGAATAAACTCCTTACAAACTTTTGAAAGGAAGAAAACCGAAGATGTCTCATCTAAGAGTTTTTGGCTACAAGTGCTTTATTTTAAACAATGGTAAGGATAATCAATGCAAGTTTGATTCAACGGTAGATGAAGGTAGCTTCCTAGGTTAGTCATCATATAGCCATGCATATAGAGCATACAACAAGAGAACCATGTTGATTGAAGACAATGTGCATATAACCTTTGATGAGACTAACCAAAAGTTGTAGGAAGAACATAAATTTATAGCAGAGGATGAAGAAACAGAAGGTGTTCAAAGGCTGAAAGATGTTGCAATAACACAAGATGAACAACTAACTACAAAAGTGAATTCTGGAAATTTTGAAATAAATTTCACTCCAGGACAAATTGATTTGCCTCAGGAATTGAGAGTTCCAAGAGATTTGTCCTTGGATAACGTGATTGGCCAGATTCACAAGGGTGTTTCAACAAGGAAATCACTGAACCTGTTATGTGAACTCATGGCGTTTGTTTCACAAATTGAGCCAAAGACAATACATGAAGCATTGAATGATAATCATTGGATCAATGTCATGCAAGAAGAGTTGAACCAATTCATTAAAAATGATGTGTGGAGTTTAGTTCCTAAAACTAGCAAGATGAACGTGATTGGCACAAAATGGGTGTTCAGAAACAAAATGAATGAGCAGGGCATAATTGTGAGGAACAAAGCTAGATTACAAGCTAAAGGTTCAATTAAGAGGAGGGAATTGACTATGATGAACATATACGCCTATTGCAAGGATTGAAGCTATTAGACTATTGCTTGCTTATGCTATTCTAAATGGTTTTAAGTTGTTTCAAATAGATGTGAAGAGTGCATTCTTAAATGAATTTATAAATGAGGAAGTATATGATACACAACCACATGGATTTGAAGATCACAAGCTTCCTGGACATATTTACAAACTCAAGAAAGCTCTCTATGGGTTAAAGCAAGCTCCAATGCTATGAAAGGTTAAGTAATTTTCTATTCTCAAAGGATTACAAAGAGGTCAAGTAGACAAAACACTCTTTATTAAGAAATTTGAAAATAACATAATACTAGTTTAAGTCTATGTTGATGATGTAATGTTTAGATCAACTAATGAGTTGCTTTGCCAAGAATTTGTTTCAGCAATGTAGGGGGAGTTTCAAATGTCAATGATGAGAGAGCTGAACTATTTTCTAGGACTACAGATCAAACAAATGAGAACTGGAACCTTCTTGAACTAAACAAAGTATTGCAAAGATGTGCTGACAAAGTTTGAAATGGAAAACTACAAAGAAGCCTCAACACCAATTTCAACTAGTTGTTATCTTGATGCTAATGAAAATGGAACTACAGTTGATCAAACACAATTCGAAGGACTGATTGGATCATTGCTTTATCTCACAACAAGCAAACCTGACATCATGTTCAGCATATGAATGTGTGCAAGATTTCAAGCCAATCCAAATGAATCTCACTACAATGCAGCAAAGAGGATTCCCATATATCCCAAAGGAACAATGAATGTGGGATTGTGGTATCCAAATGAAGATACACTCAATTTTAAAGGATATTCAAATTCAGATTTTGCAGGGTGTAAATTGGATAAGAAAAGCACAAGTGGTATATGCCTTTTAGTTGGAGCCAGCCTAATATCATGGAACAACAAGAAGCAAGCATATGTTACTTTCTCTATTGCTGAAGCTGAGTACATTACTGCTGGAAGTTGTTTTGCTCAAATCTCTTGGCTCAAACAACAACTTAGTGACTTTAGTCTTAAAGTCACAAAGGTACCATTATTCTGCTATAATACCAGTTCTATAAATCTAACAAAGAATCCAGTGCATCATTCTAGAACAAAGCATATAGATATTATATATCATTTCATTAGAGAACAAGTTAGCAATGGGGTTTGTGAAATCAGATTTATTGAATATGAAAAACAACTAGTAGATTTCTTTACTATACCACTTGCAAGAGATAGCTTTAATTATATTAGAATTGAACTAGGAATACTGGATCTGTCAAACATTGCATAATAGGAAAATTGCATCATGTATGTGTGTACTGTCATAAAAATAAATTGATTTATTCAACTACGAATCAATTTATTTTGTGCTGTGAACCACTAACGTCAAATTTTAGCCAATATAACTTTGGAAATCGATTCTTTAATTGCTTCTGAGTTGGTTATTGAGACAAGGAAAATATGTGCAATAAATTGATGGACTGTGGTGAGTGGACTTAAGCATGCAAAGTCACATAATGAGCCACACAATGCCACATGTTAGACCAACTACTCATGTTAGACCACAATGAGCCACACAATGCCACATGTCTAAATGCTATTGGAAGTGAAAAAGGCATTGACTGAAAAGCAACCAATTTAGCAGGTACCCATATGCAAAATTTTCTTGTCCCATTTAAGCTACAAGGTACACTGCTCCAACCACAATTAGAGTATTGGTAAAATGAACTTATTTTGTTTTTAATGCAAAGCCAACTGCAAAGTTATATTGTGTGTGTATAAATTGCATTCTTCATGCATACATTCTGCATAAACCCTCAACCCATTCAAAAACCAACCCAGAACTCGTCAAAACTCATTGCTTCCATGGTCTCTTCAAGTAATCCAGGGAAGAGAATAAAAATATTGTAAGTGCTGGAAGATTTTCTGATGAAAAAGGGCACCTGGAGAATAGGTTTGTTGGCCCAAATAGTTAAGTAAACTCCAAACAGATTGAAAAATATCTATAAGAGTACAACAGAAAGATATCAACACACCCAAGTACCTAAGGGTGGAGTGGCTCAAATCTGAGTAGCTGCTGGAGGTCAGTACATTGCTGGAACTGCAGAGCCTGTAGATTGTCATGATTGTATCTGTTAACTACTATAATGGAGTTTGCTAATTTGTCTTGGTTGTAATGATCTATGGTTAATGAAACAAGTATGTTTTTAAAAGTGCAACTTCTAGCAATACTTACAAGCTATGAGCACAAATGTGAAACTGTGAAAGAGTGAAAGGTATGATTGATTTCATCTTAAAAGACAGGAAAGCAAATCAGTTTATTTTCTTACATATGAGATAATGAGTTTATCAACTTGTTGCCTTCACATGTTTTTTCACTGTGCAGATGAAGTTGCAAACCACTCACACACTAAGTTATCTTCATCAAATAGGGGGAGATTGTTAAGAATCTCACAGGATTCAATATTTGATGAAGTCACGCAATTGGTCAAAAACAAAGCAAAGCATGAAGTTGAAGATGAAGACTTAGTCATTGCCTTAATGGGTGTGAGTGAGTGTGATTGAAGATGAAGGTAAACCTATGCACAATTGAGAATAAAATCCTTGGCACAATTAAAACATACTTAAAATCAAAGTAATAAAACTGAGCAAAATGTTTTTGAGAAAAATCAATTGAAAATTAAGTTTTTAACAAAAAATAAATCGATTCCAATTTCATGAAATCGATTCATTCACGCACTGAACCAAAACTGTCTCAACCTTTTTTCAAAAATAGTTTCGGTATTTTTCTATTTTAAATACCTCGGCTTTAAAAGTGTGAACATAAAGAATACAAAGAAGAGAACAACTTGAATTTTGAGTGAGAAAAACAAAGATGTTTGGTTTTCCAACGATCAAAGAAGTGCTCTTGAATAAATTAAAAGACTTGAATTCTTGTTGTGCCATTAGTGTTCTTCAAAGCTTTGCGCTAGCTTGTCTTTAGTGAAATCAGGGAGATATCTGCAACCTAAAAATTTAACCTGTTTTGATTCAAGTGTTGCATATTGTAATGTTAATTGTAATCTTTGATTCAAATTAGATATTGGTAATGCCATAGGATTTAGCATTGGTGTAATATGAATATTTGGGGTAGTAGGGTTCTAGCTTAAGTATTCAGTGGTGTTTTTCATCTTGCAGGGTGCAAGAGGTGTTCTTGATTGTAAGTGTTTACAATTGAGTGTTTGATAATGAAATTTTTCTTACTAGGGTTGCAAGAAATTTTGGATGTAGCCCTTGAGAAAGGGTAAACTAGTCTAATTGTTTTGTGTATTTTTTTCTTGACCCTTCTCTCTGCATAATATTTTGTTCAGTGCCATTCATTTATTATGCACACCTACATTCGCTTCTTTGTGCTTCTGTCTTTATGCATTTTATCAACTAATTGATTATTGAATGATCAAATTGTTTTTATAAAGATTCTTAAAACTGAAAAATTGTTTTGATTCAAGTGATTAATTCATTTATGTTTCTTTTTTTTCAAGATTTACTCAACTTGTTTTTATGAAAATTGCAGAGATTCATTTTGTTGTTCAAAGATTTATTTTGTTGTGCTGGCATAACATTATAATTTTAAATCTTTGGATATAATCTTTTCCAAATTCACATGTGATTCTTTTCGCGTAACAACTTTGTTGATCTTGTTATTTTCGATCCAACTGTGATTTGATTCATTTAACAAACTGATTTAACTAGCATTGTGATCTAAGTGCTTCTATGCATAATTTGAAAGTGTATCTTTGGTATCTTAAATTGAATTTCTCCTAACCTTGATTTTGTGACTGAATCTGGAGTTTCCACCTATTGGATTCTGGTGTTTCATATTAAGTATGTGCTACAATCAAAACTAGTTTTGCAGTAAAATCATTCAAATTGCTTAAACTGCAGAATTACTAATTGCTTTCTCTATGAGGGATTGAACTGTAGCTTGTCTTGTCTTAATTCCTTAATTGAATCTTGTATTAAGTTTTTTAATTCATTAAATTGAGACATAGCTTAATTCTATAGTTGTGTTCTGTATTGCCTATTCAAGATCACTGTGTTTGAAAATCTTATTTTCTCAATTCTGTCAGTTTTTAATTCGATTTATTCGCATTGAAATTGATTGAATTTCTGTGTTGCACCTAGAGTCATTGATCATGAAGTATCTTGAAAACTCTCATTTTTCTTAAAACATTTTTCTATCTTTCTATATTAAAAAATTTTGAAAAGTTCAATTTACCCCCCGCCCTCTTTAACTTAGCCTAAAAGTATTTTCAGCTACGAGCCCAAAGAATACTTAGTTAAGCCACAAGTGACTTGTGTCAAGAACACTAAAGGGATTAGCTAGGAGTAGTTACGTGTACTTCGCAACATTAGTCTACTTAGTTGAACTTGTCTGGTTGGTCAAGAAATGGATGTAGCCTGTTACGATAGATGAACCAATACAAATTACTTTGTGTATTTTTATCTATTCCATACCTTCTTTATATTGTATGTTATCGTCTTATGTAATAACCCAAGAAGAAAAGTTAGTTTGTGTGCGCAACTAAAAATGATTTTACTAAAGTGTTTTTCAAACTAACTTTTTATCTTATATTTGTATTGGTAGGTCAAATTCTAAAAGTATGATCTAATCACTTGTTAAAACAAACATGAAAATATATTAGTCAAGTGATTCAATTGAGCTACAAACTTGTATCTAATGTGACCAACGGAACCAAAAGAGATAAGGATAATACAATCGGTTAAGTGTGCCCATCCAATCATATTTATTAAGCAATTATCTTCAAGCAACCATTTTATGATTTGTCAGATCAAAACCTGCTAAGAAACGTGTTTTAAAAGACATATTTTAAGCTTGCCTTTCTTTAGTAGATCATTCTATGTCAAATCAGCATTTGAAGCATCCTATAAGATGGAGGAATCATAGTGTGATTTTCTATTAAAATTTGAGAAAATAGCCTAAATAATTGATTCACTTAAGGCAATTTGCATATGTGCTTAATTCAAATAAGAAAACTCCAATCGTAACACTATGACAGTGGATACTCACAATTCACAATGAAAAGAACATCCACACTCCCAAGGTAAAAAAAACGAGAGAAAAGTTGAGTGAGACTTATATGAGAACAAGATGGAGATGGTCAAATAGAGATGAGAAATTTGTATTCTACTAATAATGATTCATTAGTTAGAAGGTATGTATTACAATATATTACAAGGTAAGTATTTATAGATTTTCTTTGTTTGTATAAAGGTAAGTATATAATGTTTTGTTGATTTCATGTATTAAATGGTCTAGGGTCTGCAAGTACAATGTAGAAATTTAAGATTTGTTCCCTCGATTTGAGCAATAATTTTGATCTTTTTGAAATTACAATTGACATTATTAAGAATTTTGAAAATTTTAGATTTTGATTTATGTTGTTTGGATTCACTAAATATTGGTAAATTAAGATAGTATTGAAAATCAATACATTGAAATTGGTGGTACAATTTTTCCTTGGTGAGTTTTTGAGCCTAATTGATGGATGGATCATTCTTATGCCATACCTCTTTATTTAAGTGTAAATTTGTTCATAATGACTTATGCATCAAAATTTAGCTTGATTCTCTATTTTTTATGACATTGGTATCATGTATTGTTTAAGATGATTGAGGGAAGTTTATGTCTTCCCTTTCATATTCTTTCTTATATCTAAATCTTATACTCAGCACAATTATGTCTTTGTAGAATATAAATAAGCATTGGAAATCTTTTGGCCAAAGACTTTTGAAAAACAGATAAAACATGTGATATGTTCCACAATACAAGAGAGACCAAAAACATATACAAAAATTTCAAGAAGTAGAATGTGTCATATTAGAAAAAAAAAGCTTCGAAAACAAAATATATTGATTCAAAATAACTGAGTTTGCTACAAAAGTAAATACCAACCAGCTTATTAAGTTATTTTAGCGTTAGTCGCTCCATAAAAATCACTAGCAGTTGCGACCCAAAGTTGATATAGTTTCAATTGATCTTCTTTGCTTCTTTATTTTCTACTTGATATTGTTTACCTCCTATTCACTTTATTTTTCTCCCCATATACAATTCACATCATAGCCCATATATAGTCCACATCACAACCCATGTTACAACATTATATAGTCCTCATAATTCTTAACAGTTGTTACTAAGTATTGTGGATATGAGAATTATGTTAAATTCATGATTGTGTTTGCTTGCATGAACATTGAGTGAATATACACAAGCCTAAGTAGTTGAGAGTTGGAAATTTTTGATGTGCACCCGGTAGATCACTTATTTCTCTCTTGATTTTAACTACTATATTGGTTGACCTAATTTAAGGAATTTCATTCACATTTTTCTTGATTTATTATTTTCTTGATTCATGTTTCTGCCAATTTTATTTTTCTTTTGGATCAAAATTGTAGTGATGATTTTTTTTTTTTTTATGTTGTCAAAACCAAGTGGGAGAAATAGGTCAGAGTCATGTTTTTCTACCAATCTCTTACTTGCCACATTTGTACAACTTCCTCCATTAGTGATAAGAATACAAACTTTGTTGTTTATAAGGCATCTTAAGTGAAAAATGCATCCTCTTTGAGAATTACCAATGTCTTTATGGATATGGCCAAATATTTTCCTTACAACCAACAAGTAACATTTTTTAGGACAAGTTCATAGTCACTATTGGAAGAAGAAAAAGTACTCTTGGTTTGTGAAGAAGGAAAAGAAGATAAAGCAGAAGGAAAGAGAATGTTCAAATAGTATCTCTCCACCTTTATTGCTATTTTTTTTGCTCTATTGCTCTATTTTTCATAATAAAATATGGAGTACAATATATAAGATCATAATAGGCTGATGAATTTTGATTTTAATGCTAACTAAAGCATTGATATATGTGTCTTGGTATATTCTTCATGGTGTATAGGCTGCATGCAAGATACAAAAGGAGAAGTGTTTTTTGGGCAGTAGTGATATAAATTAATCCTTAAGAGTTGGTCTGTAGGCTCAAGTATATTCAGTTAAGGTGTTATCATGGACAAGTCCATTCCAACTGTCAATTGGCTAAAAGAGAGTAAATAGATTGGTAATGTACTTTAATAATTTTTTTTAAAGCAAATGCATATCAAACCAATGTAACAATACTAGTGGTTGTGATAATTCAATACAACAATTGCATAAAAAGGAAACTAAAGGCACCCATCAAAATAGGTGGACAATAAAACAGCGATGAAATCAAGGATGAGTCATTTTGTTTTGGTGAGGCAAATACATGCAATCCTGTGTAGGAAGATTGACTTGAGAAGGAGTAGAAAGAGCATGGTCACAGAAGGAAAGAATCAAAAAGTTATCACATAAGAGAGAGAGAGATTTCATATCACATTTTTGTTACCAAACATAATACCTCCTCCACCAACTTGTACTCTTCATTCTATTGCTTTTGTGCCTTTCTTGATTTATTGGATTACCTGCCAAGTGTCCTCTTAGAATTACTAATTCTTCCATCTCAGCACCATACCTCACTTCATCATTAATTTCTTTGTCCCTTGTTTCCCTCAATACATTACCCTCCCCATTAGCCATAACCTTGTCCTCAAGGTTGAATTGAGGATTAATTTTAGAGAATTCTATAGTATTTTCCCATGTGCCTCAGTTGTGTTCCCTTCACCCTATTTAACCAGCACTTGACCAATGTCTTTGTTATCTTGTAAAATTGTTCTGCGATTGAGGATAAAGTGTTGTGCTAAGAGGGGTTCATGTTCAATAGATTTCAAAGGTAAGGTCAAGTAATGATCCATTGTATCTTCCCTAAATTTCTTTAAAACTGAGATGTGAAAACATTATGGATCCTATCCTCTGCTGGCATATCTACTTGAAATGACATCTCACTCAGTTTCTTAGAAACTTTGAATGGGCAGAAGTATTTCATCCTAGTTTTTGGTCCTTGCGCAATGCTGATAAGTATTTCATCTCACCTTCATTTAACTTAACATGTCTCCTCCCTTGATCGGCATAATATTTCATATACTGTTGAGATTTCACCATATTCACTTTGAGCTGATCCAGCTATTTATCTGTTGCTTGTAACATTTCTTGCAGGGATGGTTCATCATAAGGTGACATTTTATAACGAATCAAGAATGGTGGTTCCATCCCATAAAGGGATTGGTAAGGCGACATCTTAATGCTACTATGAAGTGAAGTGTTATACCAATATTGGGCCCAAGGAAGAAGCATTGAGAGCCAATATTTTGGGTTATCATAGTAAAAGCAACGCAAGTACATCTCCAGGATTTTATTCAACACTTCACTTTGTCCATCTATTTTTGAATGGTACGCTGAACTCGTGGCTAAATTGGTGCCTTGGATGTGAAATAATTCTTGTCAAAATTTGCTTATGAAAACTCTATCACGATCAGAAACAATAGAGTGTGCAAACCTATGCAACTTGATGATGTTGTTAATGAAAGCTTCAACCACCATTTTGCTATTGAAATCATGCTTCAAGGGAATGAAGTGAGCAAATTTGATGAGGCAATCAATAACTACCATGATCACAAAGAAGTTGTGTGAATGAGGTAGAGTTGTTATGAAATCCATGTAAATATGTTCCCAAACTTGAGACGGAATAGGGAGAGGTTGTAATAATAAGAGCAAAGGTATATCCATCAAAACAAAAGTCTATTATGCTCTCACTTTTTCTTTCTCTTCAAGAAGAAAATTAAATATCTTTTGTCCTCCGTTATCAAATTGGTATCAAATTTATGGCGAGTGTGACCAATAATTTGCCATTGCCCCGACTGACAAAGACAACAAATTATGATAATTGGAGCATCCAAATGAAAACCCTTCTTGGATCTTAAGATGTTTGGGAGGTGGTGCAAGAAGGTTTTAAAGAACTAGAAAATACCACAGGATATTCGACTGCTGAAAACAAAATGTTGAAAGAGACACGATCGAAAGATAAGGAAATTTTGTACATGTTGTATAGAGTTGTTGATCAATTCACTTTTTGAGAAGATTGTTGGTGCATCAACTATAAAGGAAGCTTGGGACATCCTGAAAAAAGTGTTCAAGGGTGTCAACCGAGTTAAGCAGATGCATCTTCAAACTCTACAAGGTGAGTTAGAGGCCATGAAGATGAAGGATTCAGAGGATGTATCTAGTTACATTACTCATATACAAGCAGTATCCAATCAACTCAAACACAATGGGAAAACCCTCACAGATGTAAGGGTTGCGGAGAAAATTCTTCAATCATTGACTGATGACTTTGAAATTGTCGTATGTGCAATCAAGGAGTTGATAAATTTGGAAGAAATGACCATCAATGATATTTTACAAACAAAGATGGGCATCAAGGAGGACAAGGTGATGTAAGTACAACACAACCAAGGACGAGGATGTGAAGGTCATGGTTACGGTCGTAGCAAAGAGCATGGTAATGGAAAAAACAATAAAGAGAGAGGACAAACGAACCAACAAAACTGGCATGGACGAGGGTACGGTCCTAGATGAGGTGATGGTTCTAAGCATCCAAATTTTGAATATTACAATTTTGGAAAATATGGACATTACGCAAAGGATTGATACGCTAAGAAGAAAGCGGAAGAAGATGCAACTTTATTCGAGGAAGATGAAGGAATCCTCATGATGACCAATGAAGGCATCACTATGGACGGTGGCATGGTGTGGTATCTAGACATTGGTGCTAACAATCATATGTTTAGGCACAAGAATCTCTTTATAGATATACAAGATAGAAAAGATGTACATGTGTCTTTTGGAGACTCAATAAAGGTTCCAATCAAAGGATGAGGAAAAATATGTCTTTCCCAAAAGGATGGAAAAACAGGTGCTATGAAGGATGTTTATTATGTGCATAACTTGAAAAATAGTATTCTTAATATAGGACAACTACTGAAGAAAGGATGTTCAAATTTCATGAAAGACCGAATGTTGCACTTGAAGGACAAAAATGGTCGAGTGCTTGCACATGTGGAGATGACAAATAATAGGATGTTCAAACCCAACCTAAAGATAAAGACTCTTTATCTCTGGCGTGAAGGAGGAGTTAAGGATGACGAAGAAGTTCTTAAAACGTCCAAAGCATTAGAAGCCCAGATGGGAGAGATGGAAGCCGAAAAGAATAAAGCACAGTTTATGGCTCATGTAATGAAAGATGAAATTTTCAATCCTACAATTGTTGAAGAAAGTGATGTGGTTGTTTCAAAAAATGATATGCATGACACACATACAGTGGATCTATTTGTGCCTGATTTGTCTTCAAGTATTCCTACTGCAGTATCAAAAATTAAGGGAAAGATAAAAAATGTTAATGAATTTTTAAGACAAACCAAAACTTCGGAAGCTCAACCAGAGGATATTGGGAATCAGAAGAAGAACTTGTCACTTAATGTTTGTAAGGATAAAGACTCTCTACAGTTTAAATCACTTAATTTCTAAGAAAGACATGAAAATTTGAGAGTCGCTACTGAAACTAATAATGTTTCAACTTCATGTATGGTTTTGGTCAAATAACAAACACTAATTGCCTGCTAGGAAGAGTACTTCAAGTGAAAATCTTTCAAAAAGGATAAAAGTGAGAAAAAAACCATTGATCATGGTTTCTCAGCTGATCACTCAATGGATATTTACTAATTGGTAATCAGTAACAACGATTCTATAACTTGAAGGAGATGATTATTGGAATAAAAGATCGAAAATGTTTGAGTTTAAGGAAAAAATTTGTTAGCATTAAACTCAAAAATCACCAATTTGTTAAGGGGTGTACGGTTATAGAATCTGAATGGTTAATAATTATCTTTAATTGTATGTTTTTAATGTTAATTATAATATTAATTATAACATAGTTGTTATAGATAGAGAGATAAATGTCAAGAATCTATATTATGATATTATATATTAAAGTTCACATTTGATTATGAAAATAGAACAATAGATAAAAAAAAAAACAGTAGAGCAATAAACATAAAAGAAAAGATATATTCATCAAAACAAAAGTCTGTTGTACCCTTACTTTTTCTCTCTCTTCAAGAAAAAAAAATTAAAATATTTCTTTTCTCGTATTAGTTTCCCGTAGTGCTTATAGTATGATCTACTATCATTGTAACGTATTGAGATACAATACAGTTTTATTGAGCCTGTCATTCCTTTGGTAACAATTGTTTAGTTCTTTTGTGTCTCTTAACTCTTACCTTTTATATTTTTTTGCTTCATGTAGATAGGCACCTCTGTGTTACCATTCCTTTTAATTGCAGCAGGGGACACTCAATAACATCATTGTAGGACAGATGATCACCTGCAAAAATCAGTAAACAATCCCCGTGTAACATCTCATTTAAGTTAACCAAATCACAACACAAATAGTTACATAATCACCTACTAAATTGATTCTATATATAAATATTATTAACTTTCACAACTTTAATATACATAATAATAGTTACATAATCAGATACCTGCTAATTTGATTCTATATATAAATATTATTAACTTTCACAACTTTAATATACATAATAATAGTTACATAATCAGATAGCTACTTTTGATTCTATATATAAATATTATTAATTAACTTTCACAACTTTAATATACATAATAAGAGTGTTAATATTAGATAAAATGTTGAAAATTTAAATACTAGTTAAAAAGTATAATTTTCAAAGATATATAAAACTGCATTATTCACATAAAAAAAACATACTTTATTACATAACGGTATCCATGGATTTCTTTTTCCTTACAGATCCTTCCATCAATAATACCCAGTCTCAAACACCCAAAAACTCATTGAAGAGTCCATAGAATTTGTCCATTTCCTTAGGAGGAAGGGCCACAATAATACTCACCCCATCACCTCCACCATCACCAGGAGGAAACAACAGAATAATATCCTTCCTATGGTACACCACGGGGCAACAATACTTAGGCTTCCCCCATGGATACTCCACCTCCTCAAACCCTAATCTCCACCATGATGACACCAAAACCTCCCCATTTGGAAACCCTTTGTTGATCTCTCCCCAATCAATAATCGACCTTGCATAGTCATTGGTCATCCTAGTTGCACCCTCAGACACCTTTTCAACCAACTTCATGAAGGGCCATTCTTCTAGCTCCCTACACGTGGCTGTGGCATAAGCCGTTAACACTGCGTTACCCGTGTAAGATTTTGGCAAAGGAGGGTCCAACCTCGAACGTATATCCACAGCATAGAGAATGGTTGATGACTTATTAGGGTTATTATCATCATCGCATGATAGTGCCTTGCATCTCCATATGTGGGCCGTGATAACGTTAAAGCCTGTGACACGTGTGGCAGTGTCACCAACAATTGAATTTTTGGCCTCTTCCTTGAGCTTTGTGATATCTTTTGAGGTTAGTTTGAAGACCTTGAACTGAAGCTGTTCGGTTGAGGCTTCGAAGATGTTGGAATTGGGGAGGTCGTTGAGCTTGAGCATCTCAGGGTGAGGGAAGGTGACACGTGGTGGGGATCGCGCAGCCAGGAGGTTCCTGTCGTGGCACGGCGTCACGGCCAAGGGCTTTTTAGCGGCTAGGGCAGCAATGTTGTCGAGGAAGGTTTTGAAGCTGAGGCCATCGAAGGTAGTGTGGCTTGTGGAAAATCCAATTGCAAAGCCACCACATTTGAAGGATGTTACCTGTGCGAGAAACAACATAAGTTAGTTACAACATGTTTTTTATAGATTTTTCTATCAACATGTTTACTCAAGAAAAAATCTAGAACTTTCTTATTTGGTTTTGTAAACTTTTTTTTTTTTCCTTGTTACAAACTAATTTAAATTATGAAAATATTGGAGATCTTATATTGACTAGAGAAGGTCTTAATAGTTTATAAGTGGATGCATACCTCACCCTACAAGCCGGTTTTATAAGGTTGAGTTAGACTCAGGTCCACTTCTTAATATGGTATCAAAGCCTATTCTGAAAAGATTGTTAGGTTTATCGGGTTACCCGTTATTGGGGTGTTATCGGATGACCCTTACATATAAGTTTCACTCTCGAGTTGAGGAGTCTCGGGCTGAGGGAGGTGTGTTGGACATCCCACATATCGACTACAGATGAGGTCTTTTAAGACTTTTCAATAATTTATAAGGTGGGTGCAAACTTTACCTTACAAGCCGGTGTTATAAAATTGAGTTAGACTTGAAGCCCACTTTTTAATAGAAAAACTTATTTTTCTATATTTTTCTTTTACAAAGTGTTTATAGAAAATAAAAGAAACTAATTGCTTTTCTTTAGATAAAGCCTGGATGTAACACAAACTTTTTTTTATGGAGGAAAGAAATACAAGCAAGAACTATCAATACAAGGAGCTTTTGTAAATTATTTTCGGTAATTTATATAAAAACACATTAATAAAAAATAAATAAACTATATATGCTAGTTAGTTATAATTAATAATATTATAATTTTATTTTATTTAGAAATACTTATAAGTTAAAATGGTTTAAATGGTGATTACATCTATTTCCTACTCCACTCGTAATTCGAAGTACAATTTATATTGTTAATAGGTTAGGAAGTGCATTCACTTATGTGGAGAATGACTGGGTGTTTAATTAATCAACTTTATAATAAATCAATAATATGAAAATAAATTAACAATTAATACGTTTTAAATTAGCTTATTTTTTATTTTGAGAAAAAAGTGTTTCTTTACATAAAGTTATAGAGATAGTATATATTCTAGGTATAAATATAATGCATAATACTTTTATTCACTTTTGTAATATATAACTTAAAAGTTAAAAAACAATTGGCGGATGATATAAAAAAGTTTAAATTTACATGCCCATAAAATTATAAGGACAAATGTTCAAATATAAAACAATTAATTCTGAAATACTTCATTCAAATATAAGAGAGCTTAAGTTTTGTTAAAAGATCATATCTATCATGCAAAACTTTCGTTAAGCGTTTTTCCAAAAGCTAAATCCTAACATCGAAAAAAAAAAACTGGGATTAACTTTATCCTATAATAATAAAAATATTAAGCTGTACTATTAAGTTTAAAAAAAATGTACTGCACCTAAATACTGTGTTATTCATATAAAAAGAAAGTGTATGTACGAAGCAGTTAGTGAGTAACTATCATATTAATCCTCTTCAGAATTGAGTTCTTTGGTCTTTAAAGTTTGTCCAAATTTTCAGTTATCTGATTAACATAAAGAACCGATTTCAATGGTCCTCACGCGGTAATCAAGGGATATGTGATGTCAATATCGGTGGACAATTAAATTTAATGAAACAACTGGTGGTGTGTTTTTCTCTTCTTCTGCTTCTTTTATTAAAAAAGGACTTTAAGTATCTATCAGTTTCTGTTTTTTTTACTAAAAAATAAATTTAAATCTAACGTGAGAATTATCTCACTTATATAATATAAATTAACTATTATAAAAATATTTTTATGTTTAATTAAATTTTATTATCATTTTCAATAAATATAACACAAGATAATTTAAGAGATTTATGTTTTTATTATTTTATGAAAAAAAATAGTAAATATAACAGCAATGTAAAAATAGTTAATTTTAATCACAACTGAGCCTAGAGATGATGCAGTATTAATGAAGAGCAAAACATTATTTTTTAAATAGAAAGATAAATAAGAATTTATATAAGATAAAATGATGTAATGCATTCTAGATATTGCGTTCTCACATGCTGAAATTGTGGATGTTGTAAATTGAATGAAAATTTGTGGGGGATAGAGATTCATTTAATTGAAGCAACTTCATAGTGTGACAGCCAAGTGGGCGAACTGTAATGTAGGCTTTAATTTGCCACTACTATTATTATTGTTAATAAAAGTCAAAACAGCCTAATAAATAAATCACGTGGAGACACTTGATAACAGTGTTTATGCTTTTGCAAAAAAATAGAAATGTTTTGTTTTAATTTAACTAGGATACTTTGCCCTAAAATTTAAATACGTTTGGTACTTGACTATTTTACGAAAATTAGTTCTGCTCATTTTTTTTCTCAAAAAGATTATTTCAATATTTTATCTTTTAAATTTGACTTAATATTGTCCTTCTAAAAATTTTAATTATTTTTATTTTTAAGATTTACGATTTTAAACTTTCTATTGGTGAATTCAAAACATAAAATCTATCCATCAAATATACCTTGTGAAAATAACAAATATTATAATTCGAAAAGAAAGAGATATGGACACCCAAACTTATTGAAATGAAATATAATATTACTCTCATTAAAATTTCATTATGCAAAATAAAAGCTTTTGATAAAAATAATACGTTTTCCTTTTAAAAGAGTTATATAAATAATTCCAGAATTTTTTTAACCAACCAAAACAAAATTCTGCATCAGGAATCATAGTATAGTGTTTAAATAACAAGGAGAGTCACCGATGACTTTTTAAGATAAAAATGAGATCCATCATTTACAATTTTGAATAATCTTGAGTCAGTAATAACATAATGTTAAAACAATATGATCAATAGTATATTAGTAGCATGCCAATTCAAATAACAAATTGAGAATGGTAATTAAGGATGTAATGGATAATCTATCTGTACCTGGACAACACACAATGGGACATCACCCTCTTTAAGAAAATTCTTGTTCTTGTGCACCAATTGTGTAAAGGCTGTATTTGGATAATCCAAATCCCCTATCTCATCCAGCTTGTACTCACTGGAAGCCACCACAAACCCTGCACCCTCTGGGGTACAATCGATCTCTAACCTTTCGGTTTCAAGGCTGACCTTCAATCTTCCACCCAAGAAATCATAAACCACAAAGGCATCTTCTAGGGCATTCTTGAGCCTTTCAGTGACAACATCGGGAGAAAAATCTTTGTGGGCACCAAAGAAGTGAACTGTTTCCACATCAAAGGTGAGGACCTTGTCTATGTTGGAGAGGAACATGGACTTTCTCCCAATCTCTTTGGATGGGAAAATCATGGAGGAGTTGTGGATGGTCACCTTAAGGTCTAGAAGTAGAGGAGGAGCATCATGGTCATAAGCAGTTCCCATTTTTGTGTGTGTGCCTAAAGTTTTTAGGAATGTGTTGTGCTTGTTGATAAAGTGGGTGTGTTAATATATAGCGATTCCATGCACGTTGTTCCATGTACCAATGTGAACAAGTAGAGGCTAAGATTGTGATATGAAAGCATGTAAAGAATTAAAAAAATAAAACAAAAAAAAATAATAGAAGCAGGTGATTAAATGTGGTACAATGTGAATTATAAGATTAACAAATCATGCTATATTTATAGTATGCACGTGTCAACAAATCAACTGCTAACAGTCAAGCTGAATTAGAGAAAGAATGATATCTGTACACTCCTTCATTTTATACATCTAATTTATAGTAGTAGTATTTTTTCTGGGATTATTTTTCCTGGCATATTATTTAACATTCTCCATTGTTTCTTTTTTATCAAAAAACTTGTACTGGAACACCTCTATTTAGTTTATATAACTCCTTTATTATTTTTGTTTACTAAAAATAACTCTTAAAATCTATAATGTTCAAAATATGCAACAGAAACGCTTGAGAAGAGTATCTGCATTAGTTAGGTGTTATATAATGTGTACATATCTATTTAATGTTTTTTTCTTCTTTTTAGGTGTAAAAAAGTATTAAACTTTAGTATACACTTTACTAAGGATTTTGCATGCACATATATGCACTCTCCTAGTAGAATAAAATGCATGGTAATATAAATTTGATAAGATTTATTGAAAGTTGAAGAATAAAAGGGTATGAATGTAATATTTCTTTCTTTCTTTTCTGTCCGAAACTATCCGAAATAGAGTATATGGTTACCAGAGTTTGAGAAATTAGAGACTTTTCATGAGCCGGCAGGGTAGAGCCAGTTGCTTTATCATTTAAGAGTTTGTTGCTAAAATAAGGAGGTAGTTGGTAAGTAGGTGCAAACACAAGAAACAGGTTGGGTGTAGTTAAGGCTAAATTTGTTGGTTGGATATTGAAGGGTAAAGATGATGACACCACTTGCAATAATTATATGTACAGCAAAGCTTTCACCTATTTTTTTTATAACTTCTTATAAGTTTTGACTGATTGAAAATAACTTTAGAAAAAACCTGCTATGAAATGTCTTTTAATTGTTTCCCTTTTTTCTGCAAGCTTACTTAGGAGGGTACACACCAACTCTATATATGCCCAATAATAGGGATTGGGTTGGGGTACACATTCAACGCTGTCTCTGATCAGAGTTGCAACCTTGGCCTATATATTGTACAGATCCGAACCAATTTTCATTAGTATAGCAAAGAATATTTATTATGACCAAAATGAATTTTATGAACTAGATGAGTGCAACAAATTTTCTAGGCAAAAGATGATTTAGTAGCTAGCAGGTATTTATTAGTTCGTCAGACAGTAATGATCATAGACTCAACGCCCATTCATATGTTAACAGAAGAAGCAGTAGTGTAACGATAGGTTAGCTAGGGGTCAAAATCCAATAAATATATAAACACAATGTGTTTTTTAAAAAAATTAGAATATACAATGAAAAGTATATTTGCATGTAAAATATTCTAACATTTTAAGGATCTAAAATACAACCGATAATTTTCAATTATACATGCATGCAACTTAAAATCTTAATGAATTCATGATAAAAATTGTTATCTATGTTAAGTTTTCTTTTTTACGAAAAAATTCTTATTACTTTTGAAAACACACAATTTTTTCTTTTTTTTTTTCGTCATATTTACACATGTAATACGAATAATTTAAATTAAATAATCTTCTTCTTTCTCTTTCCAGTAATGCTAATTTAAAAATGTTTTTCTTTTTCTTTCGAAAACAAAAAATGTTGATAATTTATAAAATGAACTAATTTGTTAATTAATTTTATCAAAAAAATGAAACTTTTTAAATAAACGTAAATTAAAACTCTTTTATAATTTAATTAATTTTTATTCATTTATCGGACCTAACTCGACCTTTTAGATAATTTATTACAAGAAAAAATCTTTTAGAATTTAATTTATTGGTTTCTAAAATGATAAAATTAGTCACTAATTTAATTATAGGCTAATTTAGAATCTAAATGTAGTAATTGGTTAAAATTTTGGTAACTAGTGTTAGATACTGTTGACAAGAATTCAAGTTTGAAGATTTGATGAATCAATCCTAGTTTGAATATTGGTTTGGGTATGATTTGAGTCTTAGAATTCATGTTTTGTCTGTTTGTTTTCATTATGTTAAAAGTATGCAAGAACTCTATTGAATCAAGTATAAATCTGTTTTGAAAAATAAGTTTTTATTAAAATTTTTTACACTGTGTGAAAAACAATTGATTGTTTTTCAGAATCTATTGATTGAAATATACTTCAATAAAATCAATCAATTGAATTGGAAAAAAATATCTAATTGATTTCACTTAAGTGCAGATCTGTGATAAAAGGACAGGTTATACAGCTTTCGAAATAAGCTTTTTCATATTTCAAAAAGTGTGAAACTTGAATATACACTTGAGAGAGCACGGGGTGAGCAAGAGAGCTTCTTGGTGGAGAGGTTTTTCAAAGATTTCTAAAGATTAAACTTGATTCTCAATCTTGGAGCAATTCTTGTGTGCCTTTAAGTGATTGGAGCATCAATACAGCAACCTTCATTTTCAGGGTAGTGTTTCTTGTCTTTCTTGATAGGTTGTAGATATTGTTTTGATTCAATTCTTTGTTTGTAATTCATTTTCTTCGATTTTTTGTGTTATAATTAATCTAAGATAGGGTTTCTAGGTGTATTTGGTGTTGGTGTTTAATCTAGATAGGGTTTCTAGGTGGGATTTATAGTAGATTATGCAGTTGTGCAGTGGGGTGCTGCATAGGGTTCCTTGTGCAGTCTTGTAGGGTGCAAGATTGTGTCTTGAACTTGTGTTTTCATGTAATATTTGATTGATTAGTTGTGAAAATACTTTTAGGTTCAGTTCAAGAGGGGGGTTGAATTGAACTTTACAAAATTTTTGAGTTTATTAAGCAAGGAAAATGTTTTAAGCACAAAGAAAGTTTCCAAGAATCTCAAAGATCAATGATTTAAGGTGCAACATATAAAATCAATCAATTTGAATGCGAATAAATCAATTTATATTCTGTCAATTTCAAGAAAATTACTTTTTCACATAATGAGTTCTTGAACAAGCAAAGCAGAATCAACAAGCAGTCAGTGAATTAAGAAATGTATCAATCTAGTTAATCGGTATACTATAAATTGAGATTCAATTAAGGAATCAAGGCAAAGCAGATAATAGATCAATCACTCATAGTATGAAAAACAATGATCAATTATGCAGAAAGGCTATTGAAAAATTGTTCTGATTCAAATTGTTTTGATCCTAGCAAACTAAATAATTGAAGAATAGAATTGACAGAGTAGCACACAAAAAGATTTACATGTGAATTAAGCAAAGAATATGGTCAATGATTCAAGATTGTGATGTTATGCAAGTGCAAATGATTTAATTCAATGAACAACGAATTAACCTATGCAGAATAGAATGAAATGCACAGAAACAGAAACTGATGTAGAGAGAAGGGCTAGAGAGAATCCACACAGAGCAATTATACTGGTTCACTCTTCCTCAAGGGCCACATCCAGTCTTTCTTGCAACCCTAGCAAGAAAATTTTCACTATGAAACACTCAATTATAGACACTTACAATTAAGAACACCTCTTGTACCCTGCAAGATCAATATGACTATTGAATATTCAACTTGCACCCTACAAACCCAAATTATCAGATTTCACCAATACTAAACCCTATAGTATCACCAATATCCAACTTGAATCAAAAGATTACAATTATCCGAACACCAAGCAACACTTAAATCAACACCCGTTCAAGATTTAAGTTGTAGAAAACTCCCTGATTTCCGACAAAGATGAAGCAATGCAAAACCTTGAAGAATACCAATGGCTCCTTGAAAATCAAGTCTTGAATTCTTGAGAATCAAATCTTTGTTCTTTGTAAAACCAAACTGTATTGTTTTCTCTCTTGTGTACTTATGTTTTTATCTTCTGTGTATTCACTTTATATGTCCAGGTATTTAAAACAGATGATACCCAAACAGTCTGTGAAAATATTTAATACAGTTTAAAATTAACGTGCGAATAAATCGATTTCTTAAAAGTGGAATCGATTTATTTTTGTTAAAAACTAAAATTTCAAATGATTATGTTCAAAAAAAATTTATCCAGATTGATTACTTTGATTTTAGGTTTGATTTAACTATGCCAAAGATTTCCCTCTCAGTTGTGCACATGTTCACCTTAACCTTCAATCACACTCACTCACACCCACTTAGAAGATAACTAAGTCTTCTTTTTTTATCTTCCATGTTTGGCTTTGCTTTTTTCCAATTGCTTGACTTCATCAAATATTGAATCATGTGAGATTCTTAACAATCTCCTCCCTATTTGTTGAAGACAATTCATTGTGTGAGTGGATTGCAACTTCATCTGCACAATGGAAAAACTTGTGACAACATGTTGATAAACTCATTTACTTATATCAGCTGTAAGAATTAAATTTTTAAAAGGAGAGTGAACTGATTTGTTTTCCTACCAGTTATGATGAAATCAGTTTTACTTAACCTTGCATGTGCTTCCTTCACTCCTTCACAGTTTCACCATTTGTGCTAATAGCTTGCAAAAATTGTTAGAAACTGCACTTTGAAGAAAAGAAACTTGCTTCATTAACCATAAACCATTACAACCATTAGATACATTAACCATACATAACACATAACAGTAGCAACAACAACAAAATATACCAACTGACAACAACAACAAAAGACTAGGACTAGAACACATATGCATGACCTACACTTCACTTTTCTCCCCTTTTGTATTCATCAAATAGGAGAGAAAGGCTAGGTGTGAACTAGAATTCTTAAGATAGTTAAAACATGCATGTTATTCCTTTGGCACATTCCAGGCAACCATATCTCCCAGTTGTTCTTGCACTGCCCCAATCTGAAGGTTCTGGTGTTGAAATCTGGCAGTACAAAACTCATGATGGTTCCTCTATTCCATTGCCAAGTTGTCTAGTTTGCCTATGATCAACTATTCAAAGTTTGAAAATCAATCACTAGGTCCAACAACATCACCCATGTTCATATCTACAACATTTCTAACCTTCTCTTCCTCAGTCTCTGCACCAGCACTCTCTGCATCTGCTTGACAAACCCAATGGGCATTGTTGACTTTCTTCAGCCCAATTTTATGCAGAGTTGCAGTTGTGACTTCATGATGTTGCTTGAAAGGTTCTGATAGTTCTCCGTCAAGTGGCACACAAAAGTATTCAATAAATTTTGAAACCAGCACCACGTATGGAATTCTATAGGCCACCAGCCTCTTAGACTTCATCATATGCTCCCCCGGCACGTATGCCTAGTTTACCTCCATTTTATTCGGATGCAGTACATCAATATCAGATCTTCTACATGCAGGACATCATGGTTATATCCTCTGGGTGTGATTATTTGTACGATGGTGAAGCAATGATTCTCGGTTTCATGGCTAAGCCACCAACTTGAAATCCCTTCATTGCTACATCCGGGTTCCTTAAACAACTTCTAAATAAGTGAACCTTGTGTGAGTTACCTGGTGTGGTAATTCTGTTTGTACAGTGGGTTCTATACAGGTTGTAACTTGATGAGGGGATCAGTAAGGGGTTTTCTGGGTTATACAGTGGATACTGTATAGTTCTTGATCTGTTGTAGGTTTCAGCGGGTTGTTTTCTGTAGGGAGTAGTGTATTCTTGCGAGTTGCAAGATTGTGTTGTAAACTAATCTGTTAGATCTTTTTCATAGTGGAAATCCTTACAGTGGTGTAAGTGACTGGACGTAGCCCTTGTGGAAGGGTGAACCAGGATAATTTGTTGTGTCTTGCTCTCTCTCGATTGTTCTTGATAAATCTTGTTAATCTTCTTGATTTTTTCAAAATTTGATAAAAACTCATTAACTAGTTTAATTGATTGGTTCTCATTAATATTTGAGTATCTCTTAAATCATAAAATACATCTATAAATTGTTTATTTGATTCTTTTCTGAAACAGACAGTTTTCCAGAAAAGTTGACTTTCCACAATTAGTGGTTAAAAATTATTTTCTGATATTAAACCAAGTCTGTTCTATTTAATAATAGGTTCTTGAATAAGTAATTCATTGTTAACTTGGAGTTGATCGAATTCTTTAATTTCTTGAATTAATCTTTAAACAAATGATTTATTGTACACTGTTTTTCCAGAACTTGCTTAACAGTCTACTGGTTTTCTAGAATTAAAATCTCTCTTCAGTTTATTGATTCTATGTGATTGCTATTATTTTGGAATTAGTTTTGTACCTTTGCTGATTGCATTTTATATCATCTTGAATAGTTTCTTTAAAGATTTTTCATTTCTCTCATTGAAAAAGTACATTTGTGAAAAGTTTTAAAGGATTTCAATTCACCCCCTCCCCACCCTCTTGAACTTGGCCAAAACATATTTTACAACATTATCTAAGGAAAAATTTATTAGAACTCTCCATTCTCAAGCCAAATTGATTTGACCTGAAGTGGAATCGATTTCAAAATTTCCAAATTGCACTTCTGCAGTTAGTTGTTCGTATTATTTTATTGCAGTATTGATACTTTTATATTTTTTTACCACTTTTTTATTGCATAATGATAACAATAAAGATAAATCAGTTGGTAATTATTATGGTTTTACATAATTTTGCTGTAATTAAGCCAATTTGGTTTCAGTTAAAAGTTTGTTATTATTTTGACACCATTTTCCAAAATTTAACACATTTGAGTGTGTTTCGTATTTGGTCCATACCTTTTGCCACAGAACTCGGATTTGCTTTATTATTATTTTGTTTTGCAGATAACTTAAAGATCTACAAATATTATTCAAGGGGCAAGATCAAATTTGAATTGGAAAGTGGTTAAAATTGGACTTAAAGTTCGTACACAAAGGCTGGACAACAAGGCGACACCTGGATATTTGGAGCAAATTTCTTTTATGGAGGGCTATTTAGTCATTTTATGTTTTAGGTCAAATTTTTAATAAATACAACTCTCTTGGTAGAGCCGAAAGACATCATAGTAGACAGTAGATAATTAAATACAGTTTCTCTTTTTTTTTCCTTTCTCTTTTGTGCAATTTACATTTATCTTTCTGCCTTGCTGTGCCAATCGTGATTATGAGTGGCTAATTGTTCTGTTCAATCCGATCTCCAAGTGCCCTTTTATTTCTTAATCAAGAGGTTCATGTTTTGTAATTCTTTTCATAATTACGTGCTCAATTGCTATTTTAATTTGATTATTGGATTTAATTTAGTAATTGAATCAATACAGATTGGATTGTGTTATGTAATTTCTGAATCGATGTTCAAGTCGGAATAATATTGTTGCTCATAGTGGGCGATTTTAGGTATTTAACATATTGTGTATTTAGTGAGATACTCCATGATTGAGGGTGTTCGAAATGTTAAATAGATGCAGAAATCTCGATCTATTAAACCCACACATGTAATTAGGATTTTCTTTAGGAACCAGTGAGGGATTTGGGAGAGCCGAAGAGGTCGGGTTGTTTTTATTATTTGCGCTTATCTATTCTGTTTAAAATTTTATTTTTTATTATATCTAATCTATTCAAAATTCTATTTTTATTTTATTATATCTAATTTGTTTAAAATTTTGTTTTTATTTTATTATATCTAGTCTGTTTAAAATTTTGTTTTTATTTTATTATATTTAGTCTGCTAAAATTTTATTTTTATTTTATTATATCTAGTCTGTTTAGAATTCTATTTTTATTTTATTAAATTTAATTATTTCATTAAAATCTACTGAATTCTTTTAAGAGAACGATTGAACAGTTTTTGGGAAGAATGACCTAGGTTACGTATACTATAAATTTAGCTTTCTAGTTTAATTTGGGGCGTGTTTGGCAGTGTGTATCAAGTATCTTTCAGTCTTTGAATACCTTCTATTTCTTCATCCTTTGCTATAAATTGAGGTTCTTCCTACAGCTTTTGGATAGTCTCATCAAAGGTTATATGCACAGTCTCTTTAATCAACATGGTTCTCTTGTTGTATGCTCTATATTCATGGCTATGAGATAAGTCATCTAGGAAGATCACTACAAGAAAATGTTAAATTACCGACGAAATTTTATCAACAGAACTTTATCTATCGATAAAATATCATTATCGACAATTTTATCAATGGATTTATGAGTCTGTCAGTAATTACCAACAAATTTATCCTAAATCCGTTGGAAATCCGTCGATAATTACCGACAGACTAAAAAATTCATCGATAAATTTACCTACAATCAATTTACTGACAAATTTTGGGTATTTCCGATGGATTTGTTTCCAGTAATTTTTGTTTGTTTTTTTTTTGTACTGGATGCCTTCATCTGCCTTTGAATCAAACTTACCTAGATTAGCCTTACCATTATTTAAAAATAAATCACTTGTAGTAAAAAACTCTTAGATGAAAAATGTTTGATTTTCTTCCTTCGACAAGTTCATAAGGGGTTTTCTTTAGAATATGTCTTACTAAGACTCTGTCCAAGACATAGCAAGCAATGTTTACTACATCAGCCCAAAAATATTTTGGAAGATTTGTTTCATTTAACAAAGTTCTAACAATCTCTTCCAAGGTTCTATTTTTCCTCCCCACAACCCCATTTTGTTGTGGAGTTCTTGGAGCTGAAAAACAAATATGTTGAATGCCAATTTTTTCACAAAACTTTTCGAACCTTTAATTTTGAAATTCTCCCCCATGATCAGTTTTTATGACAACAATGGTGCAACTTTTCTCATTTTGGATAATCTTTGTAAGTCTGGTAAAGGCACCGAATGCATCATCCTTAGTTACTATGAATAATGACCATGTGAACCTAGAGAAATCATCTACAATGACAAGCTAGACTAATTGCCACCTATACTCATGGTTCTAGAAGGTCCAAACAAGTCCATGTGAAGCAATTCAAGAGTTTTGGTTGTTGAAACAAAGTTTTTTTGTTTAAAAGAATTTTTGGTTTGCTTTCCCTTATGACATGCTTCACAAGTTTTAGGCCTTCAACCAGCAACACATTTTGTATGATCAGAATGCCTTTGACTCTTATATCACCACAGCTAATTATTCAGCCTCTATTGTTGTCTTCATAAGTGACAAATCCTCCATATTTTAAACCAGTCCAGAAAGATGCATCCCCTATCATATGCTTAGAACATCCACTGTCCAAGTACCAAAGCTTCTCTTTGGCTGCATCTTTAGTATGCAAAACAGATTAATGAATAAAGGTTTGTACCTTGTTAACTTTAGGTCCAAAACTGTTATGATCACCTTTTGGTATCTACCTCACTAGGCCATTTGGAAGATCAAAGAGTCTAACTCTATAGTTTCTAGCAGAATGACCTTTATGTAAATAATAAAAGCATGTTTGAAAGGGTGAGGTGTGCTTTTTGTTGTATTTAAAAAAGGTGTTGAATTTTCTGGTTTTCTTTTGAAACTTTGGTTTATATCCAATTCCAACTTTATCAAACACTCAATTTTGGGAACCTAAAACAACATTTAAATATGTAGTTCCCAAGGCAAGCTTTGAAGAAGTTTTCACAAGATATTTTACTTTAGCTTGCAGCACCTCACAGTTTTAACACTTGGCTGGTTTTCTGCATTCACCCTCAAGGTTAGAAGATTGGAAAATCATGTTCAGGTGTTCAAAATCAATTTTAGCAGTTTCTAGTTCTTCTTCCAATGAGTTGATTCTCTTTTCTTGCCAATTGTTAAACCATTCAGTCTATTATTTACAAGTGCCAATCTGTTTGCTTCATAACGTGTTTCAAAAAAAGCTTGAAGCAAGGTACTGTAGTTTTCTTGAATTAAAGAAATGCTTACCTCAGATTGCTCTTTAGCCATTAAACACAAATTGATCTCTTTTTCTTCTTTTGATGAAGAGCTGGTTGTTGAATCATTTTCATCTTGAATCATTTTCATCTCAACCTATGTAGGCTCTTTTCCCTTTGTTTTTTTTTTGTTGAATTTCCACAACATATTCTTTATGAACCAGATTTGGACATTCGATCTTGATATGTCCCTGTTTTTCACATCCAAAACAAGTGTAGTTAACAACATTAGAATCAATTTTCTTAATATACCTTTTAGACTGTTAATTCTTCTCTTTTCCCTTTTTCTTTAGGAATTTGCTGAACTTTCTTCGTAGCATGTTCAAGGTTTCAGCTTCACTACCCTCATTGGAATCATTTCATTTTCTTCTCCCAAGGCAGCAGCTTTGAGTGCTATATGACACTATTGTTTTTGGGCAGCCCATGAAGCTTAACTACATCTCTTAGAATGAAACCCCCTTTGAGTTCTAGGTAGACCAAGGACAAAGTCCATATTGATATCCTCCCAGGATGCACAAGCAACAGGTAATGGGGTATACAAACCGTGAGGCATGACTGTAGATCACTACTAGAAAATTGCTAAATCGTGACTGAAATTAGTGATAAAAAAAATCGGTCACTATTGGTGACCGAATCAGTGAGCAAAAAAATCGGTCACTATTTAGTGACCAAATTAGTGACCGAATGGCTCTCGCCCTCTTCACAAAGTTCAAGGAGCAAATCGTCTCACGTACATCTTCTTCAGAATGGCTTATATGCACGAGCATCAAGACCTTTGAGCCAAAACTCACTACGTCAGTCTTGGGTACCCAACCGATGTAGGTGTTCTCTTCACCACGTTGGTTTTGGGACAAAACCGACGTAGTGCTTCTTCTAAAATAACTTATTATGTTAATCACCATGTCGGTTTACTTGTCTTAACCGACTTAGTGAGTCCAATCACCACGTCGGTTGTTAAACCGACATCTGATTCAACATCTCCTCGGTCAACGTCGGGTCGAAAACCGCAAAAAAAGCCTCTCAGAACCGACGACGAAGGCTATTTTTCTACTAGTGTTTGTAAACTAGCAAAGATTTCCACTAAAAAGATCACAAGATCAGTTTACAACCCTTGCTCCCAGCAAGTTACAAACTACTCCCAGCAGTAAACCCATACCTCACTGAACCCCTCAGCTAGTGTGTAACCAGTACAGAAACCCACTGCACCACAACACTTACAGTCCGCAAGCAACACTGCTCCCCGCAACACTCACCCTCTACTAAACCCCTCAGCAGATGTGACACCAATGCAGAAACCCACTACACCAACTCAATTACAAACCCAGTAATTGAAAACAACAAACAAATTATAGAACAACAAGATCATAAATGATCACACAGTACTTCTACACAGAACAGATTACAAGGAATGAAGATCTGGTGTAGAAGACTTAGCTTTGGTCCAGAACCAAAGTCGCAAGAACCTCACTCAAGGATGCTTAAAGATTCACGTTCTTGGAAGTTTCTTGTTTTGAAAAGCTTTGCCAAAGGATGATCGTACAAAAGGGGCCCTATATCTCACTTAGAAAATCTCAAGGAAGGCTTTTCAAAAATCTTAGATTACTAAAAATGATAATGCCCATTTCTTTAAATAGCCAAATCAGATTTAGAAACAGCTTAGGTGTCACAGTTCAATTAATTGAACAAACTATTCAATCGATTGAATTGACCGTTAGTTGACCCAGTCAAAGATTCCAATAGTAACAGAAATAACTGTCACATTCAATTGATTGTTTTAGAAATTCAATTGATTGAAAAACCTTTTCGAGCAAAACACAGTTTGGGTTATTTTCTTAAAACCAGTTTTAATAAAGATATTTGTGAATCTCTTTAGCACCTTAGGAATGATGAACCATGCCACTAATGATTAAGGACTAAGCCAATCACCAACACGCAAACTCAACTAAGGACCAAGACTAAATCACCCAACCATCTTCATGTTGGCACAACGTTTTCACTTGAACAATTCTGGTCCAGGTTGGTTCCAACAAATTCTTCATGAAGCAGTCTTCATCAGCTCATGTGCTAGGCATTGATCTAACATAGTCCAAATCCAATTCATCAGAAAATTTAGCAAGCTATGGTCCTTATTGACTTCATCAAATCACATGCTTAGCCTTGGTGCTAATAATCTCCCCCAATTTGGTGAAGGCAATCTGATGTGTGTTGTGTTTAACAATCTGAACCTGAAATACCTGTCTTTTTACTCAAACAGTTTATTAGCATCACAAGGTCCAATAGGTTCAAAGCAAAAAATATCAAATCAACTGGTTGAGTTAAAACATAGTTAATTAAATTTCTTCCAGTAACCATACTTTGATGTCCCTTAAAAAACATATAAAGAGATTAATAACATAAGGCAATCATTTCATTAATATATTGACCCGTGGAGGTCAATCAACATAGCAAGTTGCCAATTACATCAAAGACATAGATCATGATTAAGAAAAACATCAACAAACTGGAAATATAACTGAGTTGCAGGTGCTGGCACATACCCAGCAAATATTCAATCAACCCAAGCTTAATACTATACTAAGCAGATTTGAACTAAAGCAAACAAACTGAAACAGATGACAAACAACAAACTGTAAAACAACAGGACAGACACACGAAACACACACAATTAATTCTCCCTCATTGGGTTCATCAAATGGAGGGGAACAACATTAAACATGTAGTGTGTACACTAATCATCTGGCCCATAGAACATTCGCCCCAGCTTGCCTTGAATGTCATCAACACGTTCTTCTAGGTTTTGGAAATGGGTTTCACAATACTCATGATGAGACCTTTGATTGGTTTCAATGTTGTCCAGTTGATTGATCATCAGTTGCCCAAAGCTGGAGTAAGACTGTTCTCCAGTCCCTAGTTCTTCTCCAGTAAACTACTCAGTAGTTGCACTTGTTCTAGCACCATCCATCTCATCCTCTTCAGCACTGGCTTTGCAAATCCATTGATTTCCATTGACCTTCTTCAGCCTAATTTTGTTCAATGTGGCCACGGTGATCCCACTGTGAGCTTTGACTTCTTCACTCAGCTCATTCTCCACATCAATATCATAGTACTCAATGAAACTAGAGATCAACATTGCATAGGGAATTTTAAACTCAGGCTTCTTCCTAATGCGGACCAGCTGCTCCTTAATAACACTTACCCAGTTTACCTTTATCTTGTTGACCAGGCAGTACATCAGGATCAGGTCA
>Ga0099825_1000882_pt1 | contig 35642 bp, 15 predicted proteins | sample SiratroredBW_FD_76838 | JGI IMG/M metagenome (GOLD analysis project Ga0099825, IMG submission 76838) | Root nodule microbial communities of legume samples collected from California, USA - Siratro red BW | ecosystem: Host-associated > Plants > Roots > Nodule | place: USA: California | collected...
AAAAAATAAACAAAAAAATCAATTATATTTTTTTTTTTTTTTCCTTTCCACTCCTACCCACCCAAAAAAAAAAAATAAATAAATTTTAAATAATATTTCTTTTTTTTTTTTTTTTTTTTTCAGTTTTTCTTTTTTTTTTTTTTTTTCTCTTACTTTTCTCACTTTGTTTTTTTTTTTTTTTTTTTTTTTCAGTTTTTCATTATGATATTTTTTTTAATCTTATCATATCATTTTAATTGTTTTCAATTGAATCGTACCTTTTTTAAACAAGTCAATATACTTTTTCTTATCAAATTTATAATAACAATATTATCATAATAAAACTTGACGTAATATTTATTATTCATATCACGCACCGTTTCTATTACAAAGTGAATTTATTAATGATGTATTATTATATTATTGTGTGAATAAAATTTGAAAAAGTTATTGTAGAATTCCTCCTTATTTTTACTGCATGAATGCTCCCAATTTAAAAGACTATGACGTGTTTAGTATTTAGCCATTTTAATCGAATAATAGGCCAAAAGAATGGTTATAAATTAGAGATTTTCGCAATTTATATATATAATTAACACACATCATATTTTTGTGTTTTTATCCCATATTATCCATTGTTGTCGTATATATCTGGTCTGTGTTTACCTTTATGGGGTATAAAATGTGTGACTCATTTTAAAAATCTGACTTTGCTTAACTCCACACCATAACCTCCCACTAATTTCTCCATTGCCTACAATGACAGCTGGCTAACCACAACCCATAACAAAATCCAAAAAAAGAATAAAAGTAAATAAATATTCAGAACCATATAAAATCGATAACTCATAAGGAGCATCACCAAAACACAACTAAGAGCGAGAGCAAAGTGGATAGAAAGAAAGATAAATAATAATAATTATGCGGTGTCATGGCTTAACCGTACACGGAAGTAACCACCGTGGCTTCTGCGTCCCCACCGTGTCTCCGGTGTTCTCGAGACCCACCCGACCCGTCACCCGTATCGCGTTTCCCAAGGCTAGTCTGAAGAACGAGGGGCTAGTGATGGAGTTGAGCTTCTACGAGCTTCTGGGTATACCCGAATCCGGGTCCTTGATGGAGATTAAGAACGCGTACAAGCAACTGGCCCGAAAGTACCACCCGGATGTGTCTCCACCGGGTCGGGTCGAGGAGTACACAAAACGGTTTATTCAGGTGCAGGAAGCCTACGAAACTCTCTCTGATCCTTCCCGAAGAGCCATGTACGATCACGACATGGCCAAAGGCATTAACTTGGCTTTTAACGCCCGCAGACGCCGCAACTACCACGATCAGGTACTCCGCGTTGCATCTAGGGTTGCATAAATACTCCTCTCCACCGTTTGATTCCCGATTTCAATTCTCTGATTGCGCAGCTTCTGATTCATATGATTCATTGGTTTCTTGTGCTTTCTGTTTCTGGAATCGCTTTTCTTCTCCGATCCTCAGCAACCATGTCGAAAATAATTAGGATAAGTTTAATTAGTGTGCTACTTGTTTGATTTTTTTCCCCATTATCAATTTTTTTTATGTCCCAAAACTTTGCCTTGGCTGGTCGGTCAGTAAAACCTTACCACAAGGATCTTGGACTGTAGCTAAATGATTTTGCATTCAACACAGTAACCACTTGTGCCAAAGTCGTTGCTTTGCAACAAGGACTTTACACACTCATGTTGGGTTGCTCTTTTTCTCTTTTTTTAATTCTTAAATTAAGAGGTTTTGCACTCGCAATCCGTGTGAACTTGTTTGGTCAGGTCGTTGTTTTGATTGTGTTCTGACTTGTGATATTTTAATGTTTCAAGAATCTTGTAGATGATTGTACTATGGAGCACTATACATCGTTTATATCTGATTTATTTGGGCTATTTTCACCTTGTGTCTAAAGTTAGGATTTGATGAAAGTGAGGATTTACAGATGATTTTTGTTTACCCTATCTTGAACACATAATTTGACTGTTGGAGTACCGTACAATTTTAACCTGGAATGGGAATTGTTTCATAAATCATCATACACTTTTGAATTCTGATATTTGATATTTCTGGGTGCTTGTTACAACTTGGTAATGGGAAATTCTTGATCTGTTCTGTGCCTTTTTTCAAGTTGAAAAAATTTACGGTTCTAGGGGTCACCTTGCTTCTTTGGAATTTCTTTTTCACGGTGGTATTACAGATTCTTCTTGCTATGAACTTAGTGTTTAATGTGTCTATTACAGATGCGACTTCTGCTCTGCACGTATCCATAATTTAGATATTTTCAATTTATGAGGACTATGACCTACGGGTCCTTCTGAAAGTTTCCTCGTATATGTAGATTATTATTATTATTGTTATTTCTTTTCGTTCTGGATTATTCCTCTTTCCTTTGGAAGATGTCGACTTCAATTCCAGCGCAGCACCACAGAATCTGCACATGTGTGTTGTAGTGGTATTATGGTATATTAATTGCATAGTTGGCTCTTCAGTACACGAAAGTGTTGTACAAGTTAAATTTCATTTTCATGAGGATTAGCTGATTTGTCCTTGCTGCGAGCTGGTATTATTGTTTGCAATGTCTATTAACTTCTGCACTGTACCCTACACTCAATCAGGCTTTTATCACAAATTATGAGGGCTTTTAGCAGAAACTTTCTTATGACATTTTCCTGGTATTAAATATGAATTGGTTGTTTCTTCCTGTTCTGCCTTTTGTTCCTTTATTCCTTTTCTTTATTGTTTTTTAATATGCCAACTTCAATCCCTGCCCACCACAACAAAATCTGGATAAGTATGTTTTCCCTGTCGAACATGTAATAATTGGCTCTTCAGCACATTAAAAGTCGCATAGGTTAAGAGTGTCCGTGGATATAATTATAAATATCAACAATAATGAGATTGACTGTGATCTTAATTATTTCTTTATTCATGTTTGCCATTCCCCAGTGGTGGTAATTAGTAGTAGGACCTACTACTGGAATTGGTGAATCATGCATTCTAAAGAGATGGGACTTTTTAATTCATTGTATTTGGGTGTTCTTTGTCTAATTCCCTGTGAATTGTTGCTCTCATGTAACTTTATTTCTTCAATTTGTTTTACTCACTGATCAAAGCTGTTGCTTTCCAAAAGGTGGTGGAGCAAAAAACTGAATGGAAATCCCGGTGGCAATCTCAGCTGTCAGAGCTGAAGAGAAGAAGTAGCAGCAAGGATGGTGGAGGCAATATGTCATGGGCGGCTAGAATGCGCCAGCAGAGGGATGAATTGTCTAATGAATCATGACTAGGATGTAACAAATTGTATATATACATATATGTAATAGATGTGTACATCTTCCTACTCTAGATCAAATCAGATATAATATGAATCATGAGAAAATGTGCCATTGCTGAGACAAAAATTTTCATCTCTAGGCCATTTTAGTGTGCCTGGATGAACACTTGCAGAATTAATTTTGTAGTCAAGCTTTTACGTCTAGATTTTTTGTTTCTGAAAGTAAATTAGTAGATAAATTCAGCGTAATTTTTTTATTTAATGAAAACCAAAACCTTTTTGTAGGTGATTTTGGGCCGTGAGAAGATACTTGGGGTGCCTATTTATGTGTAAGGTGGAAGGGAGGCAAATATTGTTCCTTGAAGATGGTAATTATCTTAGTCTTCTTTGCCAATAAGTGGGATAATGAACTTTGGTTTTCGTTGGTGCATGTGGAATATCTGGGGTAAATTGTTATTGAATAAATCTTCACGAATTATACGATTTGAAAGCCCCTTTAGAACATGTTATGTGTAGAAAGATTTTTATAATGGTGGGGATGTTGTTCGATCAATTGATAAGTGGAAAAGCTATTGGTTTAATTAATTGTATAGTGGTTATTGGTTTAATTAATGGTATAGTGGTTAGAAGTATGTTTCACGAGCAAACCAAGGCTCCTAATCCGTGGACGAAATTGGCGGAGTTGAATCAGCGAAAGAGAAAAGGAAGCATTTATAATTATGATAAAAGATTCCCAAAATAAATTGATGTTATAGAACTAATTACAAATTAGTCAGAAGAACAAAAAGTTGATAAAATAAAGAAAATGAAGTTAGGTAGGATATGCGAATAACAATCTCAAATCCTAGATGAATTGAGAAATATTTGTCACATTGTAAATTTTAAATATTTGAACTAAAAATAATTTTTAAGAATTTAAATAAATTTCTCTAAGAAAACATAAAATTCCTTTAATAAATTAATCAAAAGATTCCTAAATAAATATTTTTTTTCTCATACCATGAGTATAATATTACTTAGCATGATTCTGTTAAGATCACTAGTACAACCAAACTCCTAAAAGGAGCATGCCATTTAGATAATAAGACAATACAATGGTGTTGAAAAATTTTACACGACAGCACTGAGTATAAAAAGAAGGCGAAGTCTATTATTTAAATTTATCTTCAATGTGATACACGCTTTTACACCTTTATTTTCAGATTAATTTTTAGTTTATTTTCTTTGGAAAAGAAGTTGGACACTATTTCTTGTAATTTTTCTTTATTTTTTTTCCTGCGATAATGAACAGTTTAGTTTTCTAATTTGTTTTCTACTAGAGTTGCGCTATAGTTTACTCAAGAATTCTAATTTATGATTATAGTTTATTTCCTACAAATTAGTTAGATTATTTCATCGATTTTAATTATTTTATGAAAATTAATCATTTTTAATTTGATTTTCACAAGACTATTAGAATGATTGGAATTTAAACCTTAAATGATAAATCTTAATTTTCAATTCTTATGCTTATTCTTAATGTTTTAATATATTGTTAAGGATAAACAAGTCTAATAATGATGATATATAAGTTTTAATTTTGTTGTCTTATTAATGACAATCATATCCTAAAAATAACATAAAAAAAAGATAACATAACTACCTGGTGTGAATCAGACATTAAATGAAAGTTGAAGACGATAAAAATTGATTTTGACTAATGATAAGTGTCAACCTTATTTGTTTTAATCTTGATTTAAACATTTAAGATAATACAAATTTGAATATCTTTTACAAAACAAACTCACAGTCAACTTAAAAATTGGAACTGTTTTTAATCTAATTATGCATGATTAGTGATGCGGTAGAACATACAAGGAGCAACTGGGCGAAAGGGACCAAACACAGGCAATGTGTTATGCTCATGACATGGGCACTTGGCGGAATCAAGGCAGAAGGCAGAGAACACCCCATTTCTGCACTTCCAATTGTTAAGTAGAATTACTCCAAAGAGGGAACTTTTTGAGCAAAGGATCTACTAAGTCATCTGCTGAGTATAGTGGTAAGTGTCAATTTTACTTGTTTTAATCTTCACATTTAAAAGGCACAAACACGAATACTTTTGCTAAACAATCTCATCACCAACTTGTGTTGGATTGAATCAAACCAAACTGATATGGATGGAAACGTAGTTCTAGCAATAGCACATAAAAATGAAATAAATGTTTGACTGCTAGAATTGAATTGAAAGCGTCAAAAAAGTTAGATTTTGGGCTAAAACTAAATTTGATGAGAAGTAATTACGTTAGGAAACTGTTACGTTGAAAGTAAGAATGTAATAAAGCTTTTCTACCTAATTGCTCATAATTGATTTTGAAGTTTAAATGCTGTTTGACAATTGATTATAACCAAAACAGTTGAAAATTGATGAAGACTGCACTCCTTATTGAAAAACATATGTTTGAGTCATCCCAATGTATATAACAAAAAGAAGTTCAAACTCGTGGATAGCAAACATGTATTTTGTTCATAAAGAAAGTGAAGCAAACATTTGGTTCAGTTGTTCTGGTTTGAAATCAGGAGGAGGTAGATGGTGTCTAACACTGGCTTTTGTTGAGACTCTCCCATCTAGCCTTCCCAACTCTACTACATATGGTCCTCCTTCTTGAAACCAAGTGAATTTTCATTTGGTGAAGTGTGTGCAGAAACTACATGTATGTGTATGTGTAGGAGATTCATATAAATACACGTGTAGATTTTAGAACTCACCATCATTTTTTATATATAGGTTTCACGTGTAATAATTAATCCACACTATATCACAATCTTCTGTATTTGCATTACATAAAAAGACCTTTTTAAGTAAAATTGTTTCGAAGAGTAAACATTGTTGAACCAATTTGTGGGGATATACTCTTTAAGAGAATGAATTGTTAAGAGAATGAATTGTTGTAGATGAAGTCTGTTTGGTTACATTAATTTGGATGGATTGGAGAGGATTTACAGGATGAGATCCTCCCTCATTCCTCATTCGAAGATATTTGAAATGATGGAATTGAAAATTATGAAACAGTCCTTGTAAGTGAGTTGAAAATTACGAAATACACTTTTTCACAAGGGTCAATTAGTAATTTCACAAATATATCAATTAAAAAAAAATAAAACAATCTATAACGTCTATCAAATCATTCCCAAACTTTCATAAACATTTATTTCAAATCCCTTCAAATCTTACCATCTATCAATTAATCCAAACAACCTTATTATTCAAACACAATCTACTTAAATTCTTTCAAATCTATTCTCTCAAATTTACTCCTTCAACCAACCAAAGCCTTGCTGTGTGAAACAAACAAACTTAATAAATATATCAAATATGATATTTCCTACATTTTATTTTAATAAGTTTCTGAAGAATAATTTTCCAGTAATATCTTAGACAGATTGATCAGTCTTTTCCATTTTGTTGAAGCTACAAATAAAATCTTACATTTTATTGTACAAGTACAACTATATCAATATTTAATAGTGTGCTTCTATTCCTTTGCTTGCATCAAACTGATTAGCCGTATATGGTTTTCTACTTTTTAGCTGTCTGGCAACAAAATTTAAAGCATATTTTTCTGGTTTTACTTATGAGTCCTGCTTTTTGGTCCATAATAGCTCCCTTTATTCATCACCGTGGAAAAGTATCAGATATGGAGTTGCTTGACCCTGAATAATATTTCACATGATACCTTGTTTTGGCTAATGTATTGGTTCTACTCAACTCAAATTTTGCTTTGTAACAGTTGGGGTTCATGGAAAAAAATCTTGTTCATAAAATTATAAGAGAATTCTTAATTTATTCAGAATAATCAGAAACATGAAGTAATGAAGGCAATACTTAGTCCTTAAGATGAGTTTATGTGGCGTAATTCATCCATGTATATACCAATTATGTGTCTATGTTTGAATGGCTAATTGTACAAGGAATAAAATGTCAAATATAAATCAAAAGAAATATGATAATCTATGATTATGCAGGGATTCTAATCTCCCCAAAATACTTCTCTAATTCAATCCAAAAAGTAACAATAAACGTGCTTCTTCCTTTAGACGAGACTATGTAATCAACACTTCTTACTATGTCTCTGGTGACCTTTATGTATGTCCAATCCTCCTTAATAATTTTCTTCCATGATTTTGGTAATTGATGCTAACTCATACCACTGTCTCTGTTTCTTGTGCTGTTAATTATTGTATAGACAACTGTTATACTAGGAATGAACTTACTTTACAAAAGACAATTTATGAATTTTAATTACAAGTTGTATGTGTATGGTACACATCACACAGAGTTCTTATAGATAAGTGATTATGCAGCACTGAAATTGATAGGGCCAAGGGTCGTTTCTTTCGGTAATAATTATAAACTGCTGATGTTGTGGCGGTCAGTTATAATCACTGAGTTTCCTGTATGTAGTAATGCATATAAAGAATTCGTTTGATTAATAAAGTAATTGAAGATGATTATGGTTTTCAATAGTAGTAAAATGGTGATGTTTTCAATATATATAATCATTTTAATATTATTTTTTAGCCTTAAAAAGTTCTATCTTAAAGTTTGCTTTCACGGTTCCTGAAGGTATATATAGGGAAACTTTATTCATCAAAGCTGCACTTCAACAAAAAGAAAAATCCCTCTAATTGTTGATAGTTGTAGTCATGTCGCTATCATTTCCTTCTTTGAGTCCCTTGATTCCCTGCAACTTGAATTTTTTTTAAAGAACTACGGTTAGAGAGTGGAACAATTTAAAACACGTAGGAGAATAAGACGAGTTCATGAGTGCAGCAAGTGAAGTCTTAACATTAAACTGGATTTTGTAAAGCATGAGAAAATCTGATATATCAATACTTTGATAGTCTGCACTATCTTAAAATTCTAGTTCTGACTAGTGTCCATGCTTTATTAACTTTTTATATCAGAACTTTCCTTTCCTTCAATCTTTAAGAATAATCTTTAAGCAAACCATGAGATTGAATATTGAGATTAAACATTTTTAGGTATTTGGGTTAATACATTCAAATATTTAATTTAAACATTGTTAGGTATTTAGGTTAGTCCATTAAAACACAAGTTTCAAATGTTGGAGAATTTATGTTTTTTGGTCAAGTGTGCCTCCCTAATCTCAATCATCTGCATTACAATCATCTCCATCGTGGTGTAGTTTGTGTAGTTAGTAGCTACTTCATAACAATGCAACTGAAAAGGAAGCAAGAAGAAGCCTTAATCTTTAATAAAAGGTATCAATCAATATAAGAACTTATGTTCATCAAATATACTTTATATGCATATTATACAATCATTCTTGTCAAAGATTATAAACATATTTGTTTGGTAAATATAGCATTTAAGGGTGAGACAAGTGAATCTGTTGCTGCTAGTGCTAATGCCCCCAATCGCAACTATTGCCCCCTCACCATCTCCAGATATCGCAGCCATACAATCTCTCAAGAAGTAATAATAGAAATGTTCAAAATTTGGACTACATATTCAAGTCTTACAATCTCTCCCAAGAGGTAACAGTAGCAATGTTCAAAATTTGGACCATATACCACATTCAGAGGATGAAGTCATCTCTAACAGAAAAAATCTAACATATTTTTCCACATCTAGATTGTTGTTACCAACCAACAAAATGAACAAGAAAATGAAGAACTACCAACATAATTCGACCCATAATTACATGATTATTAAGTTGTTAACAAATTGTTGTATAATGTACTTAGATATCTAAATAATACATGTGTTGGATATTTTTATTATGTTTGAATTTCTTTTATTATGTTTACATAATATACAATTCTTTCAAATATTATTTCCGCGAATTTATTTATTATTATTTTATTTTACAACTTGAATATTAGGGTACGAGGAATTTACGAAGAAAATTCGTATCTAATGCATAAATATTACATGAATATGATTCTTAGGTAATTATATATGGATCTGATCTGTAGATTATTACATACGGATTAGATTAACAGGTAATTACATACGAATCAGATCTGTAAGTAATACCTATAGATTTTATCCATATGTAATTATCTACAGATTCCATCCTTATGTAATTACGTACAATTTTTTATGTGTATGTAATTATCTACAGATTTAGTCTCTATGTAATACAAATTTTAGCTACAAATTTATTTGTATAATTATCTACGAGTTTCAAAATCTGTATGTAACTGTTACTTACAAAGGATTTACATACCAATTTTTGTTCATAGGTAATTTGTAGGTAACTTCATTTTATTGATGACTTTTTGATGTTATCTAAGCATTTGTGTAGTAGGTAATAATGATTTTTCCTGTAGTGTCAGATCAACATAGTTGAGGTGGATAGGGAGAGGCTTAAGTTATAGTGATGACGGTTGAATGATAGAAGGTAACCATTAAGGACCGAGTTCAACAACCTACAGAACTGCTGGAATATACTTGTTTGTCATTGTTGAGACCTTAATTTCAATTTCAATTAAACTTGCTTTATCATTATATCCTGCATCACAATAGTTATTGAAATCTATATTATCATATGATTTATTAAACGATCCATCATATGATAAAAACTCATCTATCTCAACATATGTATAGTCAGTTAGGTCAGAAGAATTGAAATCTCTTAGAAATTCCAACACTTTATCATCTAAAATATCATTTAAAGCATCAAGATCATATATATATATAATGATCCTTTGTGGGATGTTTCATAACATCTAAGATTTTTAATTTACACTAGATTGTCTCCAAACTCTATGGTAAGAGTACATGCATGTACGTCAATTTTCGTCCTTGTAGTTTTGAGAAAAGGTTTATCAAGTATAATTGTAGTTGTATTTTCATTGGGCGTATCTCCTCCTTTCATATTCAATACGTAGATATCTGTAGGAAAAACAAGGTTATTTACTTTGACCAATACATCTTTAACTATTTTTGCTGATTGGACAATGCTCCTGTTCGCCATCTGAATCGCAACGCTCATGGCTTTCAAAGATCCTAGAGAAAGAGAAGTAAAAACAGATAAATGCATGACATTAATGGATGCCCCTAAGTCAAGCATGACATTGTCAAATTTGTTATTTCCTATGATATAAGGAATAAAAAATATTCCCGGGTCCTTACATTTTTTTGGTATAATAGTCAGGGGTCTCTTAATGAGTGTAGAAACTTTCGTGTGCATGTTTACTCTCTCATTACCTTCTAAACATCTTTTGTGTGTACACAAGTATTTTCAAGAATTTGGCATATTTAGGGATATGTTTGATAACGTATATCAAAGCAACGTTAACCTCTACCGTTTTAAAAGTCTCCAAAATCTCCTTGTCAGCTTCTTTCATTTGTTTACTCTTTTACGCAACTTTGTGTGGAAAAAAGAAGGGGGATAGATGATCCTTTAGGGTTTGTGGTTCCTCTCTGACCAGTATGCCTATTAAACGATCTAAGAGTATCTCTAACATGATCAAAATTTTTTATAGGGCTAGAGGTAGATGACTATAAGTTCTCTCTCGTACAAAATCTTCTAAAACAGAGGTATTTCATGTGTCAGATGGTCCAAGTTAACCGTTTACACTGGTGGGCTTTGTTTCAGGTTCAGATGCTTGTAGATTTTTTTCCTGATCTTAATGTGATGGCACTGACATTCTACAGATTAATGATTGTTTGAGATGGTAACTTATCAGAGCACTAGGATTGTATATGATTTATAGTAGTAACCAATTGTTTAATCTAATTTTGCATGTTTTGAAGTGTTACTTTTGTTATCTGTATAGTTGTCTCTATTTTCTTATGAAAAATTATGTTATACTCAACCATTTACTTCAATGTCTTCCAAAAACGCTCCACTCTGGGTTAGTATGGCAACTAGTGGTATGGTCTACTGCTGTTACTGACTATGTGGAGGTTGATAAAATGGTTTGCTCTTGTCAACAACTTGTGATTAATAGGGCACAAAGGATTGCTACTACTGACTTTAATTTCCCCACATTAGATTTTGATGATTCTTCCATCATAGATTGTATTTGTTAGAGGACAAGTCATGGTTATATAGTTGTTGATTAGATTGTCTACCCTCACTATAAGTGTTAGCAACATACACTTGAGGAGTTTTAGTGTTTTCTCCTCCAATTTCATTCAACATGGGGTACCCATCCAATGGGATGGTTAGTAGAAGTGTAGATTCCACATAGTTTAGTAATTGTTTGAGTCATTCCAATTGTTTAACTAATGCAACCAAATCATCTAGCTTGCTCATTAGTTTAGTGTGATCAATATGAGAGGTATTAATTTCATGGACTCCTCTAGGTAAGGTAACTGAATTTCTTATGGTGGTAAATTGTTGATTATTGGAAGCTATGTCTCTGTCAGTTGTCTTGCTGTAGCAGGGGTCTTATTTACCAAAGCTTCTCTAGTGGTTGCATCTATCATTTGCTTATTTATGGACGGACATTAGACCCTCATAAAAATATTGGATGAGTAGTTGCTCATGAATATGATGATATGGACAACTTGTGCAAAGTCCTTTGGATCTCCTCAATATTCATATAGACTACCACACTCTAGCTAGCTAATGCCATATATCTCCCTTTGAATTGCGGTCACTCTAGATGTAGGGAGGGACGTGTTAACACTTTTTGAGTTCAATGACAAGTGAACCAGTTGCTCATATAGCAAGAAATACATATATTGTTCTCTCCAATGTACTCATGAAATACACACCGATATTTACAAGTATAATAAAATTATACCAAAGAACAATTCCATAGTTTAGTGGTTTGTGAAATAAAATAAATTATGCTAAACAAATTAAATATGTTTATAAATTTATGTCAAATTTCAAATAGTAGAATAAGGTTAATGATCGATGATATGAATATTGCTAGGGTTAGACTTTACCATAACTCACTCTCATACATAAAAACAATTACCATTTTTTTTCTAACTAAAAACCCACAATAATACCCAAACCCTAATTCCTTAGGTGAATGAGCCTGAATTTCCCTATTAATTGTCAATTCCTTTATCAATTATATAAAAAAGACTTGCTTTTGTCACAAGGGTTTAAGACAATAAATGAATCATGCTCTATTAATAAATCCAAGCTTTTTAGGTATTTCAATTGAGATCCTCATTATGAATATTATTTCTCAGTACCTTTAAAATCAAAGTGTCAAAATTAAAATATTGACATTGAAAAGAAAAGACATATACATAAAAATAATATTGATTACATGAGAGTTTAATATGTTAAATTTAATTCAGACAATAATGAATTTGGTTTCTGATGGTAACGAAAATGCTAAATACAAGATGAACAATGAAAGAAGAAGATTACACTAAGAAATTCTAAAACTATCATCCAAGACTAACTCTTTTTTTTTTTTTTCATTCATCTTATATATTTAGAGTTCTATGTTGATTCACAGCTAAGATCACATCGGTTGGTAATTAATGATAGATAATTTAAATCTTTCGGTGTGAAATCCGTTAGTAATTAATTTAATATAATGATAAGTTAATTATATGATTGAATTCCGTCAGTAATAATGTTTAAATCTCTCCGTAACCCTAAATCTAAAAGTTCTTGTAGTGTTGACATGGTCATAGTTGTATAGCGTGCCTACCCAGCTTCATCTCAGCCACTGGATATCTGTCCATTTCCATCCTTCCTTTGAGGTGTTTGAATTTCCCCTTAGTGCCTCCGTATATGATTGATTGATCTTCTTCTCCCTCCAAACTCCTTTTGTCATAGGTGCATTTGAACTGTTTTTTCTTCTTTGTTCCAACTATTCCGCATAATAACTTCCTCTCTCCTATATCTTGGTGTATTGTCATGTATAGTTTGATATTTCCAATCCTGATTTCATCTAGTTGCTTCACCAAAGTGTTTGTATTTCTAATGTCCATAAATCACACGAATCCAAACCATGACCATTCTTATCGAATTTTCTGGTTATCAACACCTCTTTCAAACGTCCCCACCACTGGAAAAGTCTCCCACATGTCATATTCCTCATAATTGTTTGGAAAATGAGAGAAGAAATCTGCTCCTTGTACGTAGATGTTAAGTAGGGTAGGCAAGATACGGATTTTTCGATAGATTAATTAGGGGTACCTCAAGGTTGCGGAACTCAGTAACAGAAGCTGACACCTTTCAAGTCTTCTTCTATCTTGTATTGTATGTTTTCTTTACACTTATGATAGGGGTCGAGAAAGTTATATTCACTTAAGAAAAACGAGGAAATTTCGTGCACCACAATTTTCTTTGCACTTATGATGACTTCAAGTCGTTACAATTTTGTATACATAATTATTTGATCATGAAGGCATTTTTTCATTATATGATGCTGTTATATGAATTTGAGAATTATATTTAACTTGTATTTTTTTATTGTGCATATACTTATATTCATCTACTGAGAAGAATTTTTTGTATATTTTAAATCTAAATGAATTCTTTTTACAGAAAATAATGACTTTGTTATAACCAATCTAAAATATCACTTTCCACCTGAATTATAATTATACAAAAGCATATGTGCGTTAAATAATATTCATGTAAATATAATTTCATGTTGTACAAAATATTATCCATATGGAATCAATTTTTAATAATTTTGTTTAAGAAAACTATATGTTTTGAGATAGAAAATATAAAGAAGTGTTCATTACGTTTTTTATTTGCCATTTTTTGTCTCTATTTTTTTTTATTTTTTATTTTACCTTGATATTATCCAAAGTGTCCATAACTGAGAAAGGTTAAGAAGAGTAGTTATATTTAAACTCTTCAGCATCTTGGTTAATATACTGCTAAATAATTTGACGTTTAAGATTATAACTTAATTAAGTTATTAATGACACTAAACTGTAAACTAGTATTAAAAGAATACTTTGACTTATTTAGACCTCTCCTAATCAATACAAGCATTATAAATCGATAAACACCAACATACATTTTGATTTTTTTTAAAATAACTATCTATAATTTACACTTTTCCAAATTAATTTAGACATTGAAGTATTATCGCAGCTACTTTGTCGAGACTGACACCAAAGATTGAAACCGAACACCGAGATCAATATCCAGGACAAAGAAAATTTAGTATAAAAGTTGTGTAAGTTAATCCAATTTTACAAGAACTCATTTGTATTTGATTTGATTTCTGATTAAAAATGTTTTTAAGGAATAGAGAAAATAAAAATTATATTTGTAGTTTTTGGTACAAATTAAAAAAATAACATGATATTTTATAATTAAAAAGTAAAAATGAAATTAAAAGTTTTTTAATTATTTAATCAACTTGAAACGAGGTATAGAGTATAATTTAAACTTATTATCAAACATGGATGCATCTGCCCACAGTATTAGTGAAATTGTTACCACTCACCTATTTATAAGCCTTCAATTTCACTCATGTTTATGCAACATTTCATTTCTGATCATGGAGCTTCTCAGTCCCTTCACTCTCCTTTTCACCTTTGCCTGCATATTCCTAGCACTGTTCATCACTCAGAATCTTCCAAATCCCCACAAGTCCCTCAAAAACTTGCCTCCTGGACCATCGAAGCTGCCTCTTCTAGGCAACATTCACCAATTTGTTGGGGCACTTCCCCATCAAACTTTGAGAAACTTGGCAAACCAATTTGGACCCTTGATGCACCTACAACTTGGTGAAAGGTCACACGTCATAGTCTCTTCAGCGGATATTGCCAAAGAGGTTATGAAAACTCACGATGCCATCTTTGCCAATAGGCCTCATCTTATTGCTTCCAAATTCTTTGTTTATGATAACAGTGACATAGCCTTATCTCCCTATGGAAGAACTTGGAGGCAGCTTAAAAAGATATGCATTTCAGAGTTGCTCAACGCAAAGCATGTTCAATCACTGAGGGGCATAAGAGAAGAAGAGGTGGCTAAACTAGTTAGAAACATGTATGCCAATGAAGGATCAATTGTTAACCTCACCAAAGAAATTGAATCAGTGATGAATGTGATAATTTCTAGGGCTTCAAATGGCGAAAGGTGCAAAGACCAAGAAGCTTTCATATCAGCCATGGAGCAAACTTTGCAGCTGTTGGGAGGTTTCTCTGTTGCTGATTTCTACCCTTCAATCAAAGTGCTTCCTTTTCTTATAGGAATGAGAACTAAACTTGAAAGAGCGCAGAGAGAGAATGACAAGATCCTAGAAAATATGGTGAAGGATCACAAGGAAAATAAGAGCAGCCACAGGGAGATGCAAGAGGACTTTATTGACATTCTTCTCAGAACACAAAAGAGGGATGACCTAGAAATTCCCTTGACTCACAACAACATCAAAGCACTCATCTGGGTCAGTATGCTATTTTCTTTAATATTACTTTTGAAGAAAAACAAACACGCATGATTTATGTCTCTAAATATTAGAAATTTTGTAGTTGGTCTCAACTAATATTTTTTTTTCTCAATTTTTAGTTCTAAGATGTGTATTTCATATTTTTATTTGTCATTAATTATATTACTTTCTTATCATGATGATACTAAAGAAATTGGCATAAAACAATAAACAATTTAAAACTATTTTAAAAATCATTTAAAGTGTCAAATGTAATAATAAAGATCAAATGAAATAAATATTTTTTCAAAGACTAAATGCAAATTTATAAATATTTTAAAGATAAGAAATTATAATAAATTAAATGTAAAATTTATAATATATAATAGGTCAAGTATAAATCAGCTAATCAAATGTATTGATTATTAGATAACCCTGAAAAACTATTGTACACAAACTATAAAACTCAGTGCATGAATATATAACAAACTATATTTAATGTATAAAAATTTGAAGTAACAACTTATTAAAATTATTATTTCTAAACAATCAATTATGAGACCTACACCTAAATGTGCTGAAATATTCATCTGAAATAATTTTAAATCATTTCAAGAAAACCCAGTAATTCCCCTCACACAATAATGTCATAGAGTGGTCCCTAAACGTAATTGGATTCCCTATTCCATGTTACGTCTACTTCTGCCTAATGTCCTTCTTGTTTTTGTTTCCTTCCCAAACGAACAATTAGTTTTATAAAACAACAAATAATGTTTTATTTTTTATAGCACCAAACTAATTTTGTAAAGATAGAATCGATTTTTAATGAAAACATAGAATAGTTCTTTTATTTTTTCTGTTAAGCATTACAATGTTGTGTAAACCACTATTACATATGTTTCTAGCTAGCAACATTAACTACTTACATTTTGTAAAATTTTACAAGCAAGATCGTTTTGTAACACTTTTATCATTATATTTATTGACTTCTTTCATAGAGTTTGGAGTTTCATTGCTTTTTTCATTTTTTTTATGCTTAAGATTTTGGTCTAAACATGGTCTTTTTATTTTTTATTTATTGGAATTTATCATTAGTATTTATTTTTCTTAAAGATCGATCTATACAAATTTATTACATTGAGGTTTGTTTTATACTAACCCTTATATTTAATGTTGGATAATTGTTCAGTTTAGTTTTAATAAGATTTCTATACCTATTTATATTTTTAAACAACAATAAAGAATAAATTAATGAAAAAAAGAAGCATATAATCTTCTCATGAAATAAGTCTTTATCTTATTTATAGAATGTTGTTATCCACATGTTCTATTGTTTTGTTTTGTAGACCCTTAAAATCTATTTTTTTTTTTAAGAAAAATTATGTCGGTTGAGCAAGATCGAAGGTTGTTACATTTGTGTCATTTTCATCTAAATCATGTACAAAAATAAAACACATACCCTTTCCACATAATGTTCTCAACAAATATTTTAGATGTATATATGTACATATGACACCACCTACAATATCAATTGGATATGTAAAATTTGTAATTTTAATGGTTTAACAAATTAGTGTTGGCTAATTCTTATCACCGATACATTTTATTATACATAGGTTGTCTTAACACTTACGTCATCCTCTGAACTCCTTTCCTTTTAGTATACGTTGATTTTAAACAAGTTTGAAGATTCAATTGGCAATCTGAATAAGTAAATTAAGCTTTTTTGTGTTTTTCATGTATCTAATCCAAGTCTTAATTTGGATTAATGCAAAGATCTCTAAGGGATCAAATTTTTAATTTCTAAAAATAACCTTATTCATGTGGGTTAAAGTACTTCAAATAGTAACTATCCTTACAATTTTTCACATATTCTTGCATTTTCTGTTCTTTCCTACAAGTTCAAAATTTAGAAAGTGATTTTTGATTGTATTATGATAAACAAGTTACACTCCTATTCATGTATCACACATGAAATAATTGATGTCCTACACATAAAAGATAGATAATTTGTAACTTTTATAATGTGACATATTGACATATATTATTTCTTAATGAAATTAAAACATTTATACTTTATAAACAATTATTCCCGTAGATTTTACTTATATTGATTTCTAGGCAACAAAACCCGATTGAATTATTATAAAAGGTATATAAAAGTTCTATTCATTAAGATTTTTGACTCAATTCAAATTTTAATACGAAACTATTATTATTTTACGAATTTAATATAAATTTTTTCAACTTTCGTACATTTCATTCTTTAGTTAAAAATAGAATAATGATATATTGAAAGTAAAAAAAAAGCGAACATCCTCTTATTATGATATTTTAAAATGATATTAATTATTTTGATATATATCATTTTGTATTTATATTTTTATGGAAAACTATTTTTTTAAAATTTAATAGATCAAATAAAGTATATAAAAGTTAAAATGTTTAATGGTTAATGTGTGAAAAAATTATAATAAAATTAGTGAAATTGATAATAATTGAATGGTAAAGTATATTATTGACCCAAAGTCTTACATAAACTTTTTTTTTTCTATTTGAAAGTTGATAGTTACAATTAAATTTCTTGGAAAGAGTTAGGGCTACTTCGCATATGTGGCTTTATTGTTAGAAAAATAGTGCTTAAACATCCGATATCTTGTTATGAAACACCTAATCGGAAAGTTAAAAGAGAGAAAATTCAGTTATTATAAGCAATATAAGAAGATAGGAAAGGAGAATTTGAGAAAAATAAAAATAAAAAAGGGGAAAAAATAATTGATTTCTAAATTGATGGTTAATTAATTTCAGGACATGTTTGTTGGTGGAACTGCAGCACCAGCGGCAGTTGTAGTATGGGCAATGTCAGAACTGATGAAAAATCCTAAGGTTATGGAGAAGGCACAGAGTGAGGTGAGAGAGGTGTTCAATGAGAAAGGGTATGTGGATGAAGCAGATCTTGGACAGTGCAAATTCTTAAATTCAGTGATCAAAGAAACAATGAGGCTACATCCCCCTGAGGCATTGTTACTTCCAAGAGAAAACAGTGAGGCATGTGAGATCAATGGATATGAAATCCCTGCCAAGAGCAAGGTAATTGTCAATGCCTGGGCCATTGGGAGAGACCCAATGTATTGGAATGAAGCTGAGAGATTTGTGCCTGAGAGATTTGTTGAGAGTTCTTATGATTTCAGTGGGACACACTTTGAATTCATCCCCTTTGGGGCTGGAAGGAGAATTTGTCCTGGAGCTGCATTTTCCATGCCAAACATGTTGCTGTCACTGGCCAATTTGCTTTACCATTTTGTTTGGAAGCTGCCAAATGGAACAACTCACCAAGAATTGGACATGTCTGAGTACTTTGGTCTCACTGTTAAAAGAGCAAATGATCTTTGTTTAATCCCCATGTCTTATCACCCTTCAACAATTGGCAGTCAGTAAAAAATCTAGGTTGAGCCAAATGTTTGTTCATCTTTGTCCAGTATATTGGCACATGTAGAAAAAAAATTTCAGAAATGTATGAAGAACATAATATTTCTAGTTTTGTTCTGTTGTTAACAATAATCATATTTGTATTGTTTGTAGGTGTTTGCTTGAAATGATCTTTTAATATTTAGCCAAGTTGAAAAAAGAGATGTTTATTTATAATAAAATGTCATTGATATATTTTATAAAGTTACTTCCCCTAGCTATAACCTATATTTCATAATATGCTAAATAAAATTATATGATAAGGTAGTTGAAAGTTAAAAACTATTCGAAAATTAAAAATATTTACTAATTAAAACTAGTTGAAAGTATTTAGTAAAAATTTAAAAACAAAATTGAGAGATTAAATATGATTTAGGAAGGGAGAGATTAACCACTTTCATGTTTCAAAATGTACCAAGAGAGCAATGATGTCAAGTACTCCTTTATTGAATGAAGTTGATAGATTTAACTTCCTAGCAATAATAGAGCAAAAAAAATCAATGGATGTGTTTTTCAATAACTATTCTATCACACGCTAGATCTTTTAAATTTGCGAGAAGACAATTTTCTCTTATTATTTATTTCGTATATGTTATATTACTATCAGTAAAGTAGACTAGGGCTAGATATTTTAATAAACGACAAGAAAGAAAAACCTTAAACGCATCAATGTAGACTTTCCAAAATCTTTTGTAAAGAAAAAAACATATCAATTTTCTTAGAATATCTTTTTAAATATAATGTTAAAGAAATGCCTTTTATACAAATATCAAATGTCACCAAAATATGTTTTATACAAAGAATCGACACACTTTCTTATCATTTTTTAGAACAAATAGACGATGTGGTAGAGTATATCAATGATCCATAAGGAATGTTAGAGTTAAATTATAATTCAATAGTATGATATTTGAACGGTTACATTCTTAAATAAAAAAGTTATATTTTAATATTATTATTATTATTATTTTTGGTTTAAGCACTTTGATTCACAAGGTAAGTTTAATTATCTTAATTCAACAATACTGTGCTTGGAGATACAAAAAGTTACTAGTGAGCTTAATTAGTTTTCAAAGGACTACCTTTCATCATTAATCTTCTACTTGTTAGATTTGTATATTCAATATTTCCACATCTTTCTTATTTTAAAGCCAATCATATTTCTTAGTTTAGCTAAAATAAATTCGTATAGTATAAAATATGTATTATCTGCATCTATAATTATGCCTATAACTTTCTATTTGGATACTCATGAAAAACATCAATTTTTTTAATCTTAAACTGTTACTATTCAAGTGATCAAAGAAAGAAGACAAGAACATTGTGGAAGTGAAAAGAATTGAATCTGCAAATGGTGAACCGTGAAATGTTACAACTTTTTTCCTTTCTCATTTCTCCAATAATTACGGTAAACATGACATGGTAAAACTTTTTCAGAGATGGAAAACTGTCCGATAAGTATTCATATCTAGAAGACTTAACAAGTAGAGCAATAGATATGGTTTTGCTAGGTTTAATGACGTAAAGAATATGGAAAGGTTGGAGAAGGAGCTCGACTCGGATAGGTCACGTGAAGTTATATGTGAAAGTAATAAGATATAAACAAGTAATGGACAACCAGGGTCTCAATGGCACAAAGTAAATCGATCCAAACAAAGCACAATGGAGAATGAAACATAACCAACAAATGTTTACCTAGGTATTCAAAAATATAAATACCAATACTAGGAGGAAAAAAAAGAATGGTCGGGGAAAGTTATCAATGCTAAGACGACAAACACACAACGACTTAAGGCAACCATTGTTGGAAGAGTGTGTCAATACGAAAGCACAAAGTTCTTCAAAAAAGACCTAAAAGAATAGGTTCGATAACTGATACATGTAAGGATGAGGCATCAGAAGAATAAAAGGAAGAAAAACATGAAGGAATTAAAAAAGAGCATGACTAAAAAAAAAAAAAGAAGAAATTTAAAGAAATAAAAAAAAGGAAGAATTAGAGCTTTGGAAAAAGAAATAAAAAGAATTAAGCAAGTAGAGCTTTTAAAATTGGAAGGAATTTGAGAGAATGAAAGAATTGAAGGGAAGCAATTTGAGAGAAACTCCTTGACCTTTAGAACTCCTTAAGTGGCACACCAATCATAAACAAGTGCAAGGATTGTCAAGTCATCAATTTTAATCATTCATTCCATGCACCTACATAATTACCAAGTGCAACTTCCTAAATTTTAGGAGATTAGATTAACTTAATTATAATTAACTTTTGTTAATATTTTGACTCTTAACACTTTATTTGGACGTCCACCAACTCTATATAAAGGACTTCGTTTCATTGTAAAAACCATAGAAGGATGACATGTGGAAAGTAGCATGGAAAGCATGCATAGGCACCACCTAAGCTCACACATAGTCGCCACATAAGCCCTAGGTAGACGCCACATAGCCCTAGCAAGCCCCCTTCTATCTCTCTTAGGGTTTGGGTTTTTAGTTCAAAATTTCAAGACAACCTTTTCTACTTTTTGGCCAAAATACAAGATCTAAAATTTAAATTTATATGTTACTTTGGCCAAAAAATACAAGACCCAAATAAATTCTACACTATTATATAAAATTTGTACACAGGATCCGAAAAAGGAAGACTTTTAATAACAAACTTTCTACAAAAGAAAAGTCTTCTGAAAGCCTTCTTCCTCCTCCGTTATCTTGGACATCCTTCTTGTGATTGGCCAACATATGGTCTCATATGATCCTCTACAAAAAATCCGATATAACAAATGAAATTTGAATATAAAAACAAATATGCAACAATTGGTGATTTAGACATTTTTATTTCAAAAATACACAACCTTATGACTTTAATTTTTTAATAATAATAAAAAATCAAAAATATTTTCATATATTTTAAATCGTTCAAACCATAGTATTTTTTTTATTTACAATATACAAAAAATAATCAATTCTAAATTAATCTTGAAATGATTTTATAGTTTCATTCTCTATACTTTCATTACTAATTCATTTTCTTATACTCTACATTCATTTCATAAAAAACAATTTTAGTAAAAATCAATGCATTTTCAAATCTAATTTTCTCTATATGTTTCAAACAAAATGAAAGAAGACATTTTAATTTTTTTAATAGCCATAATAATTCAGATATCAAATTTTTAAACTTGTTATTTAACAATGTTTTTGAGTTGTTAATACCTTGTTATGTTTTAAAATTCTAAATTAACGATATTTTAGTAAAAAAGATAACATGATAATTTGATAAAAGAATTACAAGCAATGAGACATTGACAATTGAGAACCTAATTGAATAACAATACATTAAATTCTAATTTTTTATTTTTAATTAATATTGATACATTCAAGAAGATCTAAAGCCAACACAAACCAGAATTCCCTCAATCTATGGCTCTAAACTTCCAAATATGTCTCATGTTAAAGTTAAAGTTTATAAAAGAATTAAGAAAAGAGTCAGAGAAATGAATGAGATAGAGATAGAGATTGTTCTGATGAAATAATATAAAAAGATAGAAAATTAAAAAAAAATTAACATTTAAGATTTCTTGACGGTTGAATATCTATTTAAAAAAATAAAAATATTATGAATTAATTATTTATTTGGGAAAAGTTTCAAAAATATTATTCATTAAATAATATTTATATAAACTTGACCGTCAATTATGATATTTTAAATTGTTAATTAAAATTATTTTCAAATATAAATTTAAAATTAAATATTTTATAATTTTATAATAATATATTAGTCTTAAAATTTATTTAACACCCTTACTTTATCTATTTCGTCCTTAAACCAATCTTAAAAAAATACAAAAGTTTTAAAGTTTTTTTACTAAATTTGGAAGATTTAGAGGTTTATGAATATCAGAAACTTGTATGGTTGTAATGACAACGAAAACTTTTGAATGTTGCATAGAGAGGCTTAAGTCTCATATGCTAAAGAAGAAGGTATATGATGTAAGAGTGGTGATTTTGAAGAATATTTTTGTTTATAACTTGTATAGAGGGGGGTGCAGGTAGAAAGTACGGGGTGGATAAGCAATGGCCCAGAACTAGGCTTTCGTTTTTTATTTTGTTGATAATGTCGGGCAAGCCTTGAACTATAAAAAACCATGGCAATAAATTACGAATCTAATCGACCAACTGAAAAATCTCATAACTATGTAAGCAGTGAATCATTACGACGAAAATATTATAATAGCTGAAAAGACATCAAGACTAAAAATAAAATTTCTACCATGGTTTTAAAAACATAGGTCCAACCTTATTTTTCATTGAATATGCCTTATATAAGTTATAGTCTGATTAAAATATATGCATCTTAAAATAAATGTGTACGTTAGTAGTTGGAGAGCATAATAACGGTTGGGGTATGTATGGTTGTTTATTTTAATTTTAATGTGATGTTAGTAATTTATCATGGCCAACTCTTTTATAGCGGTTTAATTTATAGTGTCAAAAAGTCTTCTCTAGTCTCACCAATAGGTGGTGTAAGAGAAAAACTTAATTTTTATGTATCTAACAAATAAGCTAACAGTTAGGCTTATGGTTGAAACTATGAAGAATTGGATAATTTAATGAGGAGGCAAAAGAAGTTATTTGACCGATAAATTTAAAAACTTATGTACAATATTTTAAATACTAAATATATTTTTAGTCTATAAAATTCGAGTTTATTGTTGTCTTTCAAATTTAAAATTATTTTTTTAGTTATTGTAACTTTAAAATCCGAACATCTGATACTAACGTATTGTCAAACTAAATATTTTAATAGAAAAACAAAAATATGATTGAATATTTGATTATTAGAAGAATACAAAATTTCAATGAGAGAAATATATTGATTGTTAATTCTACATATATAAAGTATTGTTAAATAATATAAAAAGATAAAACAAACATTCTTGAAATTATAACAATAAAGGAAATTAATTTGAAATTTGAAAATAATATTTCTAAAAAGTTTATATTAAATAACTGAATGTACAATTAAGTTTTAATAGAGGCCTAAAATTATAAATTATAGAATCAAATTTCAACCTAATTTATATTAGAATAATGGAGTAGACATGGTTGAGTCCCTCCCAATGAATGAGGCCCCATCCTTGGTTAAAAGTTGGCACATGGACTTACTTATCTTCATTTATAGGTTGTCAGAAACCACTTGTTTAGCAAGTCTAAAGTTGATGCAGCACAAAACAGAGGTGGCCAGAAGACTTCAATGTTCTGTCTCATGCAATGGAAAAAGACCCAAAGTGAATTATACCTAACTTTATCACGTATTTTGCATATTTTCTGTACCGATGTTGTGCTATGTAAGCGTATGCAAGTTTATTCTTTAAAAAGAAACTAGACAAAAATCATCATTACAGTTTACAGTAATGTGTCGAATCTAATGTTGTAGTTTTCATTAATATAAATTCTACTGGTAACATTAATTGTCTAAGTACTATTTTATATAAAATAAATTTTTCTATATATAGGTAGAAAAAAATAAATTTATTTTTTTTATAAATTAAAACTAGTCCAGGTATACAATAACATGTAAAAAGAATATATTATTTTTCAAAATTTTAACTTTAATTTCAAATAAATAAGAGATCGTTCATGCCCAACTCAGGTTAACTATACCCGATAGATTTTGTTACAGGTCCATGTTCTGAAGTCCATCTTATGCCGGATCCAAGTCTTTTGCGTCGGATGTATTTATCTATTCTTGCTTTCGACTTTTCTCAAGTTAAGTTGAGATTTATGAGCCGGACTTGACTTCTTATACCTAAATTTTGCTCACTTCTCTCACTCCTTTAAGGCTTCAATCCTTCTTATTCTCATCCAATATTTTCTTACTCAAATTCATCAAAAATAGCTTGAATTAACAATCAAATCTTTTACCTTACTCTCATAATCAACTACTAACAAAAATCAAATAAAATTGAAAATTAAGCAGATTTTAAACATGGAGAGAATTAATTTTGTCATAAGAAATGTCCGATATTATCATATAAAGAAAATTTATCATAGTAATATTAATATTACATTATTAAATATTATTTTTTATATTATATTTATTAATATTATTAATATTAATATGATTACTATTAGTATCAATATTAATAATATTACTATTATTAACAATATTAATAATATTATTATTAGTAGTATTTTAGTACTATTAATATTATACTAACTAATATTGATAAAAAAATAATAATAAGTATCATAATAAGAATAATAAGTATATGATCTCAAAGTTAATATTATTGCAGTGGTTGTGATTTGTGTATGTATGCTGAAGGATCTCGACAAAATCCGTATAATAATATAAATATAATAATAATAATAATCACAATAATAAATAATTTTTAAAAAATATTTTGTACTTACGTATGGATTTAGTCCATAGGTAAACTCTATACTATCCTAGAAAATAGCTCCAAAATAAAAATCAACCTAGAACTTAGCTTTAGAGATAAATAACATAATAATTAAATATTTTTTTAACATAAAAGTAGTTTAAATAAATAAAAATTAGTTATTCAATTTTTATTTTTATTTTTATTTTTATAACAACCACCAACTATCTCTAGTAAGATATTCTGTTTTATTTTTATAAAAACTACAAACTCTCTCTTAAAAGTTGCTCTTCCACTTTTCTTTGTTTTCTTTCTAAAATTTCACCTTCCTTCCTTATCAATCTGATGATCAGATATCACTCCTAGATTCCTGACATTGAGTAAAATAAGAGTGTTCGATCAAATTCTTGAATAGAGTTAGGTTGTCCGTGATTTTAAATTTTTAGAACTCCTTTGGGTATCTCTACTCTATAGAGGTAAGGGAAGCTAGTTATATGTTTTTTCATAGATATTGTAATTACTTGTCTTGGGAATTTGGGTAAGGGAAGTTAGTTGCATGTTTTTTTATAAATGTTTGTCTCCTTTGAAATAGAAATTTATCTAGAATGATGATATTTGGTAAGGGAAGCTAATTATATTTTTTTAATATTGTAATTACTTGTTTTATTAAGTATGAATTTGATGAATTTGAATGAGTGTTTATGTATTGTATGGTGTAGTATCAATATTTGTAAATGATGTGGTGTGTGATCGAGACATACTATGTTGAGAATGTATCCTGACTCTACTAGTCATTGGAATCATAAATGAAGATGACTAGGTGGTGAGACTCGAATGAGGTTCATATAACTGTGTCATGGTGTGAAAAAGAACTAGTTGGACCAGATCATATGGATTAATATATTCATATGACTATGCTACAATGTGAAAAAAAATCGGTCAGACCAGATCATATAGGTTAAAGGATTCATATGACTGCGCTACGGTGTGAAAAAGAATTGGTCAGACAAGATCATGTGGGTTAAGGGGTTCATATGATCGGGCTACTGTGTGAAAAAGAATTGCTCAGATCAGATCATATGAATTAAGTTTATATGGTTGCACTACGGTGTAAAAAAGAACCGGTTAGACCAGATCTTATAGATTGAAATGTGTATATGATTGTGCTACAGTATGAAAAAGAAGGGCTATACCAAATCATATAGATTGACAAGTTAACATGACTACGCTACGGCGTGAAAAAAGAATCGGTTATACCAGATCATATGGATTAACCGTGTCATATGAGTGTGATGTGTCAATGATAATGTAATGTGTGAGATGAATTATGAAAGCTTGATTTGTTGTAGTTTGGTTGAGATAGAAATTTAATTTATGAAAATATATATATATTTTTAAACTCTTTAGCTTACCCTTCTTCTTGTGCGGTGTTTGTTTTGTTTTTAAATTTGCGATGATCGTATATTACATGTGAGCAGGGGATTTGACAGGTGGTGTGACTCTTTAGTGAGCTGATGGAGAAGTTTAATTTAATTTAATTTTATGATTGTACAAAGATGTTTTTAATAAATTTTATGTGGACAAGTATATTTTGAAATATATGATGAATGTATGAATATTTATATTTAGGTTGATTATATAATTCATATGCAATAAAGTTCCTATTATATGAAAAATATGGGATGCTACGTTTGGTATTAGAGCAGCTCGTCCTTAGGATGACCCGAGAGTAGTGGGTTTATTGTGTTTTTAATGTGTGTAGATTTTTTAAATTTAGTTTAGGATAATAGACGAGATGTTTCTAGTTGAATGTTTGACCATGATCTTTGAAATTTTAATTGTAGTTGATTGTGATTAATGAAGATGAAATTATTAAGAAAGAAAATAATCTTGATAAAATAGTGAGGGTGAACACTCACGACTAAATCAAGATTGATTTCTATCTTAAGGTTTCATGTGTAGAGTATCTTTAAAAGTTATGTTTTGATTGATTAATTAGATTTTGTATGAAATTGGATGTTAGGCATAAATTGACTGTGTGCAAAGTGTTTCTTTATATTAAGTATCTTGATAGTATTGATAGACACAATTTCTAAGAGAATTTAAGATGTCTATTTTTGAAGGATATTAGATCTTAGTTACAGAGTTGTTGTATTGTTACTTGCTCTAATATAGGATTTATTGTGTGAGATGCCAAGTTTAGCGATTCTACTTTGGAGATGGAGAAAACCATTAGAGAAACCTAGCATGACACTTCACCAAGTTGGTATAGATAGGAAGATTTAGTTACAAAAGCTTAATGAGATTTGCCTAGAGGACTATATGAGATGTCAAAGATGTGCAAAGTGAAAAAATCCCATGATAGTAAGAACTATTAGAGTGTTGGTATTGTGGGTGTGTTGTGGCCTTTTATGGATGTGTTGCCCTTTATGGGTGTGTGTCGAGGGATACTTAAGATGGTATTGTGGTCCCAAGAGTCGTAGTATTAAACACGAAAGTCATTACATGAATGAATTTAATGTTTCACTAGTGATCTAATCGAATAGATAAGACATCAAGTGGCAAGAAGTTGAAGAAGGTTCTTATATCCAAACTCTCTATAGCTGATGAAATCACCCTGATATAAGAAACTAAGGTTGGTACTTACTAATGATGTTTTTTGATGAGGGTTGGGTGTTAATCTCTATTAGGACATGGTCAATATGAGTCTTATAGAAGGTGTCGAGTATGACAAATTACTCTATTTCATTACAATGAGATTGATGATTCTTGTATTCTTGAATAGAAGTGATTCAATTGTAATTTGTTATTTGTGTTATTGGGTGAGAGTACAATGATATATGTATGTGTTGTTTGTGTGTATATCTTGTTGCATGATAAATTATTTAAAATAATTAGCTCACACTTGTATGTGTGTGTACGTATGAACTGTTATGCTCGTAATTGATATAGGAGCACATAATGTTGTTCATACTAGTTGAGGTTCTAGTCAAAGTTAGGGAGATGTTTTCTTTTTCTTATTATTGTGATATTGTGTGTGTGTGTGTGCATACACCTTATCTATGTAGTCTTGGGAATGTAAAATTATAGTGGTGTGGATATTAAGTTCGCATATATAATGGATGTATGTAGTATATTATATATATATATATATAATTTTTGTATTTTCTCATGGACTCAATTTCGACTAGGACTTCATTAGTTTCGACTAAGAAGACATCATGAACTCATATGAGATCAAGATGTCATTATCAACATTATTTTCTAATTGATTTTGACAAAGGTTTATTTTAGACTAAATTTGATTGTGATTATTTTTTTATGTTATTTTATTGTTAATGTCAACCAATGTTATTTTCTAACCAATGTTAGTCTGATTTTTCTATGCTAACACCAATGGTTCTTTATTATTGTAAAGAATAATTTTTTTCATTAACATTAATTGGAATTATTTTCAGTTGATATTAGTCAAAGTTCTTTTTCAACTGACACTGATCAAAGTTATTCTTTGGTCAATGTTAGTCAATGTTATTTCTTGATTGTGTTAATAAAGACTTACCCTCCTACCATTAATAAGACTATTTTTTCAATTGAAGTTGACTAAAGTATTTTGTTTTTATTGATATTAATAAAAGTTGTTTCTCTATTGACATTGTTAGGATTATTTATTTTCCATTATAAGTCATTGTAATTTTTTTAGAGTTTTCTCCATCAATATTGGAAATACTATTTTTTAAGTAGATGTGAACCGGAATTTTTCTATCAACAATTGTCATGGTTATATTTTGGTCAACATCTTCGTGAATTCATAATTTTCTTTTATCAATGATGTTAATGTTAATTTTTTTCAATAACTTATCAAGATTAAATTTATAATATTGATTTGGACTTTTTTTCCTTTGAACAATATTAGTCGAGAAAACTTTTGGTAATATTAATTGAAAAGTTAAAAAAGAAATCAATCAATTTCAATTTGTAAGTGACAAGATAATCTCAATCGATATGAATTGAGAAAACCCTTTTATCAATGTTAACTGAAAAAAATAAAGTATTAGTGTGAATTGAAATTTTTATAAAATTATAAAAGTTAAAAAATTTGAATTATTTTATCTAATAAAAATATTTAAAAATAATATAATCTAAAGTAATTTAAATATAATGTATTTAAGTATATTAAAAATTGTTTCTCTTATCACACAGAAGACTTAACCCATCTAATTACATTTTATCATGAGAAAACGTAGAAGGATACAAAAGTTAGGACTTCTTTGATATTAATTTGATGAAGGTATATTGAGTTACCAACATCAACATGTAATGATTCACCTCTATCAATCAGTTGTTGACATATATAATAAAGCCACCGCACTCAAGATGAATGAAAATTAAAGCGATTTTCATTGATACTTGCATGAGTAACACAAATGACAAAATGGCTGTTGAATGGGGACCAAAGAAAAATACCTTTTAGGCTCTAAAGTCAAAATATTTTAAAAGATATTTATTTGACAACAACGAGGTCAAACACATTATAGTTTCTAAGTGGAAGTGTTCTTTCACCAATTTTTTTTCTCACAAAATGGAGTATTTACCATTCTAATTTTCATTGTACTTATTTATTCTACATTAGTAACTCAAGCAAGATTCTGCTGATCGAAAAAAAAAATAACTCAAGAAACATATAAAGGAATAGGAAAATTTACAATATATTAAACTTATTTATTCTACGTCACTGACTCAAGGAAGATATAAAGGAATAGGAAAATATACAATATATTAAATCGATTAGGGTTTAAAGTTTAAGAGGATAATTATAAAGTAACAGTAACCAAAAATGAAATTTTCTCAAATTAAATCAAATAATATGATGATGGTTTTGAGAAGAATGATTTCTATATTGTTGTATGGATTGTATTTCTACAATCAACATATCATTATCCTTGCAACTGTTTTTATACCTTTTTTCTTTTTCCTCCTTATGTTTTTTTTATCTTTTATTTTCAAGAATCAAACATTTTCACTTATATAATCACTTGCTTAAGCTCGTGTACAATGGTAAAATTCTAGAAACTTATGTGATATAATTCTCATTCAGTATTTTTGACATTTTGTGAATATTTCTCATTATTTTTCAAATGGAATTGAATTGTTTTGAATTCTCAAGCTCCATGATTAAAAGCTATCCAAGTCTAATTAAGAGGTTTAATCAACCTTCACCAATGAAAATGCTTATAGATGATTCATATGAGTTATTCTTCTATGGAAACCCAAATTAACATGATAGTTTGTTTCTACTCCTTGTATAATTGATTTTCACCTATTGATTTGTCTTCTATTAAAAATATTGTGAGTTTTTGGCTAGTTATTGATTACAAGTCATGTTTAATTAATCCTACATTCTAATTCCTAAGTTGGTATTTATTAATTGTAGTGTCTTTTAGCAATCTAAAAGAGTGAACTTATCTTTTTAGGCATAACACCTTTTCTAGTTAGAAAACCTATGATATTTTGATGACATTTCTTGTAAACAAGTGTTTTAGCTAGGACCATTTGTCGTTAATACTCAATGTCTTAGCAAAGAGTGGTTATCATGCTAAATAATAGTCAGTCATTTATCTGGTAATGCTATAGCTCCAAAGAATACTCAGTTTGTAATTTGCAGTATTAGTCTGCATAGTGGAATTTGATCATGTCGATCAAGGGCTGCACGTAGTCTTATTAAAAGATGAATTATTATAAAAATATAGTGTAAAATCTTTCTTTATCTTTAACTCTTTCGTATTGTGATGGAGGACCATCTCCAAGACTGTAGATGAGAAATAAAGAGGTCACAAAGCTAGAGTGATGTCATTCTAGCTTTAATTACATGCTTCAATGTGCTTCTTCTTGAAGATTTTATGTTTGAACATGAATTGGAGTACATGCAGTGGAAGAATTGTTCTTTTGGTCGTATGAGATGGATTTGGAAGTGAATTAGTTGTGAGGTTAGGCCAACACACTTAGGAGGAAGCAAAAGTTTAGTCTAGAAAGGAGGCTACTCTTTGGAGAATTCTTGAACAAGTTGAATAGGTAAAAATTGACCAGTATTTTATTACTTATTCAAAACTAAAAGAAAATGAGTTACATAAGCATCTGTAAAGAAAATTAAGACTAACCCTAACCCTAACCGTAACTTGTATGACAAGCTTTTTAAAAACGTTCTAATTAGAGAATGACACTTGTCAACCCATAAATGGAGAGGATCATCTCCATTGGCAAGGTGACATGTAGAAAGGAGCATGAGAAGCATGTGCAGGTGCCACCTAAACCTTAACAATGGCGCCACTTTAACCTTAGCTCATACCCTAGGTGTTAGCTCTCTCTCTTTCTAAGGGTTAGGGTTTGCCACAAATACAAGACCCAAAAATTCAAGACAACCAATTCTACTCTTTGGCCCAAATATAAGGTCCAAAGTTTAAATTCCTATACTACCTTGACCCAAAATCCTATTTTACCTTGTCCAAAATAAATTCTACATTACTCTACAATTTTTACAAGTAGATGTCTTGTTGAAGCTCCAAAGTCTCTAGAGTGATCTTTTCCAATTTTGAACTTGGGCCCAAATGTTTGTTTAGAGGCCCAAACTCTTGATAAGCTCCTGATCAAGACTTTAATTGAGTGATTACTTTATTCTTTTCTATAATCTTGGAGAAGGGTTTGCATGATAGAGGCTTGATCAAGAGATTAACAGGAGTTTGAACCTATCTAGGCTTGTTTGGGCCTCCAAACAGACTTTTGGGCCTAAGTCCAAATTCAACATTTAAAAATATCATTCTAGAAATTTTGGAACTTCAAGAATATAAGACCCCTAATTGTAAATATCGTGTAGAGTAGTGTAGAATTTATTTTGGGCCAAGAAGAATAGGGTTTTGTGCCTTATATTTTGGACCAAGTATTGTAGGGTTTTGGGACTTGAAGTTTATAAGAATAAGTGGTTATCCACCTATGAAATAAAAATCCAAAAAGGAGACACCTAGGAAGATAGAAGGTTCCACATATGTGCATATGAAGCTTACAACTAGGCACCGCATGGAGAGCTTCCTCTCAAAACTTTTGCCACTTGTCCATAGAGAATATTTTGAAACTTTGGATGCAAGCTACCTGTGTCACTTGTCACTCTCTCAATGAGAGGATTTAAGTCAATCATGAGGATCCACTTATAAACATCTTATTAGAGAGGACTTAAGGCAGCTTGCTCCACAAGTTAGGGTTAGAGACTTTCTTAAGTCTATAAATAGGAGCCTCTTATACATGAATTTTTAGTTTATGAATGAGTAAGGTTGTGCTGTCAAAATTCTTGGAGCTTCTACTTGTTCTTGAACTCTCTATAGTAGTCTCCTTCAAGAACACTTCTAGACTTCCTCCTAGTGCGTTGACCTAACCTCACCTAGTTTTCTAACTAAATTCCATCTCACTATCACATCAATATGCACTTCTCCATAGAACTTACACTATATCCATTCCATACAAGTTGACACAATTCAAAACACAAGTGAAGAAGAGCATTGGCATAAGGTTTGGAATGCTAGATTGTAACAGATTGTATATTTTTTAACTACCATCTAACATGAAATATGGAGTTCCTGTTAAACAAGATTTATGAATGTATATTTCCACAATGAATTCGTTAAGAAAAAGTTGTGTTTGATCATTTGATTAAACGTTGCTCTTGTGAATTATTGTAAAACTTTTAACACATAATTCAATCCTCATTTTTTAAGTGTTTTACCTATTTTTGTAGTTATTGTCGTACTTTTTTGGTCTCTACCCATTGCACCATGTTTCACCACTTCATTCTCTATGTGTCACCACTTCCTTGTTCTTATTTTGTTTGTTAATAATGGTAGGTTTTTAAAATTTTATTTCTTTTGAAAGTTATTAATATTTGCTACCTCAATGTGTTAACAAACATATACTTAGGTTCTAAATACTTTAAACATGACCTCCACAAAATCTATTATAGGATCTACTAGAAAAATCATTGAATAACAACAATAAATATAGGTTGACGATTTAGACAATAGATAATGTCCATTAGACAAACTTTGCTAAATGCAACAACTAAACATTTTCATTAGATAATTCACCAAATGAGGAAACGAAAATTTTAACAATTCATCTTGAGTTAAGTCTTATTTCATTTTAAGGATAGATGAATATGAAGATTAAGATTATAAACAACTTGGATTATTCCTTGTAAAACAGCCACTATTAGAACAAAGCAGCCACTAAACCGCAATAGCAAATCACAAAACCTATGTAATTTGTAACAACACCACTCTCAACACATGAATTATCAAGAGTATTACAAAACAGTAGTACTTCTAAACATATTCCAAATAAATTAAAACCCAGTGTAGAAGATTTAGCTCTGGTGCAGAACCAAGAATGCACGAATCCACTCAAGGAATAGCTCCAAGATTCAAGTTCTTAAGACTCTTGTAGATATAAAACTGTGTGGAAAATGTTCTCAAGTGAAGGGCGTTTTTTCTCTCTTAGAAAATCACAAGTGATCGCTCAAAAGTTCCATGTAATATTTTTCGTAAGTTTCAAATCGCGTGCACCCTTATATAGAAAACTGATTTATAACATACAACAATTCAATCGATTGTTTTAATCATCCAATCAATTGATTTTCTGTAACACAGAAAAATCTCCAGCAAGTTCAATTTTGAAAAATAGTTTACTTATTTTAATCTCAAAATATTTTTTCAAAATTGTTTAACCAATTTTAATCATTATGAATCTTTTGAGCTCTTCTCAAGTGAATGAATCATGCAATATGGTTTTGAACCAAAATTACACTCACACACACCTAATCTAAGTCCTAGACCAAAACTCCCACCAATCTCCATAAAGGCTTGAAGCAATTCTCTTGCAATTTTTGATCCATGTAGACTTCATCATATTGTTAGCTTCATCAAATCACTTAACAATCTCGGTGCTAATAAAGAGTAGAACATAAAGGCAATGAGTGATGACAATGCAATGGGATCATAAAAATTTTCAAGATTTCACAAGGAATAAAATAATCATCATAGAAAAGTGGAAATAATTTGTTTATTAGATATTAATATGACTTTTGACTACCATTATTTATATAGTTATTATTCTTTCTACGTAGGAAAATGACTCTTTATATAAGCAAATAGTAGTTTGACACTACTGTTCTTAATTGACATCCATTTAACACTTTATTATGTTAATAAACTATTATATATTAATAAAATAATAATATTTTATAGTGTCAAATGGAAGTATACTTAGTGTTAAACTATCACCACACGTTTATATAACCACTTTTTAAAGTTATCAAACGATGATTATTTTAAAAATATCATTGCAAATTCGTTATTTTTTTCTTAAATTGATTCAAATTGTTTTACCCACCTTTTTTTTTAAATATTTAACCTATAACTACTGTTAAAAAGTGATGAAGGTTAACTTGGAAATGTCATTAAAAGTTATTATTCCAAAATTAATTTAACTTAAAATACTCATAATTACATTTTTATTGAAGATTATTTTAATAATTGTTTTCATTTCTGCACTTTATAATTTTTAAAGTCATTGTAAAGAGTAATATGTTCATAATTTCAAGAATATCACTGCTAATCTTTAGTAAAATGCTTATTAAAGAATCTTCACGAAAAAAAGTCATAAATGCTTATAAATGCTTACTTTTACACGTAGACCTACTATATTAGGAAAATAGAATAAATATTACATATGTTGTTAGTGGTATTCCCTGACCCTACATATGGAGGTACAGTTGGTTCGTATGAGCAAAATAATGGACATTAATTAATAGTCACATTGTTATCCAGAGTGAAAGTGCTCAACATTCATGTTCAATTAACCGTGCAACTTGATAGATGTGAAAATTAAATATAAACTCGTGAGCATTTGTGTAGTTTTATTTTGACTTTGTAGACAAACTATAAAACACACTTTAATAAGTTCAACTTTGGTTTTCATTAATCAAGTTCAAAACGTGAATATGAGACTCAAAAGCAAAACATCCATTTGGTTGGATTTAATTTTTTCTGGATTTGTAAAAGCGGTTGGGAGATCTTTGTAAACTGTTGGGATAAGTTTTCTATATTATCAAACTTCTTTTGCTGCTGCTGAACCAGACATCTAATCAATAATATATATATATATAT
>Ga0099825_1000883_pt1 | contig 35630 bp, 16 predicted proteins | sample SiratroredBW_FD_76838 | JGI IMG/M metagenome (GOLD analysis project Ga0099825, IMG submission 76838) | Root nodule microbial communities of legume samples collected from California, USA - Siratro red BW | ecosystem: Host-associated > Plants > Roots > Nodule | place: USA: California | collected...
ATCACTTTCAATCCAAAACCTTGAGGTAGTAGGTTTATAGGTCTTCTTTCTTATATATTGCTTAACTTTCTTATTTTTACTCAATGTGGGACTTAGACTCACACTTGAATACCACCTAACAATCTCCTGTTCAAGTGAAAGTCCCTCTTCTACACTCCCCATCGAGCGAGCACTCATAGCCGGTACCTTATGAGCCGGCCACCGTCACATCGGCACGAACCTTCGACTCTGATACCACTTGTTGGAAAAATCCGAAGGGGCATAACTGGGGAGATCTCATATAATGAGAATTGAGCCAAACCACATAAGGGAATGCCACCACCTTCAACCCAAAACCTTAAGGCAATAGGTTTATGGGTCTTCTTTCTTATATATCGCTTAACTTTTTCATTTTTACTCAATGTGGGACTTAGACTCACACTTGAATACCTAACAATCTCTCCCTCAAGTAAGAGCCCCTGTTCTGCACTCCCCATCGAGCACTATGTACTCGCAGCCGGTACCTTATGAGCCGGTCATCGTCACGTCGGCACGAACCTTCAGCTCTGATACCAATTGTTGGGAGAATCCGAGGGGACATAACCAGAAAGATCTCACAAGAATGAGAACTGAACCCATCATACAAGAGGGAGAGAGCATAGACGAAAAAAGGAGAAGTAAGGGTTTGTGGTGGCAAGTTAAGCTTTCTTGAGGGTATGGTTCTTCATCATTGATTGTAGTTCATGATGGAATGTATTATACCCGTGTACATGATAAACTTCATGTGTTGATTCGCACTTCATGGTCACTCTTCTAATCTTATTTGTTATATATCTTTAGTTACCTTCATTTGGTTTTGACTCTGTTCACACCAAACAAGTTGTGTGATTTCATTTCTTTAAAATAATACAATGTAAAAGGCTCTCAAAATGTCCTCATGTTTCTATGAAGAGAAACCCATTCATTCATGTTTCTCTTCCTTCTTCATTTTGTCCCTCACCTCACTCACTGAACACACATTCATCGGCACCTTCACCCTTCATGGAGCCACGCTGACCACCCCTCAACCTCTACTGTCAAGCCCTCTCACCAACTGCCAAAAAACCTACACTTACCGTACCACCTGCACCGCCACAAACAAAACAAATAAAAGCTTTGCCACCAAACCATGTCACCACGTTCACCTACACCTGTTGCCATGCCACCACCTCCATAACACCTCCACTGCCCCTCCATGATATTTTGCACGACTCGCCACCAAATCCCCACAACAAGCTATCATATACCTCACTTCACTCGCGTAAAAAAATCACATTCAGCTCACCTTTGCAGCACCATACTTTCAAAAAAATAGCGTAGCCAACCCATCCAGAGTGAGAAAGAAAGAGTATCTAAGTGCAGAATGCATTGTTGCACCGCTGCAAAATCTCGTGTCCCCATAAAACCACCATGAAACCACCTTTCCCACCTCCAAACTGCACCCCCAAAACGCCTCCACCAAGCCTCTAAAGTGCCTCCACGACAAGCTCCACCATGCGCCTCCAAACTGCACCTCTAAAACACCTCCATCATGTGCCCCAAAACGCCTCCACCAAGCCTCCAAAGTGCCTCCACGACAAGCTCCACCATGCACCTCCAATCTGCATCTCTAAAACACCTCCATCATGCGCCCCAAAACGCCTCCAAACTGCACCTCCAAACAGCCCCACCATGCCTCCCACACAACCCCAAACAACACCCAAAACCGCCACCAAAACCACTGCCACGCACCTCCACCATGTGCCCCACCGTGCCTCCCATGCACCTCTACAAAACTGCCATAAAACCACCGTTGCCACCTCACGTCATCACCCTCCTCGCAGTGGCGTTCCTTGTCTACGCACTCCGCCACCATCACCTCTCTTCCCTTCTCGCCGTCTTGCCGCCACTGTGTGCTTTTGTTTTCTTAAACCTAATTGGATTATGATAGTTCTTAAGATGTACAGTACTAGAATGTTTAATTTGGACTCAAGCTCATTTTTTGTTTATAATAGAAAGAATATGATAATTGGCGGTGCGGAACGTAAGAGTACAGAATAGAAAAGAGGGAAAGAGAGAGAGAGTTGGGTCTGGTCCAATGGGTGATGGTTCATGGTTCATAGGGAAAAGAAACATATAGTTTTTTTAAACATAATTAATAAAAATAGAGGATGATATTGATGCTGGTACTGGTGCAAAATTGGATAAGAGGATGGTAAATAATGATGGCATAACGTAATGTCCTTTATACAAAGGCGAGAGAGAGTAAATTAAAAATAATGTGAATGATGAAAAAAGATTGAAAATGGAGTGTTACGTGGCTTTGCGCGAGAGGTTGACTCATTTTATTTGTTTGACACCAATTTAGATATAAGAAATGAATGAATATAACAAAGAAAAGCAAGTGAATGTGGGACCGTATAATATGTTTAGTAACTTTTTTTAGTTTGGCTTTCATTACTTAATAAGAAAAAGGTAAATGACGTGAATCATCTTTTAAGATTAAATTTTTTTCCAAAAACATCAAATTTCTAAAACACATAAAAAAATAACACAACAAACAATTTCAAAGAATTACTTAATCCTGATTTTTCATCTAGGATGGAAATATGTAGAAGTAAGGTCAAATTCTCCCAAAATAAAAAATATATTTTATTTGTTTGTATTTGCACTTTTGTTTCGTTTTACGGAAAAAATATACATTTTCAAAAATATACTCATTTTACTTGTTTAATTAAAAGTATTGTTTAGGACAGGCGTTGTGGGGGTGTTAGTACCTTCTTCACACGTAACCGACTCTCGGACCTAGATCTAGTTTTTGCAAACTAGCCTTATCCTCATTTTTTGGTTTTTTCATAGTTTTTCATAAAAACTATGGTGGCGACTCCATTCTCTTTTTCAAAATTATTTTATTTCACTTTCAGGTCGTCATCCTCCCATCACGATCTCGGTTGCGACAAACATACAGCTCAACAGGTTTGATTTGTTTTTTTTTAGCATCCGATTTTTATTTTATACCCCTCACGTTTTTAGTTATAGTTTTTTAAAATAATAATAATAATAATAATAATATTATTATTATTATTATTATTATTATTATTATTATTATTATTATTATTGCGTTAATGCATTTGGCCCAATAATTGTATTAAATGTTTTTGCATTGATTTTACAAATACACCACCGTTATCTTTTGGTTTTTATGCAATAATTAATTAATTTTTTTATATTATAACTTCTAAATAATTTTTTATAATTGCCTGGTATTTAATTTTATTATTCCAAATGTTTCTTTTAGATCATTCGATGTTTAATACAAAACTTTGAAAATAGCCTTTGTAGGGTACTATGTTTTAAATAATTTTATATATCAAATAGTCGCACACGTCATGCGATATTTAATATAAAATTTAAAAATAACCTTTGGGGGTTATTATGTTCTAAATTTTGGAAATAGCCTTTATGGGGTATTATTTTCTAAAGAACTTTAAATATCAAATGGTCGCACGTGTCATGCGATATTTAATATAAAATTTTAAAAATAACCTTTATGGGTTATTATGTTCTAAATAATTAGAAATCAAATGGTCACAAGCATAATGTGATATTTAATATAAAATTTTGAAAATAACCTTTGTGGGATATTATGTTCTAAATAATTTTAGATATTAAATGACTGCACGCGACATGCGATATATAATACGAAATTTTGAAAATAATCTTTGGGTTATCATATTCTAAATAATTTTAGATACTATCTGGTAATTGTTATCTAGTATTTAATTTTATTATTTCAAATGTTTTTTTTAGATATCAAATGATCTTACACACGCGACATGCGGCATTTAATACAAAATATGAAAATAAATATCAATTTTTTAAAATGTTAAATTTTCAAAATTAAAAATTAAAAGTTTTCAAAAAAAAAAAATAAAAGATATTTGTTATACTCTAAAATCCAAAATATGAAAATTTCTAAAATTGAAAAGAATCAACTCAACAAACAAGTTTTATCAAGAACTGATTTTCCATTGTAGGAGCAATGTCTATCTTATCTGACCAAAAAATAAAAAAATCTTTAATTTTTTTTCACTTGCATTTTTGTTTTTTTTTTTTAAGAAAAACAGACATTTTAAAAAGTTACATTGATTTCACTCAGTTATGATCTTACTATAGATATTGTTGGCTAATTAACGTCTTTTCTACATGGAATAAAAAGATAAAAACCAAACATTTATTTTTTTATAACTTTATATAATAAATTATGTTAGCAACTTCTTTCTTATTTTTCTAAAAAATATTTTTTTATAGTCTCATAATGGATGACCTTGGTTGTGAAACAACCACTTCTAGCTTGTTAAAAAATAAAAACCAAGAAATAAGATGTACACTAGATCTTCAATTTTTAGTCTTTTCGTTCACTGCTGAAGTTGCTTTAATTTTAAATAAAATAATATAAATGCTCGCTACCGAAAGTTGTTATGTTCCTCTAAATTTTATGTATAGACGGCGAACGAACACTTCTAGCTTGATTTTAATTCCAGTTAACAAATAAAAACAGAGAAACAAATGCACTATATCTTCAATTTTTAGTTTTTTCGTTCACTGCTGAAGTTGCTTTAATTTTTTAATAAAATAATAAAAAGATAAAAACCAAACATTTTCAAAAAAACATCCAGTCCCGTTTTGTTTAATTTTGTTTATAAGTGTTGAACATTTTTCAAAAACGGAAACCGTGGGAAAAGATAAAATCAAGTGCAGATTTTTATTTTACTTCACTGCTGTGCAATTACATATCAATGCAGCCTTTTTGTTTTTATTTTAAATCAATAAAATAATATAAGCAATGTAAATCTGAACTAAACACAGTAAAAGATAAGAACAAAATGGCTTTTTCCGAAAAACATGGAATCTTGCATGCGTCAATTTATTTTTTTAACTTATAAATGTTACGAGTTTAATTCGGTGATATGCTATGCCATGTAGATTTTAATGTTTTTGTTGTTAAATCTGGTACAAAATATTTATCAAAAGCGGAACAAGTGCAGATTTTGATCTAGCGATGTAGTGGGAAATGTGGAAAAGATGTTATCATGTCTGTTGTGTTTCAAATCAACTAAACGGAAGATAACAGCTAAATGAAATTTATGCCAAATAGATTTTGCGAAAAACATGGACCTAAACGGAAATACTTCAATCTTTTTTTTTTTTTTTTCTAATTTCGTTTTCAATAAAAACATTTTTGAAAAAAACTTGTATGCTGTTTCCGAAAAACATAAAAAGGTAATGCAGATTTTTATTTTCAAATCAATTCTGTACAGTGTCTATGATGCAGATTTTTATTTTAAATTCAACAAACCAAAATACATTTATAAATTATGAAAATAAAAATTAAACCATGAAAATATTTGTAAATTTGGACAATCTAATTTTGTACAAATTATAATCTTTTCTGTAATATTTTAGAATATTATTAAAATAAAAAATTAAAACATAATCTTAATTTTGTTATGATCAAAATAAAATATTAGGAATAATGTAATGAACATGAGATTATTTAATATCTCAATAATAGAAACCTCAAAATTTTCTTGTGCTAGTATGAAATGTCACTAGCTTATTACTTGATGTCTTTGCTTTACTTTGTTTAACTGACACAATTTTAATTCAATTTTTGGTCCAACCTCTCCTTATCACCAAAATACTTTTTTTTTTTTTCAAAGTCTTCAAGAAATATTTTTTTATATCTCATCCACCAACACTTAAGATGCTATATTAGGAAATAGAGTTTCAAGCAAGAATTCTGGTAAAAAAGTTAGGTTCCAAACCCTTAGAGAATAAGAAGCAATAGAATTTGAAAAAGTTCAATTTGAAAAGGTAAAATCAAGAGATAGATTCATTGACAAAACTTAAAGAAGATGAAGAAAATTGACAAAACAAAAAAGATAAAATTTGGAGAATTCACACAAATGGAACCTAAAGAATAGGTCTAAATTTGGATTACAAAACAAAAATAAACTCAAATTGAATTATAAACAAGTATGTTTCGATACTATCAAAATCCAGCAAGTGTTCATAGTGAAAGATACTTCACAAATCAATCAAAGCTATGTAATCAACTTAAAAGAAAAAATAAAAGCATCAAAGAGTGCTACTAGTGTGTGTTTATGACTTTCTTTCCTTCTCTTTGAATTTATACATTTCGGCATTGCTTCTTTTTTTCATATTTCATTTTTTTTTCAATTTTCTATCTTGTTTTTATTAAAGATTTGACATGGATATTCACTGAATATCATAAAAAAATACATTTATTAGTTTTAGCATAAAACTTGCCAAGATTTTTTTTTATCATTATTTAACATAAAACATTTGCAACAAAGATTCTAAGATGAATTATACTAGGCTTTCTACTTTTATACAACTCATATGGGTTTTGTTGAGGATTGGCCTAATAAGTAGTACGTTAAGCATATAAAACTTGTAATAACAATATCAACTAAAAATATTTTGGAAAAGAAGTTTAAAAATATTTTAAAAGAGAAGTTTCATTAAACATTGTCCTAACAAGTTCCTCATATTCCTCATATGTTTTTCCTATCAACTACTCCATTTAACTATTGAGTTCTAGATTCAAAAAAATTGTGTTTGATGTCATATTTAAAGAAAATAAAAACATATTGTAACTCCTTATATAGCTTGATGCGATGACTGTTTTCGATTTGTAAAAGCTTGGCAAGCTTTATAAAAGAAAAAAAAGGCATCATTGTTAGAGACAATGAATAGTCTCTACGTGAACTTGAACATGTACATTGTCAAGTGTATAATAGTTCCTCCAATGTTCATGGTTCTTGAAAGACTAACTAAGTCCTTGTGAAAAAGTTTAAGGGGTCTTTTAGTTGAAACAAAAATTTTTTAATTGAAAAATATTTTTGTTTATTTCACTTTTTAACAAGCTTCAAAAACCTTGTCCTTTACAAACTTAAGCTTTAAAAGGTCCTTTACTAAATCTTTTGCAATTAGCTTGTTCAATGCATATGAATATTTGTTATCCTTCTATGTCATAACTATTAATCGTCATTTTTTATTAGTGGACATTCAAAGTGTTAGATGCAACATGACTAATGTCTAACATGTATATGTTGTTAACCCTCTTACCAACCAACATAACCTTATCAATTGCAGATTGATAAATTAAGGACAAAATTGGTTAAAAAATGATCTTGTGACCTATGTCACACAATTGTCTAATGCTTAAAAACTATATTTTAAACATTCACAAAGAATATATTTTGAATTATTATAGAAGAATTATATCCTATATCTCCACAGCCAAGTATCCTTCCTTTAATTTTGTCACCATGGGTGACATATCCCTCAAATTTCAGCACAAGATTGAGAAATTTTGAAGCATAACTAGTCATGTTCCTTGAACAACCACTATTAAGATACCACAACTGCTTCAAGTACACCTGTAAAACAAGTAGCAAGATATGGTACCCTTATTAATTTAGGTATAGGAATGTTAATTCTTCTTTGGCTCTTTTTGGCATGCATTTGACTAAGCCATTAGGAACATTAAACATTCTAGTTTTACAATTCTTAATAGGGTGGCCTTTTCACATGCAATAGAAATAAGCGATTAATGGTGAAGCATTTGATTTTTTATAAGAGAAGAAACTTTTGAATTGTTTCACTTTACTTAGAAAACAAGGTTTTATAACCAATTTCAACTTTATCATAAACACAGTTTTACTTAAGTAAAGCTTTCAGGTTTGCTCTTCCCATTGAAAATTTGGCTAAAGTTTTGATAAGACAGTGAACTTTGCTTTGTAGAGCTTCACAATTTTCAAATTTTTTATTTGACTTGGTAGATTCAACACAATTACAAGAAGAGTATTTATATATAACCTCTAAATTTTTCAAATTTCTTTTGGAATTATTCAACTCTTTTTATAGCGTAGTGACTCTATTCTCCAACCAATTGTTCAAACCATTGAATTTATTATTGAAAATGATGGAGAGGCTCCTAGGTGCTTTAGCTTATTGAACATGCTCCAATGATGTAGAACAAGTAGAAACCGTTTTGCACCAAACAAAGGTCATCGAAGGAGTTTCTCTTGATGTGAAAGCAATGGATAGTGGAAGAGGATCCGTGGAGAAGGAAAACGTGTGGTAGAAATGTTGTGGTTTAAGTAATGAAAACCTTGAAGGAGGTTAGGCCACCCTTCAAGAGAGAGCTTCTAGCTTCTTGGAGAAGAAACTCAATATGAAACTTAATCAATGTGTAAAAAATTCAACAACATTTCATTAAGGTAATCAAGCTTACAAGAGAGGTTCCTAAGCCTCTTATTATAGAAGAAGAAATGAGCTAGTAGCTTCCCTAACAAGCTATCTAGGAGCGTGTAGAAGAATCTAGGGTTAAAAACCCTAACTTGCATGACAAGCTATCCAAGTAGCATGTAGGAGAAGCTAGGGTTAGAAATCCTAACTTGCACCACACGCTGGGGTTAGGGTAACCTAGCGTGTGGGGCAAGCCACTCCAAACCCTAACGCTATGCTTCATCCTCCAATGAAAATGCGCCACATGTCAAGTGTTCTAGGCGCCCTAAAACCCCAACCTAGGTGCCTTTACAAACCCTAAGGCACCTAGGGTTATTTATAAAAATTAAATTTTCCTCAAAGCTCCTCAAAGCTCAAAATAGTCAGCATTTTGATCTGCATAGGTGCTTCTGACTCTTCACTGGCTTCAAGTGTCTCACTATGGATTTAATGATTGGGCCTTGCCTAGGCCTTCATCCATCAGAAAAGGGCCAACAAATTAGCTTTTTCATGAGTTTCTTTGAAAGCTTTTAAGAGTCGACTGTAATTTTCTCCATTAGTAGAAAAGTCAGAACTTATACTGTTGATTGATGATTCATAGTCACCCATTAAGCATAAAATTGCTTATTCATATTCTTTTGACGAAGTACTAGATAATGTTTCATTATTCTCCTGCCAGGCTATGTAGGCCATTCTTGTTTTACTATTCTTCTCTCTTTTCTTATCAAAAAACTTTTTTCCCTATTCTGAATATTTGGACATTCAATTCTTATATGTCCTTGTATACCGCAATCAAAATAAGTGAAGTTTGAAGAACCATACTCGGGTTTTCAAAGATTGTAACTTTTCAGTGAAATTTTTTTTTTCTTTTCCTTTCTTTTTCAAAAATTTATAGGTTCAAAGTTTTAGAATCACTGTAGTCATCTGATAAATCGTCACTTATTTCCTTTTCTTAATCAGAGACCTAAGTGCAATGATTCTAACTTTCTTCTCATTGCTCTCTTACTCATTCAACCAATTCATTTCTTGGTCGTGTTTCCTTGATTCTCTAAAGAGTGATGTAGTGGTCAAAGTTGATTAATCCTTCAATTTTGAAATTGTTGTCACTTTAGGTTGTCAGCTTTTGTTAAGGTATTTCAAAACTTTGATGTTCAACTCCTCCTTGTCAAACACCTTTCCTGGGCCTATTAAGTGGTTTACAATATATGTAAATCGTTTCTACACATCTACTATAGTCTCTTCTTGTTGCATTCTCTCAGATCAAGGTATTTTTCCTAGCCCTTTTCAGATCAGAATTTCCTTTATGTGTAACCTTTAGGATGTCCCACAAGTTCGTAGCAGAGGTACACTAAGAGACCCTAAAAAATGCATCAAGATTTAAAGCATAATTGATTATGTTTTTAACTATATTGATCTTTCTTGTTCTTTATTTTAGACCATTCAAACCAAGGTTTACCAATAAGTTCATTGTTAATCACATGGTTAGGCACAAAAAGATCCAATCATAATTGCATCCCAAATCTCTTTGTCGATTGATTTAATAAAGATCTTCATTCTAGCCATCTAAAACTGACACTTAACACCTCCAAACATAGGTGGTCTATTTATAGAAGAGCCCTAAGCAAAAGACAACTTGTTCTGAGCCATATTTTCATAAAACAAATCTTGATTATCTTACAAAAACTCGCTCTGGATACCAAATGTAAGAAAAAAGGTTGAGTTCGAGACAGGGGGACAATTGAACTACCAAGATTTTAAAAACTTTCAAAGATTTAAAATGATTCGCTTGCAGAATTAATTGATTGAAGCAAATCTAACACAATATTTTAATAGGTTAAAGTTTCAGTTACAATAAGAACAAGATTATACAATAATTTTTATATTGATTCACTATTTTTCAAGAGTTACATCTATTGTCCAGCCACATCAATCATGCTCACACTAAGTCAAACATTTACAATTATACAACACATCAAGAACACCACTCTTGAACCCTATAAGAGTGTTCTTATACCCCTGTAACACCCTATTACAAAAACTACAACTAGAAACCCTATCCAATCACAACTAAATACTACAGAAGCAAAAGTATACAATAGAACAATATCACTGAAATTACAACAAGATCAAACTGGATAAAAAAAACTCATGTGAATTCTTCTTAGGTGAAAAGATTTATCTCAAGAACAATTAAAAAAAGGCTCGAACGATCGTTTGAAGGCTAAGAAGAATAACTCTTAGTGTTGAAGGTGTTTCAAAATCTAAAAATTTTAAAAATGTATTGAGAAAGATTCGAGAATGAGAGTTATATAGATTTTGTCCTGTCATTTTTAATGGATTATAACTAAATTTTAATTTGTTGATTTCACTTACTAATAAAAATAATGAACTAAATCATTATTTTAATATATTAAAATTGACTGATAAAGATCCTTATAAAAATACATAACATTTCAATATATTAAAAACTTGTTTTAACATATTAAAATATCCTTTTAGAATTACTTATGATTTGAAGTAAAGTAAAATCAATTGATTATATTAATAATGTAATTAATTAAAATATCCACCGTAATTTTTTAGGACTTCTGATAAGAACATTTTAATATATTAAACTATCTTTTAATCAATTAAAATTATTTTTCAACCAAAGTAAATTATTTTAATATATTATTTTTCTGTCAATTGTGATGCCATTAGTGAAAGACCTAATATAGAACTGATTCGGGAGGCTTTTACTATCCATTCATGAGTCTTAAGAAAATATTTCAAAAAATATTTTATAAACTATAGTGATGATCCTTGTAAATTATTTACTTAAAAACATCTTTAAATAAAATATTCAAAAATATCTTTAAAACTCTATTTAACTCTTCTTTCAATTTTATAACTAACATGTTTTTTAATATTAAATATAATAGTTTAGGTGTAAAAAACTAAACTCAAAATATTGACAATTGTGTGTGTCAAAAATAGGAAAGACTAATAAAACGTTTATGTTCATGTCGTCACTCAAATGTTCAAATCTATTAATCTATCAATAATTTTTCTTTGAATTCTTCTTTAGTTATTCAAAGTTTTTTCTTATTTTTCTTGCATTATTAGCTTCTTACATTTATATTTTTATGTTGTTTAATTCAAGATTAAAGTTCAAAGATAAATTAATATTATTGTTATTATTATTATTATTATTATTATTATTATTATTATACTTAAACTTTTTATTTAAATTTAAAACTTTGCATTTTCAATTAAGTAAAATATTTTATATTTTAAAACATTATTTTTTAAATATTTACATCATACTTATGTGGCTCATTTGTTTTATTAAGATTTTGAACTTAATAAAAGAAGTATTAAAATGTATAAGCTTCATTTTCATTTATTTATTTTTGAAAATCAAATTTGTGTTAAAATAAACATAAAAATGCATTGAATTTTATTATTTGTATAAGACTATTTTATTTATTACCCTTTTTTAATTTAGATATTGATAGTTTAAAATAAACATAGCATATATATTTGTTTTATATTTTTTCATGTAAAATACTCTCTTTTTTTTTTTTTACTTAAATCAATACATAACTTGGTTATTTAAACATACTTTTTGCAAAATGTGATTTACTACCTTACAAAATTTTCTTAAATTTGTCCATACGGAAATTCTTAAAAATATATACCAAAAAAGCCTACTAATTCAGATCATGTATAAGTAAGTACGCATAGGTTTCGGACGTTCATATCACATATTCCTTAAAATCAATTAGTTGATAACCAATTATATTAATATTTTTTACTTTTGTATTTATTTTGAATTTAATTATTAGTATATATTATTATATTATTATATTATTAAAATAAACTTGTTAAGTACGCGTATTTTTTGGAAAGGATGTAAAAGGATAATTTTCCTTTACTTATCAAGCCATTCGGAAACATAATGATACTTGACTACATGTAATTATTATTTATCTCCAAAAATTTGAAATTATTTTAATTTTATACTTCAGTTTAAAATAGCTTTTCAATCCTTCTAAAAATGAAAAAAAAAATCATACTTTTATTTCCACTTACTAAATTTAAAAAATTAAAAATAATTTCAATATTTAATATAAATTTTTATATTTTTTCATGTAATAGAAACTATATTGCATAAAAATTATATAATAGACTTAAATATAAATATTCATATATTTAGTATACTATTTTGAAATATATTCTCCACCTAATTTATATAATCACAAAATAAAAATAAAATAAAACTATTTTATCATCTCATTGAAGAGTCACACTAATAAATTTAAAATAAAAAATAAACACCATACAATAAGAAAGATAATTCACAAAGAGCTTCAAAATCTTAGAATCCAGGATAATTTAACTTACACCAATAACTTCTGATCAATGACTACATTACTAAGATAATGGACCAACCAAGATTTAGACTTTGAAGAAGATAAACAAAAAACTAACTATAGGAAACTCTTAAGAAAAGTGAAATTTTAAAGTTTAAGTTAAACGAGAGGAGAAGAAACTCTTCCTAAATACAAAAAAATTACTTGATTTTATAAGGATGAAACTGTTTTTTATTTATTTATTTAAACTTTTAAAAAAAACAATTCAAATGTCATTTTATTTATTTTTTAAGTTAAAGTCTAGCTTTTAATACATTTTTATTCTAAAGATGTTTCCTAAAGTCTTACGCTTAAACTCTTAAAAATTCTAAATTTTAAATCCTAAAAGTTTATTCAATATTCAAATTTTAACTTTCGTAAATTACTTTTTTAATCTAATAAAAAAAATTTATCAAATTAAAAGATAAATATCAAATTAAAGATAAATCCTTTCTACTAAACATAATCAATTTCCCTATAAACTCCTTATTCCTCATTCTCCTCAGTTTCCAAATACTACCAAAACTCAAACCTTAGCACCCTAAAAAATATTCAGGATCCTTATTAACCAGCACTTCTTCTTGCTTTCCTTTTCTTCTTGGCACGTTTCGCTTCCGCCACATGGCCTGCAAAAACCAAACCTGCAAAAAATATGGATTTGAAGTTGGTACACAAAGGGTGGACAACAAAGCGGCACTTGGATATTTTGAGTATTTGTTTATGGAGGGCTATTTAGTCATTTTATGTTTTAGGTTAATTTTTATAAATAAAGCTCTCTTGGTAGAGTCGAAACATCATCACAATACATAATAGATAATTAAATACAATTTTTTTTTTCCTTTTTTTCTCTTCTATTCTTACATTTATCTTTTCACCTTGTTGTGCCAATCACAATTATGAGTGACTAATTGTTTTGTTCAATCTGATCATTATGAGTGACAAATTGTTTTGTTCAATCTGATCTCTAAGTGCTCTCGTGTTCTTAATCTATAGGTTCATGTTTTGTAATTCTTCCTTAAATGCATGTTTAATTGTTATTTTAATTTGATTATTAGATTTAATAATTGAATTAAATTAGTAATTGAATCAATACTGATTGGATTGTATTGTGAAATTTTCAAACCGATGTTGAAGTGAGAATAATATTGTTGTTCATAGTGGGCGATTGTAGTTGTTCAGCATATTGTGTATTTTACAAGATGCTCCTTGATTGTGGGTTGTTCATAATGTTAAATAGATGCAGATATCTCGGTTTATTAAACCCACACATGTAATTCAGATTTTTTTTAGGAGCCAGTGAGATATTTTGGAGAGATATTTTGGAGAGCCGAAGAGAGGCCAAGTTAGTTTTTATCACTTGCATTTATCTAATTTATTTAAAATTTAGTTTTTATTTTATTATATATAATCTTCTGCTTTTATTTTATTATATCTAATATTATATTTTTATTTTATTATATCTAATCTTCTATTTTTATTTTATTATATCTAATTTGTTTAAAATTCTATTTTTATTATATTATATCTAATCTTTTTATAATTCTATTTTTATTTTATTATCTCTAGTCTATTTAAAATTTTGTTTTTATTTTATTATATCCACTCTCTTTAAATTTTGTTTTATTTTATTAAATTTAACTATTTCATTAAAAACTGAATTCTTTTAAGATAACGTCTAAGTAGTCTTTGGAAAGAATGATTTAGATTAGTTATACTATAAATTTAGCTTCTTAGTATAATTTGTGGTGCGTTCTACAGTGTGTGTATCGGTGTGTACATTTTTTCTCTCCGTTCAAAAAGAGGGAGTGGTGAAAATCTTATTCTTATCCATCCAATTCAATTTTGAAAGCATTCAAGATCAATCTCTCATAAAGAAAAATATATATTTAATTAAATATGATAGTTAACCCTTTAATAAAGGAATTACCATTCAAAATATTTATTAAACATATTATGATTATGGGTGTCATTCTTAAGAATAGATATAGAGTAATAATTATGTTTCTTTTTTATGATAGACTATTCACACTTTAAGCTCAATATAATATTATAATATGTTTCTTATTAGATTATATATTTTTTATAATTACATACATAACTGTATTTGAATAATGTAAAGAGACATTATCTTAAATAAAGACATTATGTTAGATGAATTTTAAGCTTCTAATAATGTTCATATTACAAAGAAGTTTAGTTGTAGTACATAACAAGAAGTATGTCAATAAAGTGATAATGACTCAAATTAATTCTTATTATTATTATAAAAGTGTGATATACCTAATATAAATAATCTTTTAATTCCTTAATATGCAATATTTTTTTTTTCTTATTAGCGCATGAACGTATACAATGTTATATGTTCAGAGTATAGGAGTATCTCTCGTGTAAGAGATACATAACTTGTTAATTAAAGGACCAATAAATAAATTTAATTAATAGTAAAGTATAAAATAATAATTGAACTAATAAAATTGAACTAATAAGGAGTAATTTAGTTATTACTTTTATTATTTCTTTTATTTGATGAACCTGGTATATTAATAAGATTTGTATTAGTGGAGATACAACCACGTGCCTACATTTTTTTCTCCAAAAAGAGAGTGGAAATCTTATTCTTATTTATCCAATTATCTTAAAAGCATTAAGATCAATCTTTCATAGATAAAAGTATTCATCTAATTAAATATGCATTTAAAATCAATCTTTTTTGAGAAGATTATTTTATAGGGGTTATTTAGTCATTTTATATTTTAGGTTAATTCTTTTTCTAAATATAACTCTATTGGTAGAGAGTCAAAAGACATCACATTAGACCATTAAATATATTTTTTTTCTTTTTTCCTTTATTTCTCTTTTCTGCCTTTTGTATTTATCTTTTCCTCTTGTTGCCTCAATTGTGATTGTAAGTGATAAATTGTTTTGTTCAATCTGATATCCAAGTGTTTCCCTGTTTCTTAATTTTTTTCATAATTGCATGTTCAATTTCTATTTTAATTTGATTATTAGATTTAATAATTAAATTAGTTTAGTAATTAAATCAATATCGATTGGATTGTGCTGTAGAATGTTTAAATCGATGTCACTGGACGATTGCAGCTATTCAGCATATTATATGTTCGACAAGATATTCTATGATTGTGAGGTATTCGAGATGTTAAATAGGTGTAGAAATCTCGTCTATTAAACCAACACATATAATTTGGATTTTCTTTAGGGGCTAGTGAAGAATTTGAGAGAGCCAAATAAAAGTCAAGTTGGTTTTTATTACTTATATTTATCTAAAATGTTTAAAAGTTTGTTTTTATTTTATCATATCTAATATGTTTAAAATTTTATTTTTATTTTATTTTATTATATATATTTTCTTTTATTTTTATTTTATTAAATTTAATTATTTTATTAAAACATATGAATTCTTTTAAAAAAACGACTGAATAATCTTAGAAAAAAATGCTTTAAGTTACCTATATCATAAATTTAGCTTTCTAATATAGTTTGGGACGGGACAAATCAAGATAATGGCCAACCGAGACTCAAGTTGGAGAGAAAATGAGCTATAAGACATTCTTGAAAGAGACTAAATTTTAGAATTTAAATAAGACAAGAAGGGAAGAAGCTCTTCCTAAAAAACAAAAGTAGTCGGTCTTATAAAATAAAACTATTTTTTATTTATTTATTTAAATTTTTATCTAAAATAAAATTTAAATATTATTTTATTTATTTTCAAAACTAAATTCGCTTTTAATATATTTTTATTCTAAAGCTATTTACTTAGACTCTTAAAGATTCTAAATTTTAAATTCTAAAAAATTATTAAATATTCAAATTTTAAATTTCGTAAATCACTTTTTTTATTAAAAAAAACTTATCAAATTAGAAGATAAATATCAAATTAAAGATAATCTTTTCCACTAAACATAATCAATTTCGCTATAAATCCCCATTCCTCATTCTCCTCATTTTCCAAATACCACCAAAACTCAAACCTTCGCACCCTAAAAAAATTTCAGCATTCTCAGTAACTAGCTCTTCTTCTTGCTTTCCTTTTCTTCTTGGCACGTTCCGCTTCCGCCACATGGCGTTGCGCGGCTCCAAAGAAAAGACTGGAGCAAAGTCCATGGCGCCGGCGACTCCCAAGCAATCCAACCCCCTGCACAATTTCACGTTTCCGTTCTTGACGTGGGGAACTCGGCGCAGAATGAGGTGCGCCACCGCAACTTACGCCGGAAGAGCCCTTGGTCTTTGTTCTTCGTCGAACTCCGACGAATCGACGGCCACGTGCAGCAAGGCGCCGGAGGCAGCGAGGGGTCAAAAACGGAGACACGTCGGCGATGACGAAGGGATCGCAGTGATGCGGCAGAGGCTAATCCTTGATCTGAAGACCGAAGCGGATAGAATGAAAGACGCGATTCTACAGAGCGAGGAAGAATCCGTGAGGCCGTGGAATCTGAGGAAGAGAAGAGCGAAGGTTGAGGCTCCGGCTGCGGCTCCCGATCATTGTGGTCGGAAAGCGTTGATCGACGACAAGAAACGAAACGACTCGCCTGCGGCAAAGCACGACGGCGCGGCGAAGTTGCCGCAATTGAGAAGCGCATCCGACAAGACGGAAAGGGTGAAACTCGATTTACAGCTATCAAAGAAAGAGGTTGAAGAAGATTTCATGGCCATGTTAGGCCAGCGGCCTCCTCGGAGGCCCAATAAGCGGCCCAAACACCAGCAGAGGATGTTGGATGTGAGTGGCATTTTCAACCTTTAAATTTTCTGTGCAGTGCTGTATATTCAATTATCCGAGAATTTGATTCAATTAACCTAACGCCGTTATTTTTAATTTTGTGCAGACGGTTTTACCTGGGTTGTGGTTGACGGAGGTTACGCCCGATTTGTACAAGGTTAAAGAAGTCGCTGATAATGGGAAGGTGCGTCACTCTGGGAAGCGGAAAGTTGATGCAGAATTTTGAATTAGCGGGTGCATGTGTTGATTTTTTGTGGTAACTAACACGTGTAGTTGATATTAGTTCATTCTTTTGTTTATAAGACTGATGAAGTTTCTTTCGAATTGAATTCTTGTGACCAAGCTGTAATGAGTTGACTTTATACCCTGCTTATGTAGTACTGCGCCCTCAAGGAGGCAAGCTTAATCGAAATATCACAGTTTTATTGTTTCACTTCATTTGCTGAGGTTCGAATTTACTGAAACTTTTAATTATGGTTTTCTGGCGATCCTTTCATGTTCACTTTTATGAATTGAGAATTTTGTACGTACAGTTTCTTGTTTTGCCTCGATCACACCCTTTTCTTTCTTGTTTTGCAAATGAGGATGCTACTTCCAGACTGGGGATTAGGTCAAACAAATAAATACATCCACAAACGCAAAATTTTGTTTTGAAATTCCCGTTACTGAAAATTGTAAACCATCTGGTAATTATATAATATAGAAAATAAGAAAAATATCCTAAACCCTACACCTAAATGTACATTCATCTTTCTTGATAAGATATTACTCATTAGTGCTGCTGATATTTAATTAGATGAATACTTTTATCTACGAGAGATTGATTTTGAATGCATATTTAATTAGATGAATAATTTTATCCACGAGCGATTGATCTTGATTCAGTTGGATGAAAAGAATAAGATTTTCACTCTCTTTTTGTTTATGAGAAAAAAATGTAGGCACATGATATCTCCACTAATACAAATTTTATTAATATACCAGGTTCATCACATGAAAAAAATAATAAAAGTAATAACTAAATTACTCCTTATTAGTTTAATTATCAATTTATGTTAGAATATTATAATTAGAGAAACAAATCAGTAGAATATATAAAATAATCAAGAAAATATCAGATAATATCATAGAGATAATCAAGAGAGTATAAGAGAATATTAGTAGAATATAAGAGAATATCAAATGTATTTATTTAGAATAATTTCTATATTTAGTTTCTTAGAATTTTATATTAAGTGAGCTATTGTAAATAAAAAATAATACATTCAATAAAAAAACCTTCTTCCATGTTATGATATTCTTTGTTCATTTTTGTTCATAGTTATCATATTCTTGTCCAACATTTCTTAACCCTCGATATCGTCGCAAGATGGTATCAGAGCGGTGTTAGATCCTGGAAACTCAGAAACCAACATCATTGCTCCATTACCCCTCACAGTCGCAAAACACCAAAAAAATCAAAAATGTCATTTTCAAATGATGAAATTGGCAACAACATGAATCAAAACTAGAATAACTCCTCAACCATTACTGATGAGCTAACTTTGCAAATTGCAAATATGCTTCGTAATGGCCTAAGGATTCAACAAACACAAGCCAATCTTAACAATTTGTCAATTGGTTTCAAATTAAATGGAGACAGTTATCCATTGTGGACAACACTTATGAAGAAAGTTATCAGTGGCAGAGGAAAGAAGAGTCATCTGATAGGTATACCTCCGGCACCAGAAGAGATAGAACCAGCATATGAAAAATGGGAACAGACAGACCAAACTGTCTTCACCTGGATAATTCAGAATATTGAGATTAGTTTGATAAACAATGTTTCCTAGTTCCCAACTGCCAAGGCTTAATAGGAGGGATTGGCTACTACCTATGGAAGCGACACAGACCCAGTGCAAATCTATGATTTACACCGAAAAGCAAACACATAGAAATAGGGAAAGGATACCTTAGAGGATTTCTGGAACAAATTACAAGCTATATGGATGGCAATTGACAGAAAGCAACCGAATCCTATGAAATGCCCAGATGATATTGCAACTTTCAACAAAATTAAACAAGAACAGAGACTATATCAGTTACTAACAGGGATATATGAAAAATTTGAAGTCATCAAAAGGGATATTTTGATTCAAGAGAAGACCCTTTTAGTAGAGTCCGCCTATGTTGTTGTCCGAAGGGAGGCGGCCCGACTTCAAATTCTAAAGCCTACCACCAGTAGCGAAAGGAACACATCATTAAGGGAGGTCAAAATCAGCTTAACCGCAAGAAACAGACCACCGGGACAGGGACAGGGATGGAGTTGCCCAAAAATTGCCAAACGACGTCCATCACAGCAAGAAAAGGAAGACAAAAGTCACCTCCACTGTACTCATTGCGGACGAAGAAACACATCGAGGAGACTTGCTTCAAAATTGTGGGTTATCTCGAATGGTGGAAAGATTCTAAACCAAAAAATCGCAAGGCTGCCACCGCCGTGGGCATCTCACAGACCACCAGTAATTGTAGTGGTGACACCGGAGTAGAGGAAGAAGCAAAATCAAAGTCGTTCATGGAAGAGCCGCGGTCACTCATGGAGGTAGAAAAAGAGAGGAGGATACCAGCCTAAGAAAATTTTATCAGTGGATTGTTGATTGTGGGGCAACTGACACCATGACCCTCATGATTTTAACAGTCTATCCACACTTATTAAAACCCATATTGAGACAGCCAGTGGAGAAGTCAATTTTTTTTTTCAAAAAAATTAAAATTAGAAAATTGTCTCTATGTTCCTACATTATCATCAAAATTACTTTCTGTAAGCCAAGTTACAAAGGAGTTGAATTGTGTGGTTCTCATGTTTCCTACTTTTTGTCTTTTACAGGATATTCTTACGAAGGAGATCATTGGGTGTGGTACTGAACGTGGAGGTCTTTACTACGTTGATGAGGTTGCTCACAAGGGACATGCCATGCTTGCTTATGGAACGGTTACAAGGCAACTCTGGTTATGGCATAGACGTTTGAGACATCTTTCATTTGGGTACCTTAAGATTTTATTTCCTAGTTTATTTACTAGTAACACTGAGCCCATCAAATGTGAAACTTGTATACGGGCAAAGAATCACAGAGTTACTTTTCTTCCCAACAATAATAGAGTCAATTATGCTTTTTCATTAGTACACTCTGATGTGTGGGGTCCAACTCCTAATTCCCATAATAATCACTTTCATTATTTTTTGTTATTTGTGGACGATTTCTCTCACATGACTTGGGTATATTTTCTAAAATACAAATCTGAAGTACCCGATAAGTTCTATGCATTCTATCAAATGATTCACACTCAGTTTGGCAAGAAAATCCAAGTATTTAGATCAGATAATAGTGGAGAATTTGTTAACAAATCAATGCAAGAGTTTTTCAGAGAAAATGGCTTAATTCATCAAACTTCCTGTCTAAACACGCCCCAACAGAATAGTGTAGCAGAATAGAAAAATCGTAAGCTACTAGAGATGACTCGGGCCATGATTTTTGATGCACAGGTTCTAACACGGTTTTGAACCGATGTTGTCGCTACCTCGACCTATCTTTTGAACAAGCTACCCTCCCAAATCCTTAACCACAGAACACCTTACAGATCCTAGCTACTCAGACTAATATCCTTCCTATCCAAATGTTACCACCATGAGTTTTTGGGTGCTCTGTGTTCGTTCATATTCCCAAAGCTAACAAAACCAAATTTGATCCATGTGTTGAGAATGTGTCTTCATTGGATATGATACACATCAAAAGGGGTATTGATGTTACAACCCAATCACTCGTCGTGTATATGTGACTATGGATTGTGATTTTTTAGAATTAGAATATTTTTTCAGTAGCCAACTTGATGTTCAGGAGGAGACTAGTGAACCACCAAGTTGGTTAGGTAGCCTTAGTTGCCAACAAACTCCAAAAGAGCAAGTAGATGGAGTTGACGAGCATGTCTATGTCAACGTAGGAGGGACCAACACAACCAATGAGGATCCTTCTGATAATGTCCAACAAGAGGTAAGTGATCATCACTCTATTGAGTTGTCTCCTGTTATGAATGAAGTCACTAACAGTGACAGGTTAGCACCAGAACGAGAGCCTTTCACACTTCTGCCAAGAAGAAACAGAGGGGTACCACCTGACCGATATTCTCCAGAACATGTTCCCCGGAATTCTAGGTATCCTATGAAGATAACTAGAGAAGGAGTGACAGACATTACAAGAGCTTTTCTTACTCCCAAAACAGTTCATGAAGTCAGTAAGAAGTGTGAATGGCAAAGAGCTATGAAAACAAAGAATCATGTACAACATAACAGAACCAAGCACGTTGAAGTGGACAGACACTTCATCAAGGAGAAGATTGAGGATAGCAGTACTGAGCTTCCGTTTGTAAAGTCAGAAGATCAGTTGACAGACATTTTCACCAAAGTTGTTACAGACAAAGCATTTACCCGTGTCCTCAGTAAGGTAAGCATTGGTGATCCCACTGCTCACCTTGAGGGGGAGTGTTAGAATATTATAATTAGAGAAACAAATTAGTAAAATATCAAATATAATCAAGAGAATATCAAAGAATATCAGTAAGAATATCAAAGTGATAATCAAGGGAGTATCAAAGAAACAAATAAGTAGAATATCAAAGATAATCAAGGGAGTATGAAAGAATATTAGTAGAATATCAGATAATATCAAATGTATTTATTTAGAATAATTTCTATATTTAGTTTCCTATAATTTTATATTAAGTGAGCTATTGTAAACAAAGAATAATACATTCAATAAAAAAATCTTATTCCATGTTATCATATTCTTTGTTCATTTTTTTCATAGTTATCATATCCTTGTTCAACCGTTCTCAACCCTCGATACCATTGCAAGATTTTATACTTTATTATTAATTAAATTTATTTATTAGTCCCTTAATTAACAAGTTATGTATCTCTTACACGAGAGTTAATCTTACACTCTGACTCTGATCATGTAACGTTGTATACGTTCATGCACTAATAAACAAACAAACAAATTAATAAAAAAATAATACATATTAAGGGATTAAAAGATTATTTATATAGGTATATCACAATTTTATAATCAATAAGAACTAATTTGAGTCATAATAGTTATAAACTTCTTTGTAATATAAAAATTATTAGAAGCTTAAAATTGATCTAACATAATGTCTTTATTTAAGATAACGTCTATGTGCATTATTCAAACACAATTATACATGTAATCATAAAGAATATACAATCTAATCATAAACATATCATAATTGAGCTCATTTGATTCGCTCTGTTGAGAGTGCCCCAAATTATACTAGGAAGCTAAATTTGTAGTATAACTAACCTAGGTCATTCTTTCTAAAGACTACTCACTCGTTCTCTTAAAAGAATTCAGGAGTTTTAATGAAATAATTAAATTTAATAAAATAAAAACAGAATTTTAAATCGACTAGATATAATAAAATAAAAATATAATTTTAAACATATTAGATATAATAAAATAAAAACAAAAGATTAGATATAATAAAATAAAAATTTAAGATTAGATATAATAAAATAAAAAATAAAATATTAGATATAATAAAATTAAAAAAAATTATATATAATAAAATAAAAATAGAAGATTAAATAATAAAATTAAAACAGAAGATTAAATATAATAAAATAAAACAAAAGATTAGATATAATAAAATAAAAGTAAAAGATTAAATATAATAATATAAAAACAGAATTCTAAACAGATTAGATAAATGTAAGTAATAAAAACCAACCCGCCTCTCTTCAGCTCTCCCAAATCCCTCACTGACTTCTAAAGAAAATTCAAATTATATGTGTGGGTTTAATAGACTGAGATTTTTACATCTATTTAATATTCCAAACACCCCACAATCATGGAGCTTCTCGCCGAATACACAATATGCTAAACAACTACAATCGCCCACTATGAACAACAATACTATTTCGACTTGAATATCGGTTCGAAAATTTCACAGCACAATCCAAACGGTATTGATTCAATTACTAAATTAATCCAATTATTAAATCTAATAATCAAATTAAAATAACAATTGAGCATGTAATTATAGAAAGAATTACAATACGCGAGCTTCAAAATTAAGAATTACGAGAGCACTTGGAGATCGGATTGAGCAAAAAAATTAGCCACTCATAATCCTGATTGGCATAGCAAGGCGAAAAGATAAATGCAAAATGTAAAAAAGAGAAAGAAAGGCAAAAAGATAAAAAAAATAGTATTTAATTATATGTTGTCTACTGTGATGTCTTTCAGCTCTACTAAGAGAGCTATATTTATAAAAACTTTAACCTAAAACATAAAATGACTAAATTCAAAATATCCAGATGTCGTCTTGTTGTCCAACCTTTGTGTATTCGACTTCAAGTCCAATTTTAACAACTTTCTAGTTTGAATTTCATCTCGGCCTTTGAATAACATTTGTCTATTTTTACGCTATATGCAAAACAAAACAAGAATTAAGTAAATCCGAATTCTGTGGCAAAAGTTATAGACAAATTTCAAGAATGGTGTCAAAATAATAACAAATTTTTAACTAAAAAATGGTGTAAAATCATAATAATTGTCTTCAACGTTGTTGTTTACTATTTATTATCTTCAACGTTGTTGTGTCGTTTCAAGCGTTGCCATGCATCGTTTCACTTCAAATTATTTACGTAATATAAACTAGAAGGAGTACCTGATGCCATCGTCTTTTCATTCAAAGAAAAGCATGCACTGTATCATTTTGGTTGATCTTCTGGTTGACCACCGAAATTCATACTGGCTAATGCTAAATGATCAAACATAGTGCCTATATAAGGACCTTTCGGGAGATTTTTTCGGGGATACAAATTTTCAGAATTTACACAACTTCTGAATATTTTAGAGAGAGATTCTTTGAGAGAGAAGTGAAACTGAAGCTCAATAGAGAAGATAAAAAGCTCGTCGGAGTAAGAATTCACCATTGAAAAATGCATTTAATTGAAGGTTTTTGCGCTTCAACAAGTAAGAATAAATTATATAATTCCATAATGCAAACGCAAACACATGTTATGCTTCACTGATTTCTGGTTTTGATTGTTTACTGTTCATCGTCTTCTTCAACGAAATTACATTGTTCATTTGTTGTGATTGAATAGTATAACGTTTGATCTGTGTTTGAAGTTTATTTAACATGTAAAATAAAGAATCATATATGTTTCATTGCCGCCGGTGAGGCCAAGAGCGTATTAAAGCTTCGGTGGAAAATTTTGAAACCTTACACCGATTTTGAAACCTTACACCGATAACCACTGTACCATTGTGTGCGCGTTTGTATGATTGTGTTGGCATTTTAATCATGTCTTTATTGCATTAAATCAGTTTCATTTTAATTCTTGATTCATTATTTCTCATAGTAATCAGTTCATCTTTGTCTCTAGTGTTTTGCTCCTTCATTCTTCCCAATGTCAAGTTTCATTTTAATTATTGATTCATTATTTTTCATAGTAATCAATTCATCTTTGTTTCTAGTGTTTTGCTCCTTCATCCTTCCCAATGTCAATTTCCCTTTTGTTTATGGTTTGAATTTTTGACTTTACATTTTGTATTCATTTTATACGTGCTCTGTAAATGTTTCATGCATTGTTTTTTCTTTTTCTTTTTCTTTTTTCTTTTGCTTTGCTTCATTAAACACAATTACTGCAATTCAAACCAAGCCACTAACTATTACATTCACATAACCAACCATCTCCGTTGCACCTTCTCTCTCGTCGTTGACCATCGTTGACTTTATGTCCTTGATGACCAGTTTCACCGCCGCCGCGTTCCTCCATGTCGTTGCGTAACACAGCCGCCACTTTGCCTCATCGTTTTCCTCTGTTGCCGCTGTTCCTAACCTTAATTAGGGTTAAAAAGAGAAAATAAGATTTGGATATGAAGCTATGTAGAATGAATGTTGGGTTTGTTCGCATTGGACTTGACCCAATATCTTAAGCATGCTAAAAGAAAAGCAAAAAAATTGAAAATGAGAGAAGGTGAAGGAAGTGCAGCGTTGCCGAAATGGGCTTGGCCCAATTTTCATTAATTGGCAAAAAGAAAGAGTGAATGATTTGAGAAGAATGGCATGGAGCGGCTGGTATTGCATTTAGTGTTTCCAAGCATTGAAATAGAAAAAAAGGATTGAATTGAAAGTGAAATTAATGAGGGAGAAAACGTGGCATTTGGAATTTGAACATGATATTGTTTTTTTTTTTTTAATTATAATAAAAAATAATAAAAAAGAGAAAAGAATTTAAAAAAAAAACTAAGAAGATATGGTATGGTTGGTATAGCATTTGGGCTTGGCCCAATTAGGGTGTTAGCATTTGTTTAGGTTTATTTTGCTAATGTTTTTATTTTATTTTTGTCCTATTTTTATTATTTTTTTAAAAAAATGAATTTTTGTATAAAATATTTTCCTTGTGTTTTTAAAATAAAATTCGATTAAATATCCAAATGGATGCACGCATTATATAATATTTAATTCAAAAAGTTTTAATTTTCGTTTGGATTATTAAAGGGTTGTACGCGTCAAACGGTATCCAAAAATGAAGTTTAATTTCTAAAAATAAAAAACTATAAAATTTTCAAAATTCAAAAATATTGAACACCTCAATAACCAAACTTTCTTTTAGAACTACGTATGTCCTGATTCTTCACCCGATATGGATAAAAATACGTTGGAGCAAGGCCAATCCTGACCAGGTCCTTTAATTTAAAAATCTCATTTTTTATTTTATTTTTTATGCTCATGCTTTGCTTATTTTATTTCTATTATTTTTGGAAATTTAAATATTCTAAAAAATCATATTTGTTGTTATTCATTTTCCTTTTCTTTGATTTTCCATAGTTTCTCATAATAAACTATGGTGGCGACTCCATCTCATTTTCCACTATTTTTCATCTATTTTCAAATTTTTTCCATCTTCGGATTGCTGTCAGTCCGGTCGTCGACGGGGTCACAACATGAACCGTGCGAGTTTCACCAGTGTCATTGTAATTCTTTGGCCACGCCAATCATCTCACTTCCATTCCCAGTTTTCTTATTAACAAATTGCACTTTGACGTTGCTTCCTTTCTTTTCCTCTCATTGCTTAACCATTTTCTTATGGTCTTCTTTCTTTTTCTTCCCTTGAAGCGTATGGATAGTACCAGCTTTACTCTTTCTCTTTTCACCCTTGCAGTATTTTGGTAGGTTAACATACAATTTCAATGCATCGATCCTTATAGAATCTAGCTGCCTTTCCAATTTTCCTGGAATTTTTACGTCAAAGAATCTCATGAACCCAAATCTATTTCCCGAATAGTTGAGTTTCTTTGACATGAACACTTCCGCTAATCTTTCCCATCTCTGAAATATTCTCCACATCTCACATTCACTGAAACTGTTCGAAAAATACGACAAGAAGAACATTGTAACATTCCACAATTTTATCATCCTTCCCTAACCTTTGTGCTTGCTAATATCCATTTATGATTAATTGATCATGATGGATGGGTATATTGTTGCGGATGTTGAGTGGTTACACAATGAATCCTATTCACAATATTTATTTCATGGCCATGTGATTTCGAAGGATGGAGTATTTGTGGATCACGTCGAGGTAGAAACAGTTCTCTAGTGGGAACCTTCAAAAGATGTGATTGAGGTACGTAGTTTTCTTGGATTGGCTGAATATTATAGGAGATTTATTTAAGGGTTTTCTAGAATAACTATGCATTTAACTCAACTCACTAGAAAAGCGCAGCCCTTTGAATGGACAGAGAGATTTGAGAGTAGTTTTCAAGAGCTTAAGACAAGATTAACCAATTCACCTATACTAGCCGAACATGATCCATCAAGACATTTTGTAGTCTATTGTGATACGTCTAAATTAGGGTTAGGATGTGTTCCTATGCAAGATAGAAAAGCAATAGTGTATGCTTCTAGGCAACTAAGGATGCATGAGAAAAACTACCAAACTCATGATTTAGAATTAGTAGTTATAGTTTTCGCCCTTAAGATATAGAGACATTATGTGTATAGTGGTAAGTTTGAAGTGTACAGTAACGTGTATGGTGGTAAGTTTGAAGTGTACAATAACCATAAAAGCCTTAAGTATTTGTTTGACCAAAAAGAATTGAATATGAGGTAAAGACGATAGATGAAATCCTTGAAAGATTATGATTTTGAATTGCATTACCATTTAGGAAAGGTAAATGTAGTAGTTGATGCTCTTAGTAGAAAATCTTTACATGTTTCCTCATTGATGATTCAAGAAATACAATTACTTGAGAAATTTAGAAATACGAATTTAAATGTCATCCTAGAACATGATAGGATGAAATTGAATACCACCCATATTAACAGTGAATTAAAGAATCAAATTCTAGATGCTCAGATAGATGACGAATTCTTTCGAAAGAAATGTCAATTAGTAGAACAAAATGAAGGAGGAACTTTAGTTAGGATAGAGAAAGAACATTGATATTTAATGGTAGAATATGAGTGTGAAGGGATGAAGAAATTAAACACATGATTTTGGAAGAAGCACACAAAAGTGAATTGAGTATAGATCCAGGCAAAACAATGATGTTCCAAGATCTTAAAACAATGTATTGGTGGCTAAAAATGAAAAGATAAATAGCCTGATATGTAGTATCATGCTTAGCTGTCAAAAAGCAAAAGTAGAACATCGAAGACCAACATGAATGTTATAATCGCTAGATATACCAGAATGGAAATAGGATAACATAACCATGAATTTTGTAGTAGGATTACCCAAAACTCCTTAGAAGGTTGACTCGATTTGGGTCATTGTAGATAAACTAACCAAGTTTGCACATTTCTTACCCATTAATATTATGTATTCTTTGGAAAAGTTAATTCAATTATACATTAAAGGGATCGTAAGATTACATGGAGTTCCACCCAATATAGTAGCCAATAGAGACCCTCGATTTACTTTTGGGGAAGTTTACATAAAGCATTAGGAACTAGACTCCATTTTAGTTCAGTATATCATCCCCAAACGGATGGACAGTCAAAGAGAACCATCCAATCCTTAGAAGATTGGGTAAGAGCTTGTATATTAGAAGATTTTGAAAAAAAAACTTGCAATTTTTTATGATAGAAGTCCATGAAGAATTCTCAAAGTACACGATGGTTAAAGAATAAGAGTATGAAGAAAGACTTTGGATTAAAGTTACCAGACTGGAAATGGGATAGCATAACCATGAATTTTGTAGTAGGATTACCCAAAAATCCTTAGAAGTTTAACTCGATATGGGTCATTGTAGATAGACTGATCAAATATCCACATTTATTATCCATTTATACTACGTATTCTTTGAAAAAGTTAATTGAGTTATGCATTAAGGAGATTGTAAGATTACATGGAGTTCCATCCAATATAGTAGTTGATAGAGACTCACGATTTACTTTTGAAGAAGGTTATATAAAACATTAAGGAGTATGCACTCCATCTTAGTTAAGCATATCATCTCCAAACAGATGGATAATTAGAGAGAACAATCTAATCCTTAGAAGATTGGTTGAGAGCTTGTATATAAAAAGATTATGAAAAAAAAAAAGAACTGTAATTTTTGATGATGGAAGTCTATGAAAAATTCTGAATATATTGGATGGTAAAGGAATAAGAATACGAAAGAATGGTTAAGGAATACGAGTCCCGAAGACGTTGGATTAGAGTTCAAATTGCTACAACATAAATGGTGTAGATTTTTTATCTCATGAATAATAACTACATTATTTCCGTAACATTTTTATAGTTCATTTTGGTCTATTTTTCTCCCTTACATAATTTAAATATAAGAATATGACTTATCTTAAGTATAACTAGGTTTATGAGTTCATGGGATTCAATCCATTGGTGTTAGTGACCACGATAAAAAGAAAGAGGCTTTTGAGGATCACATATCTTAATGGTTGACTTCGTTTATATTTGTAGAAGCAATCACTGTTTATTAGCAAACCATGTTAAAAGATAACGGATGCATTTTTCCACAACTGTTTAGTAATAATAATTATTTATACACAGCACATGGGTTTCCTAGTGTCCGATCATGGTCATTGAAAGGGTAAGAAGCTCCTAGTCCTACAACATCACACTCAAACAGTGGTCGCGAGCTCAATTTGGTTCCCATCTGAACTGCTATCGCCTTTGTCATGGACCTGAATTGGCTTGTAAGTGTACAATTTGGCACAAACCAAGTAGTAAATAAGATTTAAAAACTGCAGCAATGTGATGAGCCAGTAAAAGTACTCCAACTTCCCCTTGTTGAGGTTATCAGGGAGCCAATTTGAGCCATTAGGTCCAGCACTGAACTTGTGGATCAAAGTAACCAAAAGGGTACTCACATAGTTTCCAACAGAAATTGCAGTCCAAAATAGTGCCATTGCAGTGCTCCTCATGCTCTCTGGGGCCTGGTCATAGAAAAACTCCAAGTGCCCAATTGACATAAAGGCCTCAGCCATTCCATGAAGACTGTACTGTGGCACAAGCCAGAACACTGAGATTGGGATTGTGGTATGTGGGTGGTCATAAAGCCCATGGGCCAAAGCTACCTTCTTTCTCTTTATTTCAACAAAACCAGCCACCAATGTGGCCAAGGTTGAGATCACAAACCCAATACCCATTCTGTGAAGGAAGCTTATGCCACGGTCGAGCCCAGTGAATCTACGGGCCACTTTGATGAAAACTCGGTCATAGAAAGCAGTGGTGGTGAGCATGGTGAGGATTGTGAACACTGACATGGACCCTGCTGGGATTTGAAAGCTTTTGGTTAGGTGTCTGTTCATGGTCTTGGCTTGTTGGAGAGAGAAAGTGTTTTGTTGGGCATAGGCTGTGATGAGAAGAATGCCTGAGGCCCATATTGGTCCCATCCTGATTATGGATTTCAACTCCTCCACTCTATGCACTGTATTTAGCTTCCATAAGTTGGGTGTTTTGCTGTCATCTTCTTCTGTCACAATTGCTGCCTTGTCCAAAAATCTGTATCAATTTTCAAGATGAAAAAGTTTATTTAGTTATGAAATGCCACAGCCCTCTTCAACTTTACTCTGTTCATAATTAGTAATTGGAAGATGGATTAGTAGAATTAAGATTTTGTGAGAACTCTGTTTAAATTGATAAATAGAAATCATAGACTAAAATCCGGTTCTGATATCACATCTTCTTTTTACTTTTAATTTAGTTCTCTAAGCTAAAAGGTTTTACTTTGTTCCCTTAAAAATGTTTCTATCAAGTCAAAGCTGTCGTTTATACAATTTTAACAATAGCTGTGGTAGCCTTTGATTGATATAGCAAATATTCATTATTTAATGGTAAAAAAGGACTTTATGGGACTAAAGTAAGTATTTTTAACAAAAAGAAACTAGAATTAAAAATTAAATGAGATTAACAATTATTTTAACTTATAGTTTACTGTCAACAAACCTAATCCTTATATATAAAACACTTAATATAATCATACAAAATAACGAAAGCAATTAGGTCAATTGGATTTTTTAAAATATCATCAATATACCAAATTAATCAATATTATTAACTTTTAAAATTTTCTTCTCACTACTCTTCTTACTAACAATTTTTTTCTAAAATGTGCCACATAATAAGGACCATAAGGAAAGTGTTATTACTTAAATTTGTATTCTAGACTTTAATGACACAAAGACAGAGAAATTGATGACTACTAATTTCTTTAAGAGAACTGTTGTAACTTGTAACCTAAATTATGTCGTTGACTTTATTCACACTGAGAGTGAAATTAGTGACACTAATAATTTCTTTTGAAGATGAGCCGGCATGAACTTATGCTTTATTTAAAGAATTGTGTTTGCATATATTTATTTTTTAGTTTTTTAAGCATTTACCTCTTTTAATGTAGTAATTACTCTCTCAAAAATATAACAATAATGACAATTTTATTGAGAAATAATATTGGTAGTGCATTACAATTGGCAGACCAATTAAATGGGAGAGTAATTCTTAAAAAGTTTACTTAAATTACTAAATACAGTTTAGTAAAAAAATTTACTCCCTAACTTTTCTATAGGATAGATATTCTATGGACAACTAAGGTTGTCATTATCTATGGACATTGTTTGGTAGTAGGTGGGAGTAGAAAGGCATCTATTTCCAAGTCAAATTGCTAAAGGTAAATATCAAACGAACGTTGTGGTCGTCAAGAAAACTAAACTTTTTCATGTATGGACAAGATTTCCCTGTTTGTGTGCACAGGATCATTCATGTGATATATTTAGAATGAAAAATGAAGGAATGTGTGGATAAGGTTATGTATGAGAATCTCTATCCCTCATTCATCTATTTGTTGAAGCACAACAAAATATGTTCATCAGCACTAAAAATGCTCATCCAAAAAGAAGACTTAAACATGTATTTGGTTTTAAAAAAAATGACATTTTTAAAAAAGAAATTATTACTTATTTAAATTTTATGTATTCTTATCTTTTAAATAAACATGTATATTTTGTAATTGATAAAACATTTAAAGTGCATTATTTCTTACCACATTTAGGAATTAAAAATAAATATTAAAATAACAGATCATATTTTCAAAGACTAAAAGTATATTCAAACTAAAGTAAGAGAAACTTGAAGCAAATAATATTTTTTTAACAGAAACTGGATTATTATTATTGGGATAACAAGTGGGATTATACTTATCCAATATATCTTCTATCTAAGAAAAAATGCTTCATTACTCGTCTTGCTATCATTGGATATCCAGAAAAAATATCAGTAAATTTTTTTATACCCGTAAATATTTTTTTTACTTTATTCAATTGTAAATAAAACTATTTAAACTAAATCTTAAAATATAAATTCAGATAAAAAATTTATTTTAAAATATAATTTAAATAAAATTTGATAATACATATTAGTACCAATAAGTTTGATCTTTCTTGAAAATGAATTTTAATAAGTTAACTCTATAAATTTTAAAAGTTAAAATTTTAAAAAATAATTTCTTAAATTTAAATAACATATACATAATTAAATTTTAAATAGTTCTTTAAGAATTAATATTTTAATTAATAGTTTATTTTGATTATTTAAATTTATTTTAAAATATCAAAATAATATTTACTATCAATTACTAAATATTAAATATTTACATGTTAAATACATGATATATATACCTGCTCTATCAATAAGCAGGTACCAGTATTTATTATTAATAGTATCGATGCTAGAGAATTTTTTTAACCATCCCTTGTTACTATTTTAGATTTTAAATTAAGTTATATATATATATATATAAAAACATGTATAATAGATATCAGAGATTGAGCCAGGGGAGTAACATTGACACGTGTCACTCTCGAAAGTTTTAACTCTTTTTTCAAATTTTATATATAAAAACATTTCGACATGATACACATAATTCTTTTCTTGAAAAAGAATTATAACATACCTTTTTCTTTCTATTTTTTGTTTGTTATCAAATTATATATTCATTAATATTTCGGTTTCTTTTATTTTATTTTCTCTATGAATGTAAATGATGTCTAAATCAGCATGACCAAACATTTTCCAGGACATTTTATGACCCCACGACGAAAACAACGTGGTCCTTCCTTGTTTCGTTTTACCTCGACCACTGATTCGAACGAAAAAGGTATTTGTAAAAATTTATTAATTAGATTTTTTCAAAAAGTTAAAAGTAAGTGGATACAGTATTAAAAATAATCTTTTTGAAAGAAGAAATATTTGAGACACTTACTTCATTTGTCCACTGTGAAGAAGCTTCCCTCCCAACGAAATAGAGGCATCTAGTTCATCGTTTTGGTAGAGTAAACTTGGTTGTGACACATTTGGCACCTTCCTCTTCCGAATTGCCGCCACAGCCACTTGTACCAATCGGGTAAACGGGCTCCCAGCCGGGTTCAAGTTCCGGTAAAGCGGGTACCCGATAATGAAGGCAATAATTGAGATGAACATTGCGACGGTGGGGATCCCGAGGCCCAATCCCCATCCAATGTTATCTTGAATGTAAACCAAAACAGTGACAGCCACAAGAATGGCTGCACCCATGACAAAATAGTACCAGTTGAAGTAAGTCCATGTCCTTGTTGTCTGCTTCGGATCCGACTCGTCGAACTGGTCCGCCCCGAATGCCACGATGCAGGGTCGGATACCGCCCGACCCGAGAGCCCCGAGAAGGAGTGAGACGTATAGAACTGCCAGCTGTCCTGCACTTGCTTGTTGGCATACCTCTTCACCTCTGCAAGGAGGTGGTCTAAACTGTGGAAGCACCGCCGAGAGTGTCAAACTAATCATCCCCTGATTAGTTAAACAAAAGGTGACTATTAGGAAAAAGTTCCATTCTAAATGTATAATATGAACAAAGAAAAGTTATTGTGACATAGACATGATTGTTTAATTGAAAAAAATCAATGAATCTACAGTCATTATGAACAGAAAACAAAATAAATATATAATTAGTACCACTGCATTTGAAATATTTTTTAATGTAAAGTTTAAACTCCATTTTATCACAATTTTATTTTTGAATGGTTTCTTAATACATTAAGGGAAGAAAAAAAAATATAAATTAGCCATTATTTGTGAAGACTAAATCCTGTCTACTGGACATCATTGAGATGGTATTCGTCACCACATTTTTGTAATATTATTAAATCATAGTATTTAAAATATATTCATTTTAGACAATAATTTTATTCTAAAAAATTCCAATAAATTAAAGGAGAAGTGCTTCTATGAACACCCTTCTTGATATCTTTGACGTGTAGAACTTAACAAATAATAAGATGATCTTTCATGAAACATACACAGACTTAAACCTTACCCACTTTCTGTTTTTATTCCATCCAACCATTTGAATTAGATTAAGGGGCATCTGTCATAGTTCTTAATTAATTGCAAATGACCAGTGTGGTGTTTTGCCAAGTCCTAACCTCTATAGACATCCTCTCATGAAAAAAGTTAACAGCTAAGCTAGATAACTTTGACTGGACAAAATCCTATGTATTCTTGTTAAGAAATATGGTATGTGAATGTTTCTATTTCCAAAATTGAAGAGCCTCTATAAATATAACTTGCAAATTTAAAGAAATATCCATATGGCAAATTAAGTTTTACTGTAACACCAAGAAGTTTAAAATTGAGATATAATGCATGTATAATTCAGTTGAACACCATAGAGTTAGGATAGGGTGTTTACTATCTGGTATATGATGGAAGCACCAGTGACAGTCCAGAACTTTCCGGCAAAAGAATCAGCAATGAAAGCTCCAAGCAAAGGTGTCAAGCTTGCAGTTCCACTAAAGTTAGTGAGAGTGTTAGCAGCTTTTGTTAATGGCATATGAAGCTGTCCAGTCAAGTAGCTAATCATGTTTGTATTGAATCCCACTACGGCCAGCTTCTCGCAAATCTCATTAGCTGCACCAAAACAAATCAATCCAAACTTTAAATATCAGATCCAAAACCATATAGTTAGAGTGTTGTGTTTCGAGAAGCTAGCTAGCATAATTTGCATTCCTTTTTCCTTAAAAGTTTAATCACTAGAATTTAAGCAAATCTCAAGACTCAAAAAATACTACCAAATTACTTAGCGATAAGATTTTCACGTTAGAGGTGAGAATCAAACTCGTATATATAAAACATTTTTTTTGGTCAGCGTCTTTAAAACATATGATTTTGTTTCTTACCAACTAGATCTAACCTTGTTGGCTGAGAAGGTTTTGAGTTCTAGTAATGGAGGCAAAAGTTTAATATAGTTTGAGGCTTACCAAAGATGAAGGGCATTGTGATAAGCCCTCCCTTTTTCCTTCTAGCATGGTTTTCCATCGGCTCCATCTTTTCAAAACCCCTTCCGCTTTTCAAAAATATGGCCTCAAAGTTTTGTATTTATAGCCTAAAGTTGAGGTTTGGAGGATCTAAGTTAGTCATAACAACTATTTTGTGTCAAGAGTTCACACCACCATGTGGAGTTATATATGGCCACGAATAGGATATACTTTTTTTCTACTCAAAAATAATTTGGTTCTAGGCAAAAAAAAAAAAAAAAAAGGAGGTATCTGAAAAAATAAAAATTATAAATTTAATGTATTTTGTTTTGGTGGTGTGGGAAAGTAAATTTTTTTTAATA
>Ga0099825_1000885_pt1 | contig 35583 bp, 20 predicted proteins | sample SiratroredBW_FD_76838 | JGI IMG/M metagenome (GOLD analysis project Ga0099825, IMG submission 76838) | Root nodule microbial communities of legume samples collected from California, USA - Siratro red BW | ecosystem: Host-associated > Plants > Roots > Nodule | place: USA: California | collected...
GGAGGACATGCTTCCCAAATAACACTCTTGACCACTTCTGTTTAGGAATAAAATCGAAACAATTTAATTATTTGGTGCGCAACAACTTGACCTATTTGAATAAGGAAAAACAATATTGTTTTCAAAAATGAGGTGTTTGATGAAAATAAGGTGCAATAAAGTATTTGTTTTACAATTTAATATAATTAAAATTAAAAGATAAATTCTACTATTAACCATTTGGAATCGGGCAAGAACATGTTTGATTACAAGATAGGTAAAACATGATACAATGTTTTAGTGGAATGAAGATAAAGGTGCCAAGAAAGTAATGATTTAGAGTTTAAAGTTTAGGATTTAATAAAATTTTAATGGTAGGAGTGTTTGTATAATAGATGCCTTATTATGTATCTATTTGTTAGTCTTTGTTGTTCTGTTATTTTTTATCGTTCCTTTGCTACTTTTGGTTATTAGATTTTAGTAGTTAAAGTAATATTTTTCGATTAGTAGTTGTATTTTATACTATATTTATCGCTTTTGATTAAAATAAATATTGTAAAATCATTTTATTTTGTTTTAAAAAATAAAATTAATAGTAAAAATAGTTTTGAATTTAAAAATAAAAACTAGTTTAAAGTTTTAAGTTACACTAATAAAACTATTTATATTTCATGTTAAGTTATTTGATATATAAATTATAATATATGTATAAGTTTCAATAAAATAATATTAATAGTTTTGAATTTAAAAATAAAAATTAGATTAAAAATTTAAGTTACACTAATAAAACTATTTATATTTTATATTAAGTTATTTGATATATAAAATATAATATATGTATATGTTTCAATAAAAATAATATTGTTTATATTTATTTTAAAAAGTAAGTTTACTATTTGACTAAATTTATAGTAAAATATGATAATGAAACTGTTAGATTGCATTTAATATATTAAAAGGTGCACAAATATATATCCACTAAATTTGGTAAGAAACAAATTTAGGAATCACAATATTTTCTTTTAGATCTGGTATGTTTTTGACTCACAAAAACAAGTTAGATGGAAACCACTACTGATTAATACAGATGGTAAGTATTTATGTGATTTTTTTAAAAATATTAATTAATGTCTTTAATCAGATAATCATTTAAATATATTTTTTATTTAAAAAATAAATTATTAATATTTACTATTTGAATTATAATTGTATATTTACATTTTTAATTTATACAATACAAAAAAATTATTTTTTTTTATTTTTTTATTTTTTTTATTTTTTTTTATTTTAATATTTACATAATATAAAAATAATAATAAATGTAATTGGCCAACAAATGGATGATGGACCAATTTATCAATTTATCGTTTTGCCATGTAAAAAAGAATTGCGTAATTTTATTTAAAAAAATGAAAGGCCTAAACCTAAAATATAGTATTTTGGTATAGTCCGTATTCGTTTTAACATGAACCCTATAAATTTTTTTGTGGATTGAATTTTTGAGACCAGGATCTAGCCAAATCTGTCTTGTTAAGTGCCATAGAAAAACAGATAAATTTTCCCTGCCAAGATAATTTGAAAAACATTTTTTATTATTCTCAATTTTTTAACTATTTTTATTTCATTTATTTATAATTTTCCTAAAATGCCATAATTTTAATTAACGTCTGACTTCTATTTATATCATAACGTACATTTTATTTTAAGAATGTTAACAGATTAGTAAAATTTAATAAATTTATGTGGAGTTAGGATTTTCTTATTATACATAAGTGGGTAGTAATATACTAGACTAATTAATAATAAAAATTATACGAATACTACTATATGAATATATTAACATATCTAGTACACTATTTTAAACATATACTTTCTCATCGGTTTAAAGTTATTAAAAATTAAAAAATATAGCAAACTTATTGAATAATTTTTTTTTCTTATTTTATAGTTTTTAATAAAAGAAGTTATCAGTGAAAGATTAAATTTAATTATTTTAAAATTAAAAATAAGTTTTGCATCTGATAATTGTTAGGTCAAAAAATTTATGATTATGATAATTGTTAGGTCAAGTTGGCCCAAGAGAATAACAAGCCTTGATGAAGCATTATCTCTAACACTAAGAACAGAGTTTTCTTTCTCTATTCGCTGCCTCTCATACTTGACAATGTATGAAAGCAGCATGTGATGTAACCCAACAACACTCTTGTTGAAAGCAGTTTTACTTTAACCCGACCCATATGATATTAACCGACCCGCTTCCCTTTTCCCCTTCTGTTTTTTTTCTCGGAAAAGAGCGAGCAAGAAAATTTTTACAATCAAACTCGAATTGCAGTTAAAACCCCAACAGACACACTCCATTTATTCGATTTTCTTTAATTTTCAGCAATTAATTTTTGAATCCCGCGCGATTCCCTTGTTCTCTGTCTAATGATTCTCTCGCGCGCCCTAATTCTTGAATCTCTGTATCGTCGGTGAATTGGATTCCCATGGCGGAGGAGAAGAGGGCGGCGTCGTCGTTCGTGAAGAAAGGCGACCGGCAAATGTTCACGGTGGAGCTCCGGCCGGGCGAGACGACCATAGTTTCGTGGAAGAAGCTGATGAAGGACTCTAACAAGCCTAACGGATCCAATTTGGCACCGCAACAAGTTGCAATCGCTCCGGTGAGACTTTTCTTCCATCTCGCTGTGTTTTTTTTTTTTCTTTTGTTGATGTTGTTTCGGACAGCACTGTCAATTCGCTGCCACCTGTGAAGTATTTTCAGCTTTCGCTGTTAGTGTTTTGCCTCGATGCTTTGCATTTTGGTGCGGTGTTGTTTTTGGATCGAATTTCGGGTTTGAAAGGGGTTTTTGTGCCAAACTGGAATTGTCGCCCTTGGAAACTATCAATCCTATTTGACTTAAGTCGTTATTTTTAATGGGGCTGTTTATGTCGTTTTAACCTAATTTATGATCCTATTCCGGTGTTTGCTGGGCACGGTGTAGCTTATACGAGTTGCGTAGATGTAAAGTGGTATGATTAATTTGAGCTTAAAAAAAAAGCAGTATAATCCGAGTACTAAAATGTGAAACAAGAATGTAAGAGCAATTGTTCTGTAACGTGATTCTTGATGTTTGTGAGGTAAATCAGTTTTGGAGATTTGGTGCTGAACTTTATTTCAGTAGTTTAAGGCAATAATATTGGTTCATACGTCAATCATTATTATTTGCAGGAATCATCCCCCTATTTAACAAGCATCTGTTTGTTTATCATACTTCCGGGGTTCTTCCTTCTGTGCATATTTGCATAATGCTGAGAATTTTATGAGATTAGCTTTACACTCTCATTAATAGATACGGTTGGAGTACTAAAATCCAGTAGTCTTTAATATTTGAGCATAACGTAAAATGTAGTTGTTAGTGGATATGTAATTGCAGTTGTAGATATGCTGTACTTCACAAGAATCTGTCATACAGGCTTTTCTGGTTTCAAGTTCTCTTGTTTTGAATTTAATTTCTTAATTTTTATTATGTTGTTTTGTAACTGATAGGCTTTTGATACCAAGTTCTCATTTCATGCTTCCGTGCACCATCCCCTTCCCACAAAATTATTTTCCAGGCTCTTTTATATTTTATATCATTGTAAAATCCAGCTTACTGTCATTTTGAAATTATGCATTGTCTTATGTTGCATAATTCTCAGAAGTCTATGCCCATTTTTTTAGGGTGAACCTGTTGATGTTGAAGAAAACGATCCCTCTCAGCCAAACCGTTTCAGTGCTGTAATAGAGAAGATTGAACGCCTTTACATGGTATTTTACTTTATGCTCTTCACCAGCAGCATGGATTTGTTTTTTGAACCTTTGATTAATATTGTAAATGTGTGTTTAAGTATTAATTTTAGCTTCTTATTGGGAATAAATGGGATGCCAAATTGTTTCAGGGCAAGGATAGTAGTGACGATGAAGATCTGCTTGATGTTCCTGATGATGATCAATATGATACTGAAGACTCTTTTATAGATGATGCTGAACTGGTAGGCATCTTCACATATTATTTGGTTTATTTATGAGACTCTTGACCTTTTATTGTTGAGACAGGAATAGTACTGTTTATTGTGATGGACTTTTTGTTTTCTTATTTTTTTTATGCTCTTAAACTGTTTATTATGCAGGATGAATATTTTGAGGTTGATAATTCTGCAATCAAACATGATGGGTTCTTTGTAAATAGGGGGAAACTGGAACGCATGTAAGTTTTGCGGTTTTTGAATATTGCATTTTTTTTAATTTTCAATTCACACAAGGTTAAAACAAATCATACAAGGGTTACTTTCAACTTACTTCTTGTTATTTGTTGATCAATGCTGAGGTTGGTCTATTGTTATCATTTTATTGTAGTTGCTTTTAAATAACCTCTCCTTTTAGCTGACCAAATTTATTCATCAGTTATAACCTTTTTGCTTTTTTAGACATCTATCAACATGCTTATCTTTATTAGATAATCTTGTGTTATAAGTTTTTTCTGTGTTTCTAACAACATTGACATGAATTTGTATTATTGGCAAACTGTTTTTTTTTAAACTGAGAACAACTTTGTAGCAATTTATTGAATATATTTTGTTGAAAATGGGATCAAATAGAGTCTAAAAACCAATCAAAAATTATTCTTACTGATTGTTGTTTCTTTCTATATTACAAGAAATGAACCTCTTGCACTACCTAACCAGCAACCAAAGAAAAGGCGCAGAAAAGATATATTGAAGAATGCTGGTGAGAACAATGATGGTCATGGATCAAATAAAAATGCAAAAGTTGGCAGGCCAGCATCAGGCAAAACAGCTTCACTACAGGCAAAAAATATGTTAAATTCATCTGAGAATTTGGTTGCACCTGATGAACATTATGAAGACTTGAAACTTTTGAATCAGTCACATGTCTCTGGAGTTATTTCGAAAAAGAAAACTGTTGATACTAAACCGACAGTAGACCCTTCCATCTCTTTGAAAGCACCAAATGATGATGTTCCTGGTGTAACAGATGTAAAAGATGCTGACAAGCAAAAGATAGGAGCTCTTCAATCTAAGAACATTAGTGATAAATGTAAAGATGGAACTGGATTGTTTGATGCATCTCATCAGAAGTACAATGAGAAAAGTGCTTATGCACATTCCAAATCCCAACCTGGAAGACCCCCAAATAGTATTGATGATTTGGAAAATGTTATACGGACAAAAGAAAAAGGTGGTATGTGTGAACTGCCAGATCTTAACTTGTCTGAGGGAAAGTCTACTACCCAAGCAATAGTAAGTTTTTATTTTGTGTGCTTTTCTATGCTCCCTTTTTCAACTTTGATTTGATAAATACTTGAATAAACCAGTGATACCAACAAAAGAGGTCCTCTGCACTGTATTGCTTTCATCAATTCTTTTTTGCTACTAAATACAAGTGGCTCATGTTACTTTCAACAACTGCTTTCCAAAGAGCATTCTCTCAATAGAACTGCTTTGCATTGCAACTTAGGGAGCAAGTTCTGCTCTCAATAGAACCACTTTCCATTTCAACATTCAATATGTTTATTCTCACTTGTTGTTGTTATTAATTATATGAAATCAGTTGTGTTTGATTATGTTAGGTGGATAGTGATTTTAAGATAATCTATTTTGATTGCATTGCATGAAAGAATCAGTTTTCATAGTAAACTTACAAAAATGGTGTATGAAGTTATTTGTGGTAGTTGGTTTTGTATTTAAAATAATAAATTGTTGGGGATAAAACGGGAAAAATGAATGTTAAGCAAAATACGAGCTGATAGTGTTCAATCACATGCCTCAAAACCTTTTACTGTAGAAGAAATCCTTTTCATTTTGTATCACTTTGATTTTACCAACATGTCAGATTTTTTGAGAACAGCTTTTGTTCTTGGATTTTTTTTTCTTCCAAATATATTCTAATCCAACCCATGTCGTGTGTCGAATGAAAAGAGAGACGAACTCCCCAACAATGAGCCAATTAATAGGGCAATAGAATAATCATTGCTGATCCTTTTCTTTGCATGAAGATGCTAGCAGATGTTAAGCAACACGATGAATTAGTTCTGTACTATTACTGCTTCTACCCAGGCCTCTCACTACTATTTCTCTTGGTTGTCATGAAGCATGATTTTCATTTGAAATGTAAGTTACCTTAGTCAAAGGATGTTGGCATACATGGATGGGGTTGTTATATTTGAAAGCAATTGAAATAACAAAGTAAACTATCCTTTTAATGTGATAGGGATAATGATGGTTGTGTATATGGATTTCTATGGATGTAATGTAACTGTGTATGTTCTATTAGTTTTTATCTTGGTCATGAGTTTATTTGAATGCTATGCAGAAGTCTGAAAACATGCAGAAGAAAGAGGGTTCCAGTGTAAGGCCAAAAACTTCAATGCTTGAAAAGGCTCTTCGTGAGTTAGAAAAAATGGTTGCAGAATGTAAGATTGGAAATTAATGTTCACAATTAACATGGATAGCGAAATGTTTACTTCTAATGCTAAATTTTACTTTTCTTTTTCCTTTAAAATAATGTTACAGCCAGGCCACCAGCAGTGGATAACCAGGATGCTGTCAAAAGGAGGTTGCCTAGAGAAATAAAGCTCAAGCTTGCTAAAGTTGCTAGACTGGCGGTAAAATGATACTTTCTTGATTTTATGGTTCTGTATACTGCTTACTTAAGGATTTTTATCATTGAAATATTTATTATGTTTTTGTTGCATCAGGCGACCCATGGGAAAGTATCAAAAGAGTTAATTAACCGTCTTATGAGTATTCTTGGGCATCTGATTCAGCTAAGAACATTAAAGGTATTGCAGCCTGATAAATATAAGCAGACAACTCTTTAACGTTAGTTGTTTCAGTTTCGAACTTTAATCTCCCCTCCACTTCTTTTAGCTGACATATATAGTTGAAACTGAAAAGCTAGTGGAGTAGCGACTTTGAGTATGCTTGTTTCTCAAGTTCCCAGTCTACTGTTTATACGCTTTTGTACATTTTTTGAGTTAATTTAATTATTAGGATATCATTTAAGAATATTAAAAATATGGTTTGTGTGCATTCTTGACCTAACCATTTGCATGTTTAGTTAGGATTGTACATTAATTTTGGTGATTTTCTGAGAAAAATGCTTAAATTTTCCTTTCCCATTTTGCTTTTGTTTGAGTGCCTTAATGTGATGTGACTATGAATCTATGGTAACATTATCTCTTAACAAGTGATAATACTGTCAACTTTTATTTCAATTGGAACTGTCTTCACGAGTACTAAAAATTTCACCTCTAATTTATCGTTTGTTTTTTAATCTAATAGTATCTTGATTATTTTCATAACTGATATTTGTTGTTTTTATTCAGTGTGGTTTAGGTATATTTAGGTTCTCTAAATTCCTGAAAGTACCTATCTTCTCATTCAGTGTTTTTCTTCTGCAGAGAAACTTAAAAATAATGATCAGTATGGGCCTGTCCGCAAAGCAGGAGGAGGATAATAGGTTTCAACAAATAAAGAAAGAAGTTGTTGATATGATTAAGATGCAGCCCCCAGCTCTTGAATCCAAGGTTTAGTGTAGTTTCACTTGCTTCTACTTCTTTTATCATATATCGGTAAACTGGCTTGCACGCATTGTATTTTCACGTCATGTTAAATTCTGATGAATTCACATTGTCTAGAATATGTAGTTTGAGATTCTTTAAATTGTTGTATCTGTCAGCATCATGTGATATGTTCTTTGATGTATGTTTTGCATGTTCTTCATCATTGTAGCCTTTTTGGTTCATTATTAATGTTTATGTCCCCTCATCACAATTCATATTATGTATCCTGTCATCCTTTTTCTGGTTGCTCTTCTTAGTGGATAGTTGGAAAGGAATTTGATCGGTTTTAGTTAGGATACTCAAATTGGTGTTTTCTTATATCGTTTTATGTTTGCACTGTATTGAGATTCAACTATATATTTGCTCAACTGATAGTTGATAATTTAATTTTGAACACATGGTTTTTTTGGGCACTTCTGCAGCAGCAAAAAGGTGAAGCATCTGGTGATTTTCAAGAATTTGGTCCTGATGGAAAAGCAATAACTAAAAGAAAGTTTGCCATGGATGCTGCATTGGAGGACAAGATTTGTGATCTATACGATCTTTTTGTCGATGTATAGATTTGATCTATAGATATTTATCTTGAAATTCTTGGTTGTGATAAAGCTTTCTTATTGAACCTTGCTTCTGATTTCTGTAGGGGTTGGATGAAAATGCAGGTCCACAGATCAGAAAGTTGTATGCTGAGGTGGTTCAAATTTTCTAGATCTTACTCTTAATATTGTTTTTTCAGAGCTACTGGGTTGCTTGCATTGTATTTTTTATTGTGAGGACCAAAAAGTCAAATCAAGTTTGTTTTTATGTTCGTACATGAATAAAATGTTTGCAGTTTTGTTTTGAGAATTTATCAGCATTACGAAGTATACATTCAGGGAACTTTTCTTGACTACCACTTTTTCCCAACAAACAACTCTCGGCTTTCAGGGGCATTAGTTCCAATTAATAGTTAATACGTGTTTAGTTTTTGTGGTGACTTGTGTGAAGTTAATCTGTTTGCTTTCTAGGAACAAATATATTTTCTTAACTTCAAATTTTCTTGTCTTCTTCAGCTTGCACAACTTTGGCCCAGTGGTTACATGGACAACCATGGGATCAAACGTGGAATTTGCAGGGCAAAAGAGAGGCGCAGAGCACTGTACAACAGGCATAAGGTATACCTTTTGCAGTTAATAATGATATTTTATATTAGTGGAGCAGCGTTATTCAAACCTCACTTTCTCTCTGGAAGATTGTCTGTGCTCTAGGCTGTAAAAGCCTATAAGGCTTTGCCACTTTGGAAAACTACACATTCCTGGGACAGTAGTTAAGGTTTATCACCAAGGTCATAATTTACCAAAGGTCATTTTAGTGAAGGGAGAGATCAATACTTGGATCATAAGGTCCTGCCTCTAACGCTTGTTCATTTTTATGAACATTTTAGAGTTCCCCAATTTTGAAGTAGGTTTGGATGTTGGGAAGGAAAAATAAGAAATCAAAGCAAAACGTGAAGGTAAGGGAACTATATTTTTTTTAAATTGGGGGGGGGAGGGTGAGCTAGGTAATATAATTCAGACAGAATAATGCTACAAGTAGAGGGTACTGTGAACCAAAATCCAGCCTTTTTTGAATGAGGTAGACATCATGTGCCTAGCCAAAATTGAGCAACTGAATCCTATTTAAACACCAAGATAAACTAAAACCCATGTGCACCTTTAAGATGAAGTTGTGAACAGAGCTTCAAAACCCAAGGCCATGCTATTTATGCTCATAGTTCTGATAGTGGCAGCCTACTTCTTGTTTAGAAGGATCTCTATATTTATCATGCTTTTTTTCCGTTATCTGACAAATGTATATTAGCTGAACCCCTCCTTTTGCTGTATTCCTCTACATACAAGATTTTGGAAATAAAATATATTAAGATGGATGTCTGATCACCCAAGAACAAGATACACCATGATTGTATGACACTTATTGAGGAAACTAAAACAAAATCAGTTAAGGTGATTTGGACATGTGCTAAGAAAGCCACTAAAGACTCCAGTGAGGAAAGTATATTGCAGGGTTTTTCAGCTTTGTGAAAACTAAAACGGGTCGAGATAGGCTAAAAGGAACATTGGAGGAAATTATTAAAAGCGATCTCAGTGAATAGTATCCTTGAGAATTTGGTTTTAATCAAATCCTGTGGCATTGTGATCCATGCTGCTGATATCACAAAGTAGGATAAAGCTATTGTTCTTGTTGTATTGGAAGTTTTAGAAATGATTACCTATAGAAATTAGTAATGAGCATAATATAGGCAGTGGAAACTTCTTTCTCCATTTCCGTTTCATGGTATTCTATTTCAATTACATCTACCTTCTCTATTGGAAGGACATATAGCTTTGCAAACTCTAAAGTTGATGTTAATTAGACAACTGAAGCTGTTTAGGCTTTTACAAAACTAGGTTGTCCCAAGGATCATGTTTCTTATTCTCATGATGCCTCCAAACAAAGTGTTGATTTCTTTTAGTTTCTCTTCAATGCTCATACTTTCTCTTACCCTGTGTTTGAATTGGGTTGTTTACTGTTGGTGGGTATTGGGAGGCGCGGATGGGGTTTGTTTGTATTTGCTGATTTGGGATGATTTGAGGGAGGGGAAAGGCGTGGGGATTTTGGGCCCCCCTTCTATTGAGATGAAAGTTGATAAATTTGTGTGCAATAACCAATTTTTGTCCTCAAGGAATGTGTGCATTTACACTCATGGTTAATTAAATTGGTAAAACCATGAAAGAGAAATTTCAGAACATATACACTGTTATCAATTGAGCCATAATCAATTATGCCTTGAGACTTGAGACATAATCGATTATGACCCAACTGGATTATTGTTCATGGGCATCCAAATAATACTTCGTTCCTCACATAAATGAATCAGCTGCTTGAAATGCTAATAACCAAGGCACATGTGTATACTGATTTACTAATTAGAGCACTTTTATCAAGTAAATATCAAAGTGGGACTTTCTGATTTTAATCAATTATGGGGCATGAATATTGTTACATTACTAAACAATTGAAAAGCACTTTACCATTTTAAATTGTATTCATTATTTCATATCTCCAATTCAGTGTGAAATTTTTTATTATATACAAACCTATTACTTTATTCTTGCGTATAATTAATGGAAATTTGTAATGGATAAAATAAAAATTATTTATTATTTATTATATATATTTTAACATCTTCTGATAAATGTATTATATAATTAATTTCTTTCAACATAACTTTGTAACTACCCTGACTGAAAACTGCAATATTTAATTCTAAAATTGTAAGAAATTTTTTAAACATCTTTTCTTAATTCTTACAATTATTATCATATACCTATTCACTCTCCAAATCAAATTTATACATATTCTTAATAAAAAAACTAAGGGCATTTATGTCATTTCTTATATAACAATTTTTACATATTTTTTATCAGCCACATCAATTATATCTACTACAAACTTTCATATCACTTTCCCTCAATCCAAAAACCTCACTTTGTACTCTTTTTCCCCTCTTTTTTTCCCTTTCCACCCACACCCAATCCAAACACTATTAGAGGGTGGATTTCGATTTAAGTCAACCCTATAAACCTAGTTTTTAAGATGGAGTCTATACCTATTTATAAGTCACATCAATTATATCTACTACAAACTTTCAAATCACTTTTCCTCAATCCAAATAACCTCACTTTGTACACTTTTTCCCCTTCTTTTTTTCCCTTTCCACCCACACCCCAATCCAAACATACTATTAGAGTGGATTTTGATTTAACTCAATCCTACCAAACTAGTTTTTAAGGTGAAGTCCATACCTATTTATATTATACAACTTAGTCATATATCTTTAGTTAATATGATATTTCCAATACACTCAATTCACATTTATGAACATTTCGAGTATGATACTAGATATTATGTGGTCTGATAGTGAGTGATAGGATAGATCCAAACTTTGTTAGGATATGTTTTGATATAATCTTAGAAAGTAAATATAAGTCTAACTCAATTTAGAAAATCGGTTTATAAAATAAGGTTTTTACTTACATTTCTAACTAATATAGGATTTTAAACTTCTCGCAAAGTAACATAACATGCGAAAGGAGGAAATCGTCATGATATCTTCATTAGATTTTAGGTATTTTCTCCATTCAATAGGGAAAATAATTGTGCATAGAACCTTATTACTAATGAAAGAATAGCATTTGATTCCTTTTATGCCCAAATGATAATCAGGATTTGATATTAGTTGATTTTTATCTCATGGGTTTACTCGGTTGCTGTCAGGACCAGGAAAAAATTAAGAGGAAAAAGTTGCTGCTACCTAGGCCAGAGGAGAACGTTCGAAAGTTGCTGCTACCTAGGCCAGAGGAGAACGTTCGATTTGATACCTCAGCCCCTGAGTCCAGCAGTCATGGTTTTACTTCAGGTAGCAAGCAAGTTTCTAATACAAGCCCAACTGGCCGGGTACCCAGTCCAATAAATGGTCTAAAACAAGAAAAAGCAAAGGGAAGTTCAAGCAGTTCCCTGGATGATGTCAGGGTTGCAGAAGGTGCGCTAACAAAGAAGGTAAAGAGAAAACCAGAACTTGAGTTAGAAGCACATTTAGTTCCTGAGAAGGTGGCTTCCTTGCAGGGAGAAGAAAGGCCAAGGTCCCTAAAGCAGCAGTCCTCAGGGCCACTTCCCAACAAATCAAATCTTCAGCCAACATCTGTTCCTGATCTTGAACAGTCAAGCTAACGTGATATCAAGTAGGTTTAGAGGTTTACGAAGCCGAATGTCTCTTATTTTTTCTTTTCAATTTTCTTTTTATTTCCTTCTCTATCAGATAGTTCCGTTGCTATCATTTTTGTAATTAAATGTCCTTGCAACGTTCTTCGAAATATAGATAGATTTTATTGTTAGTTATGCGCTGGTCAAGCTTCTTATTTGGCCCTTACGCTTCTCTAAGGCAATTGTTCTTCTCTACTCCGCATGCAGTTTTCGTAAGTCAACCATACATAACGTGTCTCACAATGCTGGTTGAGTAAAGAAAATTACATTAGTCTAGTTCCTAACCAAATATTAGTGAAGGCAATTTGTATGCTTCCGCAACGAGCCCTCGTTAACAGAAATTTAGTGTAGTGGCAGTTACTTTTATCAAATTTTCTATACCTGATGAAACAAAGTACATCTAGATTATTGCTTTAAGGCATATAATAATTGTCTATCGGAGTTGAAACCATAGCTTTAAATCACTAATTTTGTTGCGATGTTATAAATCGCAACTCGTGCATACAGTAAGTATAAAATGTGTAGTTGAGACTCAAAATGTGAAAGAAACATGGTTAAGACTATAAAAGAAAGTCAGAAACAACGTTGGTGGAACTTATATTATCTTCGCTTGAAGTGTAAGTTTGGTTTAATCATTTATAACTTCTATGGGGATGAATAAAAAATTTAAAATGCTACTTTATTTTATTGAAAATTCTAATTATCAAATTAAAATGGTTGCATATATAAAGTGTAAAGTGAACGGCTTAGGAAAATTGTAAGAAACGTGGTCACAACTTCGGAAAACGATGAAGTTACTTTTATTGCTTTTGTTACAGCCAATCTCATTAGTTGTTAGAAAACTAAAATAGACATTTAATTTTTCTTTAGCTCCTACTCAAGTGTGAACTTTTTTATCATAACTAAATTTAGACTTGTGCACGCGGCTTATGAATAAAATTATTTCAGATTTTAATTTTAGTCTGAATATGTTTGGATTTAATATATTTCATTTTATTAAAAAATTAACTAAATAATGTTATCAATGTATGGAAAAAGTGTGAAGTAGAAATGACGATCAATGTGGAGGGGTATAAATACTACTTACACCCTTTTGGGATTTCTTTCTGCACCCATATACTTTCCTTCTTACTCCCTTAAATATGAAAACTCCGCTTTATCCTTCTAATTTTTTTTTTAATTTTTTTTAGAATTTTCAATTTAATTTTTTTTTTAGATTATACAATCTAAATGTTAGAAGTGTTTTAGGAACGGTAGAATCCTGAATTTATATTTTGAATTACTTTTTTTACGATTCTGTAGTCTAGAAAATCTTTTGAATTAAACAATATAGAAGACCTTTCTGATTATACAATTAAAAAAAGAGATTTTGTATTACATAAAATAGAAGTTATTTTCGACTTTCATATTTCATAATTGAGTAAAAATCATTTTTGTTTTCAGATTATATAATCTAAAATTATTTTTTATTTTTAAATTGTATAATTTAGAAGCCAAATTTCACAATTTGAAAACTATTTTTTACTTTTTAGAATGTATAATGTAAAAGTCATTTTCTAAATAAAAAAAGTTTCCAAACTTTACAAATTAGAAGTTACTTTTTTTAAATAAAAAAAGTTTTAGACCGTGGATTTCAGAAATTACTTTTAAATTACATAATTTAAAAGTCCTTTTTTAAGATCTAAACGAGTTTCCATCAAAATACACTTTAATATACATGGAATTACCAACGACAACATGAAAAGGAGATGAGAGTCAATAGGACATTGTTTTATCTTTTACGCACTGGAAAAAACATTACGGTGTATTGCCAAACATTTTTGAATTTTGGTAATGGTTGGATTCGTGAAGGTGATGGTCGGTTGTCGAGATAGAGTAGCATTGTGGTAGTCTTTATAGGATGGAATCTGGTCCCATTTAGTTTTTTATTTTTTTGAAATTGTAAAATTTTCTTTTAATTTTATTTGGATTTGATTTATGGTTACTTCGGGTTGGATTTTAGTAAAGAAAATTTGCTATGATTAGATTTGTCTTTGGTGTTACCGAAAGGTTGATCTGCGGCGGTTTAGGACGAATGAGAGAAGTTTGCGGGAATCGGAGATACGATTTCAAGTTACAGATTTTTTTTTATTATTATTTTTACATATTTTAAAAAGAGGATTTAAAAATCTTTCGAAATTGGTTTTTCAAAATAGGATTTTGTCTAAAAAATGTATTCCTGAATAATCATTCTAGAACTTGTTTTCGAAATATTTGTCTAAAAGATATATTCCGGAATGAACTTGTTTTCGAAATAAAATTTTCAGAATATATTTTCGAAAAACAGTTTTAAAAATATATTTTAGAATCTATTTTTCGAAACATACTTTGAAAATATATTTCAGAATTTATTTTCCAGAAACATATTTCAGAAAAATACTTTTCAGAATATTTTATATATTTCTAAAATTGATAAGGGCATAATTATCAATTGCTAAAAATGTGTGTATTTAAATATTACTTACCAAATTTTCATATTCAGAGTCCATGCACAAAATATACATGAAATTTCTTAAAAGGAAAGAATGTTATGAAATAAAAATAATAGAACAAGCTTACACATATTAGCGTAAATTTATAAAGTAATGAATAGTGAAAATATTCACTTTAATTATTCTAAAACAAATTAGTTAAAGACTCACAAACTTATGTTATTTTTCTTTCAAAATATAAGTGTATATACTTTGTTATTTTTATGGGAAAAAACTATTCAAATTATCTAATTATTTTCTCTAAAATAAAAATAAAATCAAATAAAACTACACAAGCATAAATTTTTTATATAAACACATATATTAACAAAAAAATATTTAAATAGCTTTTAATCAGTATAAACGGTATCCATATATATCGTTGATATAATACATTGGTTTTCTCGTAAATTTGTAGATCTTACTTATATTTTTAATTTCTTTTTTAGTCCTTAATGAAAGTTACATTTTTATTATCGATTATAAGAATATGTTTTTGTGAATATTGAGAATAAAGTTTAAAGTAAATAAAAAATACATTTTAGATTAAAATGTTATGTATGTTAAAAACTATAAAAACTTACGAAAATATAAGAAAATTGGGAAAGAATCTCTATTATTGAATAATAAACTTGGCTATTATATAGCCTTATAGAACAAGCTAAAAACAATAAATAACAATCCATGTCTAACAAATCCTAATGACGTGGTATGACTAAATAAAAAAAATAAACAATCATCCCTTAACAATAGGTATGTTTTGACTGAGTGGTAAAACCAGTAAAACAACGTAACAAAACTTAACATTTTCTCCTTTAAACTGAATACTACAAGCATTCAGTCTATATCCATCTCAGAACAAACTCCTAATAACCCTCTCAACTTCAAGAAAACATCCAACTTTAGTGGTTTAGTTACCACATCAGTCAATTGTTCTTGTGTGCCACAAAGCACCAACTCCACAATACCAGCCTTTGTGAGCTCTCAAAGGAAATGGAAACTCACATTTATGTGCTTACTACGACCATGCATTACTGGGTTATTTGAAAGTTTGATTACAGAGCTACTATCACAACGAATAATAGTTGGCTTGTCTTGATTTTGACCAAACTTTTCAAACACCCCTTTTAACCATACTGCCTAACATTCACATGAAGCTGCAACGATAAATTTTGCTTCTGTGGAAGACAAACTTACTATTGATTGTTTTTTATATGACCATGATATTTCTCCTGAACTCAATAAAAACACATAACATGAAGTACTTTTTCTCTCATCCAAATCTCCAGTATAATCACTGTCAGTGTAAGCAACAAATTCATCATCTCCTCCCTTCCTATAAAAAATTCCAAACCTAGTTGTTCCCTTCAAATATCTGAGTACCTTTTTTGCTGCTTGTAAATGAAGCTCAGTAGGATTCTCCATATACCTATCAATAAGACTCACCACAAACATCATGTCTGGTCGAGTAGTTGTGAGATACATGAGACTACCCACAATTTGTTTATAGTTAGTCTTGTCCACCTTTATTCCACTTTCATCTTTCACGAGTTTACAGCCAGGAACAATAGGATTACAAACATAATTACTTTTGTCCATTCCAAACCGTTTCAACACCTCCAATGCATTCTTCTTCTGACTGATAAAAATGCCATCAGATCTTTGCAAGACTTCAAGACCAAGGAAATACCTTATCTTACCAAGATTTGTCATGTCAAACTCATGCTTCATGAAACTTTTAAACTCTGTAAACATCAATTCATCATTTCCAGTAAAAATGAGATCATCAACGTAAAGACTTACAATTAATACTTTGTCTTCTTTTCTTGTCTTGAAGAACAAAGTATGCTCATGGTCACACTTCTCAAAACCTGCCTTCAGAAAATATGCTTCTATACGGTTGTACCAAGCACGTAGGGCTTGCTTAAGCCCATAGAATGCCTTTTTAATTTGTAGACCTTCTGTTCATATCCCTTTTGCACATAACCACAGGGTTGCTCCACAAAGACCTCTTCATTCAACTCACAATGTAAAAACACAGATTTCACGTCTAGTTGGTAGATGGACCATTTTCTTTGAGTTGCAAGTGCTACCACTAAACGAATTGTCTCCATGTGTGCCACAGGTTCAAATACTTTAGTATAGTCCACCCCATGTTGTTGAGTATACCCCTTCGCTACAAGCCTAGCCTTGTATTTTTCTACTTCTCCATTTTTATTAAATTTAGTCTTATAAATCCATTTTACTCCAACCTTCTTTCCTCCCTCAAGTAACTCCATCAATTCCTATGTGCCATTTTTGTTTATTGCTTCCATTTCTAGATCTATGGCTTGCCTCCATTTCTCACTCTTCAAAGCATCTTCAAAGTGAATAGGATCAGTAGCTCTAAATATGGCCAAATGAGCTTCATTATCTTCTTCAGAAAGATCTTATCTTGTTGCATAGTCTCTCATCCAAACTGGTGCTCTTCATTCGCATCCCTCTTCATTTTCATCAAACACAGTTGCTTCCGACTCATGATCACCCCATTCCAAATCGCACATAATGGATTCTTCATAGGTCTTGTCCCAATCCTAACTCTTTTCTTCTTCGAATAGAACATCCCTACTTATTATGATCCTTTGTGAAGTAGGATCATAGAGTCTGTAAGCCTTTGACTCTTCACTAACTCCTAGCAAAACATAACTTAAGCTCTTATCATCCAGCTTGGTTCTTATACATCCAAAAACTCTAAAATACTCAACTGAAGGCTTGACTCCACCCCAAGCTTCTTTGGGAGTCTTATTTTTGACTGTCAATGTTGGACTTCAATTCAATACATGCACTGTCCAGTTGACTGCTTCAGGCCAGAAACTCTTTGGAAGTTTCTTTTCAGAAAACATACTACGAACTATATTCATAATAGTTCTATTTTTTCGCTCCACAACTTTGTTCTGTTGTGGCATGTATGCAGCTGTCAATTGCCTTCGTATGCCATTTAAATCATAAAAGTTGGTGAACTCTTGTGATGTAAACTCTCCTCCTTGATCAGTATGTAAGGCTCTAATAAACGAGTTTGTTTCCTTCTCAACATGAGTCTTAAAATTGTTAAACATAGAAAAGGCTTTTGATTTCTTTATTAAAAAATAAACCCATGTTTTTCTACTAAAGTCATCGGTGAAAGTAATTAAATATCGTTTCTTGCTGTTAGAGATGGGTTTGATCAGTCCACAAATTCAGCATGCACCAATTGGAGAATTTGTGAGGCTCACCAGGTGCTTTTCCTTGGAAACGAGTGCTTTTGTGCTTACCCACTAGGCAATATTTATAGAGTCTCAAGGGAGACTTAAGTTGTGTTAAACTATTCACCATCTTCTTTTGCTGAAGAGTTTTTAAGCCTTTAAAGCTCAAATGTCCATATCTACAGTGTCAAAGTTGCTCCATATCTTCTATGATTGTATTAAAACAAGTAGATGCTATTGGCTGAGATATGGCATGCAATATGAACATTCGATTCAAAGACATATTTGTCTCCATGATTAAGTCTCTCTCAGGATGAAACACCTTACATGTTCCGTTTTGAAACATAATGGTAAACCCCTTTTCTTGCAATTGCCCAATACTCAATAAATTGTTCTTCAGCTCTGGTATATAGAATACTCCTGTGATTATTTGTGTTATTCCATTCACTTGCAATCGTACATTACCCTTACCTATTACGACCATGCTTGAGTTGTTACCCAACTTCATTAAACCTTTGAAACTTCCATCAAAATCTGTGAAGTATTCCTTCTTCCCACATATATGATTGCTGCACCATGAGTCAAGGAACCACATGTCTTCTCTATTAGCCTTATTCATATTCATGTAAGCCATCAACAACATCTCTTCTTGAGTTTCTACATGATTGGCCTCTTTCTCTTTGTTTGGACATTCCCATTGAAAATGTCCTAGCTTGTGACAATATAACACTCAATTATGGCCTTGTCGAAGTTTTGTCTGTCTCGTCCCCATCCTCTTCCTCTAAAGCTGCCACGACCTCGACCCCTTCCCCAGATTGTTCTCCGTGAGTAATCTTCAAAGCGTGTTCTTCTTCAACATGAGAACTCATGCATTGTTCATGCACAAGAAGGCTGCTTTGCAACTCATCAATGGTTAAGGTGTCTAGATCCTTATACTCCTCAATGGAACACACAACATAATCAAACTTGGGAGTCAAGGATCTCAAAATCTTTTCAACTACAACAACATCTCCCTTGTTCTCCCCATTTGCTTTCATCTTGTTGGCTATGGTAAGGGTCCAAGAAAAATACTCATTCATAGATTCTCCTGCCTTCATGCGAAGAATTTCAAATTCCGTCCAAAGAGCTTGCAAGTGTGCACGTTTTACCCGAGTCGAACCTTGATATTTCTGCTTCAAAGAATCCCATATGTGCTTCGATGTATCCTTGTTGATGATTGTCTCCAAGATCGAACAATCTAATGCTTGAAATAGATAATTTTTGGCTTCCAAGTCTTTCAACTTCTGATCTTCAATGTTCTTTCTCTGAGCATATGTAAGAACAACGCCTTTTGCTGCTGTAGGAATTCCATTCTCTACCAGTACTCTTTTGAACACAAAGTTTTCCATGAGCATTGTCCAATGATCATAGTGCCCATCAAATTTTAGAATTGCTAGCTGCACAAATGAACTCTCTGCCATCATACTTTGATGACTACACACGTATAAGACTGCTGCTTCTAGTTTTAATTAGGCCTCGTGATGAGGCTTTGATGCCAAATATTAAAAACCAGAAAAACTTATGAAAAGATAAGGAAATTGGGAGAGAATAAACTTAGTTTTTATATAGCCTTACAAAACAAGCTAAAAACAAGAAATAACAACCCACGTCTAACAAATCCTAATGACGTTGTATGACTAAATCATAAAAATAAACAACCATCCCTTAACAATATGTACGTTTTGACTGAGTAGTAACAAACTAGTAAACCAACCTAACAAAACTTAACAATAAATATATATATATATATATAATTTAAACAATTTCATTTCTATTTTATGAAGTTATTATTTTGAAGTTTCAAATTCTCTCAATTCTCTTTTAGCTTCTTTTAGAAAATCTAAATCATCCACTTCTTATTTCCCTTTTTTAAACCCAGAAGTCACAAAAATAGTTGAAAGCAGGTTTTAAGAGAATTTTATTGAGATAAGTTTTTGTTTTTATAATTTTTAAGCTCTTTTCTTTCCCTTTGTCTAGATGTGATCTATAGTAAGATACATATAGGATTTGAGTAAAAAAATCTATGTATGTTAGTGTAAGTCTTGATGATATGTTATTTGTTAGGTTTGACTAATTCAGACAAATCTAGAAGATATTTTAGCATTTTCATCTCATTTTCTTCTTAAAATGTAGTTTTTTTTTAAAGAAAATACTTGTAAAGTAAAGAGAGTTAACTTAATCTATTCAGTTTCATTTCACTAAAAAATAAATAATTTTTGGATGTAAGAATATCATTGTGATACTTTCAAAAATGTAAATAAAGTCATGAAAGTGAATTCTTAGATATGTTAGATTGTTGAAAATTGAAATTTTAATCTATTTATGGTTTGATGTGAATGTTGGTGACAATGAATGTATAGAATTTGTAATTGTTACCAATTTTAGTGATATTGTCACATGAAAACTATTTCTTAATTAATTTTTTATTTTTGAAATTTTAAGATTTGGAACCAAATGGATCAAAATGTTTTTTTAATAGAATTGATAGGAAAATGGTTTTAAAATGATAAACATTAAATTTTCACCCATTTGAAAACGATACGTTGTGCTGTTTTGTTTAAATATTCATATTTTTTTTTATTAAAAAGTCATCAAACTAAATATAAAAATCAAAGAGACTTAATTAAATTTTAATATAATGTAAAGTTCGAACCAAACTAATATTTTGTAATTTAATTTTAATTATTTTTTGTAGACTTTGTTTCTGTAAAGTTATTAGACGTTTTTTTGATAAAAAATTGTCTAACAAGAGAGATTTATTGTTTTTTTTTTATATTTATTATCATATTCGTCTTTGCAACTTGTTTGCATGTTTATAAACTAATTACATAATACTTTAACTTTTATTATGAAATATACTAACATAATTGATGTTTTGATAACTATAATTTTAATGCAAACATGACACAATCAAATAATAAAATATATTTCAAAAGTCATATGATGTATGCTATCTATTTTTAATATTTTTTCAAAATATATGATCTCACGTTTCAATAAAATTAGCGTTCTGGTTCAGTTATTAATTTTGAAACTGAAAAATGAATTAATTGGTTAAAAAAATCGGATCAAATAAAAAGTAAGTTTTGATTGATTTTTTATTTTTTTCTAGTAAAGTTACAAGGGTAAAATGTGTTGTGTGCCTTTATAAAATTTCAAATATATTAAATTGATCATTAATTTTTTTCATATTAATTTCGTTCTTTAAAAGTAAAACACATTTTTATATTCTTGTTAATGATAGAAAAAAAAAAAGAAACTGGGTGGATAACATTTTAATAGGTGAATTTTATTATTTAGTTTGATGTATAATTAATATTATGTTAAAACCGCCATGCACCTAAGTTTTCCTAGATGGCTCTAAACACAACTTTGTTGTTTTTTTTTTCCCTCAAATTAGAGACACAACTTTATTTTTTATTTAATTTTAGGGAATCACGAGTTCAATATAAAAAATAAAAATAACATTTATTAACATAATTTTAAAATTTAAATAAAAAACACAGTCGGAAGCAGAAAATTTCTTTATGAAATCGTAGTTCGTTTTTTTTTTTTACTGTAATTTTGAAATGAAATTAGGTCAAAATTGTGCTTTACCCCTTCGATTATGCGAGGAGTCCTATTGCTAACAACATTGTTCACCTTGCAATATTTGATTACAGATAGTAAAAATATTATCAAGAAAAAATTAGAAATAATTTTGATTAAGAATTAAGAAAGAAAAATCCAAAAAATTGAGAAAAAAAAGTAAACGCAAAAAGAAAAAAACAATTGACATTAATTTCACGTTGTATAGAAAGGCAATGTCCATCAAAAATCAAAGAAATCGATGTGGGGTTCCTATATTCCTTAGCATCTAAACCCAAACATTCTCTCATTCCCAAAGTGGTTCTTCTCTTCTTTCTGTTATTGAACTTCCATGTTGGCTCCCACTCTCTGCACTTGCCACATGGTGTTCTCCGTCGACCGGATTACTCCCACCGTCGTGTCTGTGTTCTCCGGCATTGACAGCGCCAGAGTGTTCGCTTTCCGCTTCCAATTTCGAAGGAACACACACCTCCTCACTGCTCACCTTTCCAATTCTTTCTCCAATTTCGGATTTCATTCTCACTCTCAGGTTTCTTTCACTCTTTCACTAACTTCTCCTTTCATCTTTCCACTTATTCACAAATTTTAAGTGTTAAATTAGAACCCCATGTTCACAAAACATAAATCTTTGACCACCCAATTGTGTTATGTGAATAAATCATCGTTTTTAAATTAAGGGTTTATACGCATGCATGAATTCACCGTTGCAAAGCTTTGTTGCCATGTGGTGATATTACTTCGTTTCAAAATTTTAAATGTGATATTTCTTTGCATTTTGCAGAGTTTGAATTCCGTTCAATCGCATGTTCCATCACGGTTGCCTTGCATGGGTCCATTTCCGGGTGACATTGCTGAAGTGGAGGCCTATTGTAGGATCTTTAGGAATTCTGAAAGGCTTCATTATGCTTTAATGGATGCCTTGTGTAACCCGACCACTGGCGAATGTAGTGTTTCCTATGAGGTTCCGTCTGACGAGAAACAGCTTCTAGAGGATAAAATAGTATCTGTTCTTGGATGCATTGTGGCCCTTGTAGATAGTGGGAGGCAGGATCTTCTTTCTGGAAGATCTTCGATTGAGTCTCCCTTTCGTGCCGCAGAGGTTGGAGTGATGGAGGAGGATACACTTCCCCCACTTGCTCTTTTCAGGAGCGAGATGAAGAGGTGTTGTGAGAGCTTGCATGTTGCTCTTGAGAACTATTTAATTCCTGGCGATGATCGGAACTTGGATGTATGGAGGAAACTTCAGAGACTGAAGAATGTGTGCTATGATTCTGGCTTTCCTCGTGGGGAGGATGATCCATGTCCTTCACTGTTTGCAAATTGGAGTCCTGTGTATTTATACACTCCCGTAGAGGACATGGAATCCGAAGAATCCGAAGCAGCTTTTTGGACAGGCGGGCAGGTGACGGAAGAAGGCCTAAAGTGGTTACTTGATAAAGGATATAAGACCATCATCGATCTCATAGAAGAAGATGTAAAAGATAGCTTCTATCAAGCAACTGTGTGTGATGCTATTTCATCTGGAAGTATTGAGTTGGTCAGGATCCCTGTTAAAGAAAGGACTGCACCTACTATGGAACAGGTTGAGAGGTTTGCATCTTATGTTTCCGATTGCAGTAAAAGACCAATTTATCTTCATAGCAAGGAAGGAATTTGGAGAACATCTGCCATGGTCTCTAGGTGGAGGCAGTACATGACTCGCTCTACATCACAGTTTGTTTCTAATCTAGCAGTTATTTCCAATGACAAGTTATCGGATTATACAAGTGGATCTGAAAAAATGCAGGACTCAATGATTGCCGAGGGGTCATTCCAGGAAAAGGAGACCAATTTGCTGCAAGAGGGTGGAACGCATGGTTCTACTGGTTCATTTGACTTATGTAACTCTTTAAAGAAGAATAATGAGAAAACACAAAGCAATGGGGGCACAAGTCAACTTACTCCTGATAGTAGGGCCTCATCACAAGCTGCTGGTGCTACTGGGGAAGAATCTTTTCCAAGTCTCTCCAGCAAAAGTAGCCCTTTAGAAGCTCAAGTTCCTCCTTTTGATATCTTTTCCAAAAAAGAGATGTCCAAATTTTGGGGAAGTAGAAAGATCTCAAAGCCCTCTTATTTCAGTTATCAGGATAAAAGATTGGAATGCCTGCCAGATGCGAGGAGCTCTGAACCTAAAATTGTGGGTCTAGCAAAAAGTTCCAATGGGTCAGCTCGGACACATAACATGGTTGGTAGCAATTGGAAGTTAGTGAATGTGAATAATTCCAGTTCTGTTAGGACAACAATTAATGGGTATAGTGAAGGTGGAATGAATTACAGGGCTGATGCCAATATCTCTACCACTGTGAACAAAGATATTGATAATGTCAACACTAACTCCCAAAGGACTGGAGATGATAAAGATAAGGCTAGGGTAGCCTTACGAGATGAAGACTTGGGGCTTATTGAAGGAGACATGTGTGCATCATCAACCGGGGTGGTAAGGGTGCAGTCAAGGAAGAAAGCAGAGATGTTCTTAGTACGAACTGATGGATTTTCATGTGCAAGGGAGAGGGTGACTGAATCCTCTTTGGCCTTTACTCATCCTAGTACTCAGCAACAGATGCTATTGTGGAAATCTACGCCAAAGACTGTATTACTGCTGAAAAAGCCAGGAAAGCATCTCATGGAAGAAGCTAGAGAGGTAGTATTTTCTTTTTCTTTTAGCTCTAAGAATCATACAAGCCATTAAAAATAGTTTTATTTTGTTTCCAATAGCCTAGATACCAGAGTTTCTAAATATGAAGTTTAGGATCAAATTAACTATGAAGTTTAGAATCAAATTTGAGTTTTGGTATACATAGGGACAAGTCCTTTTGTGGGAGAGGAGAGGCATTTAGAGGTGGGTTCAGCGTAGGTGCTATGACTCTATGAATGAAGGAGCTTAACGACAACAATTTATTTGAAAATGATTTAGCATCATATTTGTCATGCACTGATGTTCACAAGTTATATCTTTGCTGAAACTTGTATAGTACATTTATCCATTAGTGTGAAGAATCATAAGTATGTGGTGAGCTTCATTTAGCCCAAACTCATTTATATAGGCTTAATTAAGGTTATCAGACTTAAGAGTCTACGTATTCTTGTTAGAGCTAAGTAGACTTGACTCGTAAACCTAACCTGTAGACTCTTAAGAGTGTACATCATATGAAATAAATACCATACTAATTCAATCGTTCAACACCATAATTAATTAAAATAGTAAACTATAGTTTTGTAGTTCTAAAATAACTAAGTTTAGCACATATGACTACTACTATATAAGTTCAAACTACACCAAATAGATAAGTTAATATAATTACAAAACATACATTCTTGATGCCATATCAATTAAATAACTGAAAGTGGAAAAATACCTTCTAGTTTTTTTCTCCGGTCCTCTATTGACATTGTCTCCAAGATCATCATCATCATCATCTTCTTCATCTTCATCACCATTAAGCTTTTCCTCGTATGATAAGTGTGCATTATCAATATTGACATCAAAAACTATATTATCAAGATCGTGCATTAAGAGTTGGATCAGTTGAACATGGTCTAACTAAGTCAACGTTTCCACCGTCGCCTTCACCTTGAACTTGTTCAGCCTCAACATTATCTCCCTCTTAGGTTATGCATGCATCATGAGACTCAATATCATCAAATGAGAGAACAACAATTTTTCTAATTTGTTTATTTTGCTGGTTCAAGATATACATGACAGAAAGTAAGTCATTTATGTTTTTTTTTTTTTATGAAAACAATGTCTTCTTTTAGTATGAACCTATAAATAAATATGAATCCTTATAAACCATAAATAAAGTTAAAAACCACAAATAACTTGATAAACTTGAATTACCATTTCAAATGAACTCCAATTATGCTTACACCCAGAAGAGCAAGTCAAGCTCAAAACTCAAATAACAAACCTCTTAAAACTCTGGAGTTCCATCCCCAAACATCTCCCACCATTCTCTAAGGCACAACTTTTTGACAATTCCTTGCATTATCTATAGAATAAAGTCCTCTATCATAATGGAAGTCAAAAAGTTGCAAATTTTTTTTTTTTTTCCTTTCCTTAACATCCTTGACCAATCTTCTCATGCATATATACAACCTTTCTTTCATCTCAGGATCATCATTTTTGAAATTAGGTACATATTGCGAGTAGGGATTAAGGTATGCAAAGGCCTGTGAAGCTGATTATCCCACCTCTCATCAATCATTTTCCAAACAAGTTCATAACTACGATAATACCAATGATGCTATATTAGAAATAATTACACAAATAAATAGTTAAATTTTAATGAGAAAACATTTATAAATTTTACCTTTCCTTAATATTATTAAAGCTAAATTTAATCTTTTTTTCCACGCAATCCATCTCCTCATATATGAAACCCATCGTAGGTTTCATATCTCAATTAACTAATCAAAGGATCACCATAAGAGGGGCAACAACTTTTGAGGCAAGTGGTTACATTATGCCAAAATTGACTATCTAATAACACATTCTCAACTTTCCTCCCCTCAATTTTGAAGTTACAAACTTGCTTGTTTCCACTCTTTAAAGGTAAACAGGCTCATCAATGATGCTTTCAATTCATGAAGACATGTTAGAGTCAAATAAGCCGTGACAAATCATGTCATATCAAGCCTTATCTAGTATCTTCCTTTTTTGATCTTCTTCAACATGCTAATTAGCATTGCTCCATCATAAATGTATTCTTGATAGTAAGTTGATGGAACTTCAGATGCTTCTCAAAATCTTCAAAGATCAAATCGATGGAATGGGCAGCTCATAGAGTCCAATACAAATGCTCCTGTTTTTGCGTCAACAATTCTTCAACTATCTTGAAATTGGCAACTTTATTAGTAACCACTTGCAGTATATTCACCTCTCAGAATATTCCACAGCATCATCCAACATTTTAAACACTTTATATGTGGTTTTTGAGATATTTGAGGTATCCAACAGATAAATAAACATTGTTTGTTAAGGGTTGTTTATTAAAGGGCTACAAATTGAACGACCTTTCCAATTTGTCTACCCTCAGACATAATTATGCAACATGTTTCTACTCCTCCCTATACTTTTCAAGGATTAAATCAGTTTTTTGCACTGCTTAGTTCAAAAGATTTTCTCTAACATCATGATAAGATGGAGGTTTATAACCAACATCATATCTTCCAATGTCGTGATGCACTTTTGCTAAAGCTGGATTTCTAATAGAATGGAATGAAAATTGTAGTAAATTTAGCAACTTTAGCATCAACTTTTTCTTTATCCTCTTCTTTTTACAATTGATTTAAAGTAGTTTGAACACCATGACTATATTTTCCTTTCCTTTATTTTTGAGCATCCTACTACTACTTTGAGTGGTATGCACTCCTTCACTTAGCTCATCATTGAACTCTTCAATGGTATTCGGCCTTCTTTTCTTCATGGATGCTTCCTTAGCCTTTTCCACAACTTTCATCATTACAATTTTAACTTCTTCTGTCACCAAGGCTTATGGTTCAGAATCATATCTAGTACGTCAAGATGATGCTTGAATATGAAAATTCCTCCCTTGAATGTTTTTGAGCAATATTTAACTTTATTTTCCATTGCCCAAAACATGTACACCATGTTTCCCTTCAACATGTGTCCTATTTCTGACAACACTTTTACTTCTAAGTCTAGGAAGTGAAGATGCATTTATATTGGGATTAGATTAATTTGAACTAGTCCAACTTTTAGACACGTCAAATTTTTTTGCAACTAAACATGAAATAGAAAAAACAGACTTTGAGAAGAAATTAGTAAAGAAAAAATAGATCCAACATAAAGAAAAAAAAAGAATCTACTACTAATATTAAATTCAGAAAATAAAATTTAAAACAGAAAAAATATAATAGGAAATAGGTGGTGAGGGCAAAACACGCTCACCTCTTTGGAGTGATGAGACACGATTTGTCATAGAAGAGCCACGTGATGGTGGTCGGAGACATTGTGCAGAGAAGATGCGATGATAGATGCTGCGCAAAGAATATGTGATGTGAATCAATGGTGGCAGGAGATGAAGCGTGAAATGGAGGTACATTTTCTATTTGGAGGACCTGTAACGCAGCCTATCGTTCTTTATAATATGGGTTTTGAAAATGAGAATAACAACATTTTGTGTTGTCTTTCTTTGTGCCCAACCACGAACTTCGTGACTTGAACTTCATCTTGCGAGTCTACCACAAGTGAGTTGAGTCTACACGAGTAAACTAATTTCCATGGTGCCTTAGTACACGCCTTCAGCCAACATGTCTCTGTTTTCTCTTTAATTTGTTCCTTTTGTAACAAAGGAATCAAAATTAGGAAACAAATCTTTTAGGGAATGTATGAGCTGGAGATTGGGTAATTTTATTCTGAGCTTTATTTGATATTCTGACTGCATTTTGTACTTCTGTGATTCTTTTGGGAACTAAATATTTGTTCTGAATTTTTTATAACTAGTTTGGTTAAATTCATTCTCAGTAGAGTTTCGGTATCTAATGTGCAGGTTGCTTCTTTTCTGTATTACCAAGAGAAAATGAATGTATTTGTGGAACCAGATGTGCATGATACATTTGCAAGAATTCCTGGGTTTGGATTTGTTCGGACCTTCTACAGTCTAGATACATGGTACTGGTGTTTGTGAATTTATGTGTAACAACTTTTACATTTTATCCTTATGTAAAATTTGTGTTTCATTAAATTGTTGATTAAAATATATAATACCTCTGGTTCAGTGATCTACACGAGAAAGTGGATTTTGTAGCATGTTTGGGGGGAGATGGTGTTATACTGCATGCTTCGAATCTGTTCAGTGGTGCTATTCCCCCTGTTGTGTCATTTAACCTTGGTTCTCTTGGTTTTCTGACTTCTCATAATGTATGCCTTTCAAATCCATCTTTTGTTTCACCATAAAGAACTGTTGCTATCTTTTTGGCCATATGTTTGACTGCAATTCTGTTTTCTGTTTCTAGTTTGAAGACTACAAGCAGGACTTACAACGAGTTATCCATGGTAATAGTGCACAAGATGGAGTTTACATCACTCTCAGAATGCGTCTCCGATGTGAAATTTTTCGTAAGGGTAAAGCTGTACCAGGGAAAGTATTTGATATTCTCAATGAGGTTGTTATTGATCGGGGTTCTAATCCATACCTGTCAAAGATCGAATGTTATGAACATGGTAGACTTATAACCAAGGCATGTTTGATTATGTAATTGTTATTTGCGCACCAAGTTTCTGTCTTTTATATTTGGTGATGAGAGCTTTCACCATTTCTAAACGCCTCTCGGAAGCAGTGTCATTCCTTCTATCTGATGATTGTCATGTCTTTCAGGTACAAGGTGATGGAGTCATTGTGGCCACGCCTACTGGAAGCACTGCCTATTCTACAGCTGCTGGAGGTTCCATGGTAAGCTTGAGCTAGGGTTCTATTTGTTAGGAGCATGATTTGAGCTGTATTTTTACTAAATTAAATAGAATTGATCCCTTGTATATCTTTCCCTTGGAATGGTTTGATTGTTAAAATGTTCCTTGTTGGCTAGGAATATGACCAATGTACTCCTTGTAAGACTTGGACAACCTTCCCTCACGAGCTAACTTTTGAGATCGAGTTAGGTTTAATCTTTCTAATATTGATAAACAGTGCTTACAAACACTAGCTACTATTGATTCAAGCAATATTTCCTAACCTGCTTTCTACACTCAGTAGATGGTGAACATTGTACTGACACGTCATGTTCATACTTTTACTGCATTGGCCTCTTAAGTGGCAGACTCGAAAAGAGAATATTGTGAATGATTTTTTAGTCCAAGTTCTAATCCCTATTCATTGGCTAAACTTATTAGAGGAAATATGAAAACTAATCCCTATTTATCGGCCAAACTTGTAAAAGGAAATATGGAAACTAAACATATTAAGGGAAATATGGAAAAAATAGGAAAGATAAAATTTATCCTAATTATTACAACTATATTCTGAATATATACAAGGAGATTTTATCCTACATTAGCACCTATTTACAACAGGCAGCTTAAGGAACTCTATTAGAATCATTATTATGTTCTAAGAAGACTGGAACTAGTGATATTAAGTTGTAATAAACAATCTTTTCTTGTATACTTTCGAATGTTGGTGATTGACATTTGACAAAGCTGAGTGAGTTGCAGATAACTGCTTCAAGACACAGTCCCCGTCTCTCTTTAAAACCCACCTTTTTGGTTTGCCCTCGTTTTGTAAAATAAAGAACTATATTAAACAGAGTCCGGCCTTCTTCCTTCTGGAACCTTTCCCAAAAGAAGTTTCATGTAATCTATACTTACATTATTCTATCTCATAAAGAAAATGCTCTTGTTTTTATGTTTCCTTTAGCATGTGGCTTCTATCATGTGGAAAGTAGAATAGTGAACATTGCTAGAAAAAGGGAGTCTGAATATAAATTATCCAAGGAGTTTGTGTTCAGAGTTTAAATTAGGATAGAAACCTCATTTAAGTAGTCTCGTATAGTTTCCTTTCCGTTAATATAAATTCTTAAATTCTTTTTGTACACGAATCATCTAGTGGCATGGTATCTACGCTGTAATAGTATGAAATCGGCCTGAATTAATTACTGCTTTCATCGATATTTTTTTCTAATGAAAAAAAAAAAACTGCAGGTCCATCCAAATGTTCCGTGCATGCTGTTTACCCCAATCTGTCCGCATTCACTCTCATTTAGACCAGTCATACTTCCAGACTCTGCACAACTTGAATTGAAGGTGAAGTTAGTTACAAAGTTGCACGTTTAATTGCTTATAGTGTATCTTTGACAAAAAAATGTTTCTCTTCAGATATGCTAAATTGTCTAAGGCATGTATGAAAAAAGCTACATGGTTAAGATCACATGGTAATAAGGATCAGTGAATTTTAGGGACACATTTATTTTGTATGATTTGGAATTGTGGGGTTAACTAATTAATTTAAGGTTTTGTGATTAGAATATGAGTGACACAAGTTTATTGCTAACAGATTCCAGAGGATGCAAGAAGCAATGGCTGGGTTTCATTTGACGGAAAGAGAAGGCAGCAACTCTCGAGAGGAGATTCAGTACGAATATCTATGAGTCAGCATCCACTTCCAACAGTTAACAAGTTTGATCAAACAGGTGATTGGTTTCATAGCTTAATTAGCTGCCTAAATTGGAATGAAAGACTTGAACAAAAGGCCCTATAAAGCATATGAAAGTGAAGAGCGAAGATGCTATCATCTCCTGTACAGATTATACATTAAGATTGCACAACTTTGCTATATAGTGCTAGTTGCTGCAAAATTTTAACATTGGCTTCCCATGAGAAGTTCGGGTTTGCTAATATTTTTTAACCGTGCTATTGTGGCTAGCTGATGTTGTATATTGACATTTAAAGCTGTAAATTTATCTCAGAAGCAGCTCATTGGTGCGTTTCGAAGTTCACCATTGTCTGCCTGATCATAGGTCTTCTTTTTTCTCATTATTATACTCGATATATATATATATATATATATATATATATATATATTGTAGTAGTTGAGATACTATACTAATTTGCTGCACTTAGCCTCATTTTAATATAAATAATACAGACGTACTGTGCTAGACATTTCCCTGATCCCTATTCACGTTATCCTTGGATCTTCTCTCTATTTCAACATGCAATTACCGGCATACATAAATTCTGCCATATTATGTACATGTTCATGTAACAATGGCCTCACTCTTGGGAAGAAGAAAAAAAATCCAGTTATAGTTTCTGTCAACTGAATTTACACTAACTTTGTCAAAGTATACCTTGTAAGGATTTTAAGATTTCCAAGTTTTTGGTCATTTGATGACCTATAGAATCTGTATTTGTCTACTTAACAAGCAAAAGGTTGTAGCTTGAATCAATTATAAAATTTATTATGTTATGATGCTTCGCTAAAGAAAAGGAAAATGTATACTTCGATATATCCATAACATGCCAGTGCGTGCGCGGCAGCTACTTGTCCTAAAACTTAATTTTAGTTGATTGCGTTGACAAAAAAAGTGAAAGATATATGCTCCGTGGTTGTCCGTTTTAGAGTATATTTTTAGGAAATATTACAGGACATGGAGATGGTCGCGTTTATTCTACTTCGTGTTAGTGGATAATAACCGAAACCAGACCAAGACAACAGTATATACAAAAAGGTAGAATGAAGAGAGATTTATGGTGGACAACTTTATAGTAGAATTTATGTAATAGAACTATTGTACAATGCAAGCACAGATAGATGCACACTAGTTCCCCCCATGACATCAAGATAAGGCAAAATTCTAAAAAAGGGAATACTAAATACCCATGGTGGTTTTAGATTGTACATAAATTTATGTAGAGAATGACAACCAAATGGTATCAAGACCCCAAAACAAAGAAAATATGAAGTTTATAAAAAAGAAAAGAAAAACTGGGGGGAGGAGCAAATATATTTTTTATGCAGAAAGCAAGTGGTTTTCTCACATCGCCCTGACAGCTCGGAACCTTGGTTCCTTTGGAAGGAACTTCTGCTCAGCATAGACAGACATGTAGTCACCAAAAACAAACTTAGGATAAGTGCAATCAACTTGTTGGTCTTCTTTCTCCACGAGTTGGGGTGCAGGACATATGGTGGCCTTGAATGATGGGTTATAGAAGGAGGCAATTGATCTTCTGTTCCCATCTGTAGTGGCCATAACCCTGTGCCAACAACTCTTGTATCTGCCGTTGCTCAGGACCTCAATCTGATCACCAGTGTTGATCACAATGGCATTTGGCAGAGGTTGCACATCAATCCATTGCCCATCTTTGAGCATCTGCAGGCCACCAACCTTGTCATCTTGGAAGAGCAGGATGACACCTCCTGCATCAGTGTGAGCTCGCAGACCCTTCACAAGCTCTGGATGTGGACAGGGAGGGTAGTGGCTCACCTTGGTGCCAAAGAATGCACCGTCTCCATCTCCACCGTTCAGTGCCTTCTTGATGTATCCTTTTGGTAAGCCCAGATTCTCATCCATCACCTCCATCACCCTCTCTGCCAATTTCTTTAACTCAGACCGATATTCTGCCATGGTTTCCCTGTCATATCCATTTGAAAATTCAGTCATGCGATCATGTGGAAGCTCTACCTATTGTGTCGTGATGTGACACCTCTAATCAGTATGTTCTATGGTCATTGTCCATGGTTTCCTTTCATGTCATCTATGTTTGGTGAAATGATCAATTTTAGTCATCAAGAGTAAGATGGATTGAATTCTGATTTACTCTAATTTGCTTGAAGTTGGACAAAAGAACATGAATATTTGTAGATAAGAGGAAGTATGACAGAAGGGAGTGTGCATGAAATTATAGGTGGTGTCCTTCCTTATATGAAGTATAATTTTTTTTTATGTGATGTCTGACTTTCTTTTCACACAGACAAATGAGGCCTTTTTTTGTTTGACTTTCTTAAAATATGAAGAACTGTTGAATTGCTTACCTGAAGCCTGGTGTTCTTTCTGGCCACTCGTTATCATCAAGGAGAGTGATAACATCCTCCCAATCCACATGCTCCAGCTTTTCACTGCCCTTCTTTTCAGCTATATCACCAATTAGCTTCACTGATGTCGACTTCTTGAAATTCTCTTCTCTTTCCAGCTTATAGAACTCAGAGGAAACCTTCTTCACTCTCTCAAGGAGTTCCTCTGGAATGCCATGGTTGATCAACTGTTGTAACACAAAGCATGAGTTTTGATAAGTATAAACATGTTTTAAACATATTAGGAACCATTCTTTGAAACATAACTAGTGTAAGTACCTGAAAAAATCCCCACTCTTCACACCCATTAGCAATCTGAGCCATAGTTTTGGTTCTTTCCTCTCCATTCAGCTTTGAAAAATCAATCACTGGAACAGCCATTAGATAAGAAGGTGCAAAAAAGTGAGGAAAAGAGATAGAGTGCAAGTGTGAGAGAGGGAGAGATAACAAGTGTTGTTTGAGGTTGGTAGTTCTATTTTGCTGTGGTTTCGGTGGGAAGTACCTGTGGCTATTTATAGCGAAACTTCCCACCTTATTGGATACATAGTTGGATTTCAACCAATAGTATATGTTCCCTTTAAAAGTAAGCAGCCGTTAGAATTAGGTCACAGACGGTGATACATTTAATTAAAATTTCATATGTCAATGCTTGCTTTGGGAGTTACTGCTTGTTTTATCCTACAAGTCTACAACAAAGGCCTTCACTTTTCAGGTGATGCAAAATATTAATTATCCTCCCCTTAAATAAGCCATTTGTTAATCACTCCAACCATGCTATGATTATTGTATAATAATAATTGATAACAGATCTGTTAGTAAATTAATAAGCATCAATCCGTGTCAAACACTGTGCTTGACTTCATTTTTTGTGTATAAAACCAACCCAATCACTTGTTCATTAAACCACTATTAGCACTGCATAATTATACTTAGTTAAAACCATACTAGTTATTTGACTGGGACTTAATATCAGCAGTTTTGGGATTGGTGTGAAACTCTTATCTTGTTAGTAATAAAGTATGAATAATTTATCCTTTAGCAGAGTTTGAAAATGATGATTTTGCGTATAGTGTAAATCTGTGCCGACTAATGTAATCATATGTTGACTACACCATATTGCTTTGTAGAACTACTACCAATGAATTCACACATGATGTGCTCTTTGTGACCATTGCCATTTCGAATAGTATAGTGTTAATACACATATTTGCAGGCATAATTTTAGGGGTAAGGAAGGCAGGGTCAAGGGTTGAATATACAAGTGATTACACAATCATTTACCTCTAATTTAATAAGGTTGTCAACTTCGTCAATTGACCTTCCAGTATAGTTAATATTTTCCTTTTTGTAATTATTAAGCATAACATGGCAACATCAAAGCGCTTTAGTTTCCTCTTTGATCCCTTGTAGATCAAAACTAGCATTATTGTATGGTGAATAATTGCATAGTTAGTGCATTATTGGGGCTTGATTTGATTCCAAATGTCCGAATGTTAGGATACATTTCTGAGCAAACAGGTGATATTGGCTTCTGATTAAGGACTTGGGTTTTACAAGCTTAACTCATCCATTGCTGTACTTGCAGTACTTGAGCATGTCAAAAATCAAAAATTGGTTGAGATTGCATTACTGGCAATATGGGACCCTTCACCTTACAACATCATCATTATATCAAGACAAATAACTGTTTAGTGCCAACACTCCTCCTTTGATCCCAATCTTCAATCATTCATATTATTTTATACCTCAAGCTGACTAGGCTTCTTCCTTTCTTTTACCACAAAATGGAGTCTAGGATGTACCACGTAAATTGCTCCTACCATCTCATTTCTAATTCTCTTTATAAATCATTCTATAATTAAGATTTGCATTTTATTTATATATTATAATTTCATTTCACTTTTAGTTAATGTTAAATTTCTAACAAAAATTTTCTTATCCATAACTAACCCTTTATTAGTCATTTCTCAAAAAAATTAACAAAACTTGTTGACATCATATTTAGTGGTAACTAATTTGACATGTCAAAATTATGGTCCTCTACTAAGTATTAGTATTATTATTATTATGTTATTTTAGTTCCACAGGTGAATTTGAGGAACAGAAAATGGAAAGAAATCAGAGTGTTGGATTTGAAAATCAATACCCCATTACTATTTTAATGTGTATTTAATTAAAGTGATTGCTTACAAGCCATAGAGAACAAGGAGTGTAATATATATATATATATATATATATATATATATATATATATATATATATATATATATATATATATATAAAAAATAAATAA
>Ga0099825_1000890_pt1 | contig 35513 bp, 19 predicted proteins | sample SiratroredBW_FD_76838 | JGI IMG/M metagenome (GOLD analysis project Ga0099825, IMG submission 76838) | Root nodule microbial communities of legume samples collected from California, USA - Siratro red BW | ecosystem: Host-associated > Plants > Roots > Nodule | place: USA: California | collected...
AAAAATTAAAACATATATATAAAAAAAAAAAAAAAAATATAATTATATAAATATATATATATATATATATATATATATATATATATATATATATATATATATATATATATATATATTCAAAGTTAATTTTTTCCACTTTCAAGTGTTATATATATTTATTTCAAATATTACCTTAATTTATGATGTCATTAACCCCTCATTTTACTACATTAAATTGAAATGAAGTTTGACTTGATGAGTGAGTTTGAAATTTTGATCACACTGACAGGGGAAACAGTTTTAGATTGAAAGGATTATACTTTTTGTTCTCCTTATTTGCTATGCATATTTCGGAGAATTTAAGTTCTTCAGTCCCACCTTATATTTTTTAGGTACACCGTTAACTGACTAATAACATGAATTGAATAATTTTATTTTTTAAATATTCTATAATTAAAAATTTTAAGTGTTAAAACCATATCTCAAATTATATATATTTTCAACATTGAACTGTATTTATAATCCGGAGAAGAAAAACTTTAGTTGATGAAAAATGAGTTTTGAATGACTTGAACTAGGGAATGAATTGATTATCCCAGGGAAGAAAAGGATGCAAATGAATTAGTATTGTGTGAAGATCCTAGTTTTCAGAGGAAGCAATGTTGTGTATAATTTATTTTGGGTCAACTTTCTATTATTGGTTCATTCTCTGTTTTCTCGTTTCCTCTTTTATTCTTTCGTCAATGACCACTTTTCTTGCATTGTCTGAGCTATAATTTTGGCTATCCATATATATTAACAAGTTGCTGTAGCCTGCAATGAATTCACTTTCATCTTGTTCCATTTGCCATTGAGTATCATATTTCTTTAATCAAAAGGGTACAATTAAGAGAAGTAGATTCAGAAACAAGTAGTTAAAAGAAGTTTGATTTTAGTAGTAATGGGTAGCCTATTCCTGGAGCAAATAAAAAAGCAGACAACAACTTTCCTACAAGAAAAGTACAAATCTGCTAGGATGACATTTACTGATGTTACTAAAGCTGAATTGTAAGTGCATGTTTGTGTGTTTGATTCATATTCCTAGTTTCCAAAAGAGTTGCAGCAATGGAATTAGAGAGGGATTAACAAATAATAGTATATGATTAGGTTGGCAGAGGAAGCAACAAATAAGGACAAGTGCAGTCCTGATGCCAAAACTATGACCAGAATTGCCGAGGCATCATTTGACATTGATGAATATTGGAGGATTGTTGATCTTCTTCACCAAAGGTATGCTAATGCTTCTTCATTGCACACCCTTTTGCCTAAATTTTTAAGCTGACTTCAATTTTATATCCTCTGATTGTTTATTATATCATTTGAAGTGCAGGTTGTACAATGTGGATTGGGAGCAATGGAGGCAAGCATACAAAGCAATGGTTCTTCTGGAATTCTTGCTCACCCATGGCCCTCGAGAGTTTGCTCAAGAATTTCAATGTGATGCAGAAATTATTGAAGAACTGGGAAGCTTTACTCATATTGATGAAAAAGGGTAAACCTTAAATCTAAATCCTTTCATTTGTGGTAAATAATAGTTAAGTATATGGATCATAATTTGTTTATCTTACACCACAAGTTTTTGTTTTTGAAGTATATAACAAGTTAAAAATTTAAAATATGAGGAAAATGCATATAAGGGTAGAAAAAAGGGTCTGAAAATATTTTAACACTCTTAAGTGTGTGATTTAACCATGCTGAAGGAACAAAGGTATGAAATGATAAACTGAAAACATGGGAGCTAAAAGATTTGCATTTTTAAGTATAATTTGATTGTGGTTTTGATCCCTATGCACGAATGAAATTCAGGTTTAATTGGGGATCGAGAATGCAAAAGGTATCAGACGAAATAGTGAAGCTTTTACGGGATCCAGAAGCTCTGACAGAAGCACGTATGAAGGCTCTGAAAATAACAAATGGAATAGAAGGGTTTGGAAGCTCAGTGAAGAAGAGTTCATCTCCAACATCGTCATCATCATCAGAAGGGTCAATTTCCACCACAAGTAGCCCTACCATGTTTCACTCTAATCGTAAGTTAAACAAACAGCAGCAAGACTGCATAGGAAATAATAGCAATATTAACATAGTGCTGCCACCAAGGGATTTAAAGCATGTGACCGAAAACCACCTTTTGATTGAGTCTAAGGAAGATGAAGATGTGGAAAAACCAAAAGGGTTTGTGGGTGAAATATACTCAAAGATGTCTGGTGTTAGTCCTGTCAAAGGAGAAAAACGTGGAAAGGTTGAATTTAGATGCCTGTCTGATGTTGGGAGCAAGGTCAACAACCACAAGAAATTTGATCGCCAATACTCACTTTGGTTTTGAAGGGAGACCATCATATTTTATTGTCTTTTTCTTCAAATTTTTGTTTTAAATAAGTTCAGTTTTTTAATTTCAAAATTTTCCTACCCTGATACTTTATCAGTTCTAACTAATAAAATTATCAGTTCTTACTCGAATGTTGAGTCCAAACGCCTCCGCCACCTTAAGGCTAAGTAAGAGACTTAGTTGAAATGCTGAGTTATAAGCCATCTGGAGTCCAAGTAGTACAAATGTCAAAGTTTTGCTTAGTTCAAACTGTTCAATTGATTAAGTTAAAATTGTTTAATTCAAAATAAATTGTTAAAGTCAACTAAGTTAAATAGTTTAGTACAAAGACGACTTAATATAACACTAAAGTTAAAAGTTTAGTTCAAAGAAGAGTTAATAAGAACAATAAGTAAAACTTGCTTAGTTCAGAAATTTTTTATAAGTTAAAATTGATGAGTTTTTCAAAATTTCTAACCAATTGATATTGTTTATAATAAGTTCAAATAAAAGTCATTAAGTGCATATTCTATAAGTTAGTTATTTGACTAACTTGTTATTAATGACATCTATAAGTTAGTTATTTGACTAAGTTGTTATTAATAACATCTCACATATGATCATATTGAATGAAAGAAATTTATAACAATTTAAGATAGTAGAACTGCTGGAAAATAAGTTAGCATCATAATTTGAGATTATTTGAAAATTAACAATCATTTGTCCAATCATAATATGAAGTTGTTTGAAAAGTAAAGTTTATCTCAAAGTAATTAAATTTATCATTGGATCTAAAGACTAATTAGAAAAATTAAAATTTTATTCATCCGTCAATTCCATCTACCTAATTTTATTTATGAATTTTGAGTTGGGGGAATTATGTACCCTACCCATAATAGTAACATATTCAATCAAATCTAATGTAGTTTAATCTCCTCTTAAATATATTTTATGATGAGAAATTATATTTTTATAATAATTATTTGTATAAAAAATATTTAGTTATCAATTATTACAATTCCTACTCATCAGGGCCAACTCAATTTTATTTCAAGAAAGTTTATAAATAGAGATTGATACATAAAAATTTCATATCTATCTACCTATTTACTTATATTCTTTTAAAAATACTCTTATTGATTTATAAGTATTAAAATATGTTATCCACGTGATCTTCAATCGATGTTCTATTAACAAGACTTTCAATCATTATACTAGAAAATATAACTTATATCAAAATTCAACTTTTTCAAATCGAACTATATCAACTTTAAATTAATATAAATATTATATTTTAATTTATTATAATAAGATATTATAATACGAAGTGTCCACAATATAGTCTAATATGATTAATATAAATGTAATATTTTATATAATAAATATTAAAATATATTTTTTTATAAATCTTTTATTGTTAATTAAAAATTACAAAATCGTGCGAGTTGTATTTCCTATTCAATAAATTCGATTAATAATTTTATAACTTTTAAGTAATAAAAAATGTATTATAAAAGAATTTCTACATTTTATAACTTTGCAGAATTCACGTGTCTTTTGTCTTTTTACTACGCATGCAGTTTCCTAGCTTAAGAGTATATGTGAGATCTTGGACTACTCATAATACATGTGAACTACAATCGAACAAAAATATTGATACTGATCCGTGACTGAACACACTCATACACAGTAGTCACAGGATGGCATTATTAGATGACCAATTTTGGACTAATCAAGACAGGTTTGAAGTAGATGTTTGCGAAAATTCCAAGAAATATGAAATGGTTTGGTCCAATTCTCAAGATTCACAATACATTCAGAAGTGGTAACAAGACATATGATTGTGGAAGATTATTGGTTCCTTCTTCACAAGAGCACTTTGACACCAGAGGTTGAAAACTGTTGACTTCACTGCAAACCTTAGAATTTATGTTGCTGCAACAAACATTAACCTATGCTCCAATCTTTTTCAAGTAACAACCTATAATATCTAGTTCCCTTTGATCAACCATGTTTCTCACATAATCAACCATGTTATCTGTATAAAACTATGAGTTTCAGATAGAGTTAAAGAAAATATATAATAAACCACGCTTAATCATACATATTTCAAGGGTAAAACATTTCCACTGTATTATAGGTATAATCCATGCTATTTTCAATCAATTTTAGAACTCCATCTTTATTATTTTTATGTTATTAAATACATTACATATTATAAATATGAAACTTGAATTTTAGTTGGAAAATATCACCAACTATGTCTACACCACACTCTAAATATTTTGTCCATATTTGGATGAACGTTTGTGTATATAATCAAATTTAACTTTTATTTAACAATATTATCCTTAATATATATGAAAAACAAATCTTATTTCTATATATTAATTTTTAGTTTCAATATCTTTTAGAGGTTGATTAAAAAGTGACATATTTTTAAGATTGGAAAGTCTTTTAACCTATAATATATTAGTTATGTACAATACTTTATATCTTAACTTATATCATTTTCTGAATAAAGTATTATTAATTATTTTAAATTTGACTGTATTTTAAAAAAAAAATCCTTGTTTTTGTTTATTATTATAAAATATATTTCAAAATAATAAATTAAAAAGAAAAAATTGTTAAACACAAATCTTTAATATATAATATTATTTAATATGGTAACCTCCCTCATGCAAATAAATACAAATTCCTCTCTTTTTTTTCTTTTCTCTTCCTCCAACTCCTCTCTAACGTTTTTTTCTTTTATATCTCATTCTTTTTAGAATCTAATCATACCTTATAATAGTTATTAAAGAATCAAGTATCATTCTTACTCGATAAAATTTTTAAACAGAATAAGTTTTTGTTTATTCTAAAAATTCTTTATTTTCTTCTTTTTCTTATGTTTTTGTTTTCATTTTTTGTGGGTTAGTTGAGAAAAATAATTTTCTCAACTTGGTTAAGCATATATTAAAATTTTATTATGTTTGAATATATTGCTCTAGATTCCTAAATTTTGACTAGATTTATTATTTGAATTTAGAAATTTTCTTTGAAGTTATGAAGGTTATTTATGTTTTTGGTACAAAATTAAGATAGAAATTTTGGATGAGAAGGTAACATGGTCGCATTACTTGAGTTTTATATGTAGGGTTGTGTATTGTTGATCATGTTTGTAATGTTTCAGTTTGGGATAAAATTTGTATAGTTTGGTTGAATAGAATTTGTTGTGTGTTCTCATTTTATGTTAGATTAGTATTTGAGAGTTGTATCCCTTAAAATGATTTTGGATAAAACTTTTAATTTTTTTTGCTGCATGAGGTTGATTTTCTGATATTTTTGCTCAAACAAGTCAATTCTCGTTCAAGTAAAAATAATTATGCAACTAAACCATGCTTTTAATCTTGTTCAAAGAAATTTTCACTCAAGCGAAAACAATATTGAAAATCAACATTCTCTACCAAATTTTCACTCAAGCTTAAACAATTTTACTCAAGTGAGTCCATTTTCACTCAAGCTAAAAATAATTAAAAGGAAAATCTTTTTTTTCTTTCTTTATTTTCTTTATTTCTTGTCTCTGGAATGAATTGAATTGTATAAGGATGTTTATTTTAAAATATTAAGTTGTATATTTATTTATTTTTGTGTTTTTTAATTTAAATAAGTTATGTTGTATGACTATGTTTACTGGAATTGATGGAATTTACATGAATTGTGATCACATATATGGGATGATATGTGAATTATTGTTTGATTTGTATTAATTATTGATACCTATGGGTTAATAAAGATCCCCTTGTTTGGCTGACGATCTAAGTCATATTAGCTAAGATATCAAGTGGTGAAAAGCTGATATAGGAGTTCTTACAAACGGTGACATGTGTAAATATGCAAATCTAGATTGTAATAAACTTACCTTGATCCATGATTTTTGTGGGTTCGCTTGTAAATTCAAGTTTTGAATTAAATCAGATGTTAATCTCCGGTTAGTGAATTGGATCAGAAGGGGTCAGTTGATATTCCATTTGTTGAATATCCTTTTATGTATAAATTCATGTGTGGTCTATATGGTTGTTGTATGTTTGTCTTGAATTGTTTATGGATTGTTAATAAGATTGTTTCCTTTTATAAATGTTATCTTATGTTAGAAATTTAGCTTACTCTTGTATTTGTTGTTTGTGTGACCTGCTATGATTATACTATGTACATGAGATGTGCATGAGTAACATTTAAAAGACAATAGAGACTCTATTTTCTCTTTTCTTTTATAAATTTATGTATGTATATATGTATTACTATGTATGTTTAATTTATATTTTAAAATGCATTACGCTTTGTACAGATCCTCTATTAGGTTTTAGGTTTTACACTGCCTTGGACTTTAGGGATGGTTAGCCGAACACAAGTGATGTTGTAAATAAAGGTGTCATCATTTAGGAGATACGTTCAAGCTCACCATTTAGACGATATGTGCCATAGACCGCCTTTTAGGTGATGATGTTATTGTTCTTAGATTTCAATTTTGCAAAGTATCAAGTGTGAGAACATAACCTCTTAGACAATTTATATATCAGCAAAGTGGATCATTGGTTAAGTGATGACCAAGGATCATCTGTGGTGTAACCAAGGGTCATCCACTTGGTGATGACTATATCATGTTATCTTTATAAGTCTAGAAAAATAGTCCAAAGTAACAAATATAAGTTAAAATTGTAGTAATTGAATCCGTAAATATTCGAACTCAATTTTTTTTTATATCCAGTATCTGACTAATTAATTGAAGAAGTCTGGAATATGAAAAATAAAATAATAAATAAGAAGAACCTAAAATAAACAAAAGAGCTCTTATTTAGACTAACTTAAAGTCATCTAAAAAATTTATAGTACAATAGAAAGTTATTTTTAGGATGTTTTAAATACTATTAAATTATGTTATATAATATAATTGATTATTATATTAGTTAAATAAAACCTTTAATTAAGTTCCATAGTATTGTTATAAAATTATGCTCACCTCCTATATTAAGTTCTTTTAAATAATATTCTACCTCTTTAATTTTTAAATAGATGTTAAGTTTGACATAAATAAACTAATTAAGGTAAGTCACTTCTGCAATGTAGAGAAAATAATGTTTTGAAGATCTGAGGAGATCTCCCTTTGCTTATGAAGAGAAATAGGTGGGGTTTTTTTTTTCTTTTTTCAGTTACACTTCTATTTTAAAAATGAACAATAAGATAAGATTTAAGATTTGATAGTGATTTCATTTTATGATTTATAGCTTTAACATTTATTTATTCTTAATCAACTTTGACTTGAGTGATAAGGAATATATTTATTTGTAATTACTTTTCTAAGAAATTGTAGGACTTGTTTTTTGATATAAAAGTTGTTTTTCTAAGAAGCAAATCTCTTGTTTCTTTTTTCATCAAATAGAATCCTTTTATTCTTTAAATTAAGAAAATTTTTTTCCAATTTAATTTCACCTAAAATTCTCATTTTCTATCTAAATATTTTTGTTTTGTAATGAATTTGAGACGTGAAGTAACTTCAAAGTTTAGAAGTAAAAACTTGAATAAAAAAAAATATAAAGTTTGAAGATTTTATTCAACGCCCAACTTGAAGATGATAAAAATTAGTATTTTTATTGTCATTTTGGATGAAACGTATTTTTTAGAAGAAAAATTAATTGATTTAATTTATTAGAATTTGAGAGTTACACATAACAGAAAATAACAAAAAGACTAACTTTGTTTACATTTTAAAATGAACAAAAAAGTAATTAACCTCTCTAAATTTTTCAAACTTTATCTATTAACGAATAAATATTTCAAAACTAAATTTTGTTGTAATTAATCCTTTTTTTAAAATAAACACATTTTTTTAATATCATTGTATTAAATTTTAAAACTTTTATAAATAATTATTTCTAGAATATTTGAGTTAAATAGTTTACATTAAATGTTATTAATTTTATAATTTTATTCTTTTTTTATTATAATTCGTTTTTATATATTAAATATATTAGAATAGAGTGGAAAACAGTTAGGCTTTGTTAGAAAATTATGTGAAATGAAGATTGAAAGAGATAGAGATAAAATGAATTTTAAAAAACAGTGAGCTTCAATTCAATGAACAATTTGTTTAGCCATGTAACTTAACATGCACATATAGCAGCAACTATATATACTTTATATGTGGACAACACAACAACTTGTTTTTTTTTTACAAGTTTCATGAGACCGAGGCTCCTTCAACAAAGAAACAAAACTTTCGATGCTTTTACAGTCGTTCTTTATCACCTCCCCAATTTGGGTTTGTAAACCTAACAACTTAAACTCTTTGAACTGGTGTGTTATTTTGTGAAAACATAATACCATTTGTCTTAGTTTCTTTTGATGTATTTGAGAATTTGTTTAGTAGCTAAAAGATGAGATATCCTGGGACTCTCCTTGTATCTCGATATTACTCCTACAACAAATTCTATATTAGATCATGACAAAGAATAAAGAGACAACAATTTTCTTATACTCAATTTCATCAACTTCTCATGAGTTCCTTCTTTCTCTAGTTCTCTAGTTCAAAACCAGTTTCAAACAAAGTGACTGTTGAATTATAGTTAAGCATATTGAATCTCTTTAACACCTCCTTTGGTTCCTCATCTTTCCTTCCTTTACCATTGTGAATTCCAAACTCAAAAAATATGTCAACTTCCCTAGGTTACTCATTTCAAATTAATTCATCAATTGCCTCCTAATGATATCAATCTCACCTTCATGATTTCCTGTAATTAGAAAATCATCCATGTACATACACATTATAACTAGGTTCTACGTCTAACATTGCATCTGCATCTGACATTGTGTCAAACCATATACTCCAAATCTGCAGATACACACAAAAAATCCAAGTTGCAACATAAACACATCAACCTAAATTTTAAGTTCTTAGTACTTGTTTGAGTATGTAAAACTCTTTCTTTAGTTTGAAAACTTTGGCTTCCTATCCTTTAAGCTAAAATCTAGGTGGTTTTAAAGGTTTATTTAGGAAGGCAGAATTTACATCAAGTTGATGCATGATCCAACCTTTTCAATTTGCAATGACAATCATAGTTCTTACGGATTTTATTTGAGTCACTGGTGTAAACACTTCTTTATAATCAACTTTAGCTTTTTGAAGAAATCCACACAGTACAAAACTTGCCTTGTATTTCACTATTATTCCTATAGGATTAGTTTTGATCCTAAAAATCCACCTTACACTGATTGGTTTATTGGATTTTAGTAAAGACACTAGTTCCCCCACTTGATGCTTCTCAATGGATCAAATTTTATCATTCATAACATCAACCCATTTACTGTTCTAATGGCTTCTTCAAATGTGACTGGTTCAATTTCCAAAATTAGAGCAAATAAACAACATCTCCATCTTCATCTACATCTATGTCTAATGTCATTTCAAAACCTCTAAATCTCCTAGCAATGTGACTATTCCTCTAAGATCTTCTTAAAGTAGTAAATATACTTTTTGCTCTATTTGATTAATACTTTGTTCTTCAATCGTCTCAACCTCTTCAAACTTATTAACAACTCGTTTATATTGTTCATATGTGTTTGATGTCCAATTCCAACCATCAAACACAACATCTCTACTCATTACCAATTGTTTATTGATGGGATTGAATAGCCTGTAGCCACTAGTTTGATGATATACTAGCAGTATCATATAGTCTCATCTATCATCTAGTTTTCTTTCTTAACTGCTCAGGCACATGTATGTAGCATATTGATCTAAAAACTCTAAGATGACTCACATCTCTTGTTGTTGGACCAAACTTCTTCTAGAGTACCCCTTTTAATCTCTTCAATGGACATCTATTCAAAATATAGACAACAATTGACACAACCTCACCCCACAAATATTTTAGTAACTTCTTTCTCTTCAAAATATTTTGTACTATATTTATAATGGTATAATTTTTCCTTTTTGCAATACCATTATGTTGTGGTGTGTATGGAGGAGTTACTTGATGGTTAATTCTTTCTCTTTCACAGAGTTCTTAAAATTATTTTGATGTATATTCACCTTCTTCTTCTATTCTCAGAACTTTGATCATCTGGTCACTGCTTCGTTCTCCCATTATACTTTAAATTTCTCAAATACTAATAACACATCACTATTTCTTTTGATTAAGTAAATGCAAAATTTCATTGAAAAATCAAAACAAAATATTTTTTACTTCCGAGACACTTGATTTGAATAGGACCACAAACATCTAAGTAGATCATCTGTAACTTCTTTATTTTTAATGAAACATATTGTTGAAAAACATTTCTTGGTTGGTCTCTATACATTATTTACAAACTTCTTTGGGTGGAGAAATATGAGGTAAAGCTCGTACTATTTTCTAGTCCTTAAGTATTGCACATATTGAAAGTTAAGATGCTTAAAACGATAATGTCAAAGCCATTGTTTCTTCTTTATCATAGCTGCAAAACATTTGTGATACATCATTTTCAACCTTGAAAAACCGATTCTTTTGGTTAAAGATGATTTCAAATTAAATAGTGCTTTTTATCATACACTTGAAATATTTTATCTTTTAATCTTAAAGTGTATCCTCTCTCAAATAATTGACCAAGACTTAGTAAATTAATCTTCAATCCAGGAACAAACATCTATAATAGAAGCTTAACCACCATTCTTCATTTTAATTAGTATATTTCCAACACCTCCTGCCACTAAATCACGTTCATCAAGAACTTTACCTTGCTCTTGATTCATTCATCAAGACTTATTAATCAATCTTTCCATCTTTTAATATGTGTTGAGCATCCTGTATCAAGATACCAAAAATTCTTAGTCATCTTACTTGAGTGGTACTCACCATTAATAACACTTTTTATAAGGCATCATCTCCTTCTTCTTAATCCATTTGAACTTTATCTCTTTCTGGATTTGGTTTCTATCAATACTTGGCAATATGACCCATTTTGTTACAGTTATAACACTTCACATTTTTAACACAATTGTGTCTCTTCTTTTGTTAAAAATCAATTCCCTTCTTATTAACTTCCAAATCTTTTTGTTCACTTCTTGCCTCCACTTCTTTTTCTTCTTATCTTTTTTTCTTAAAAGTTTCCTTTAGATTGGTCTGTGCTTGGAGAGTTTTCTCATTTTTTTGTTCTTTTTCACATTTAACCAACCTTTGTTCATATGGCTATAAAGAACCCTAAAACTCTTCAAGACTCAACTCTTCAAGATTTTTTTTATTCTTCTATAGCCACAACTATGTGATCAAATGTCAATGATAAAGTACACAATACTTTCTCAATCACTTACAACTCAACCATCTTCTCTCCAACTTCATTGTGTCTATTATCGTTTGAACATGGGTAATATACTCAACCACTATCTCATTACTCTCCATTAACAAAAATTCATATTGTCGTCATAATGTTTGAATATTTAATTTCTTGGTCTTCATGACACTTCCATGTACCCTTTTAAGAATTTCCCAAGCCCCCTTTGATGTCTTTACTTGTGCAATCCTCTCAAAGTTTGTTGTGTTAACACTCTGATGCAAGATGAACAAGGCCTTGCAATCTTTCTTTTCAATCTCCTTATTTGTTGCTCATTGAGCTTTCGTTCTTCCTGCACCAACTTATTTGCAACCTTTTCTAATAAGATACCACACCCCTTGAAACTTCATAACAACTTGTATCTATATTTTTCAGTTATCAATAGTTTTTTCATTGTGAAAATCAGAAGATTGGTAGAAATGGAAGTCGTTTGTTCTTGTCTAACTTTAGCCCCTCTGAACCTTACTGATATGAATTATTGGGAGAGTTTATGATCTAAACCAGCCCAAAAAGGAGATAAATATGATATTTCTTCAAGAAAGAACTCAAAGTGGCTCAAAGGAAGACACCATGAAAGCCATGGTTGCGACAAAGCGAGAAATCAATGGATTAACAAGTATGAAAACTTGAAACTAAAGGAATTAAAATGTAAAAATGGAATGAGGAAGAAAATGATTAAATATACCACTTTCAAAATTAGAAATCTTCAAAGATGAGTGAAGGAGGATCCGTCACATGAGAAGGCTTCTCAAGATAAGAATCAAATAAAAGAGTAGAGACATAATAACTCTCATAATTTCTCAAAGAAATTTTATTCATTCAACTTGTTTTTGTACAAAAGAGAGGTCTCTTATTTATAGTGTTTATGAATGTCCCAATGGTCACAAGTTTAACAAAAGATTAACAAAGTTAACTATGTTTAAGTGTAACTAATCTTCTAAAAGTGTGAAAGGTGGTTTGGAAGGTGCATGGATATACAAAAGGGTGATTTTTTGAATTTATGAAGGTACATTGATAGTTTTTGAAAGTAATGATGGAAGTTAAATTTAGTTGGAAGATGTAATGATGTTTCTTGATGATGTGACAATCCTTGCACTTTAGTTTGATTGATGCATTTCACTTGGAGAGCTCCAAGTTAGATGCTTCTCTCAACTTACATTTTTTTTTCTCTTCTTGCATTTTCTCAAGTTCCTTCAAGAGTTCTATTTGATTTATTTCTTTAATCTCCTCTTTCAAAGATCTGATTTTCCCTTTTGTCATTGTTCCTTCATACTTATTCTTTTTGTTCCTCTTTTTCCCTTTTAGTGATGTTCCTTTTTGTACTTTTGATGCTCTTCCTCTTTTTCTTCTTCAAGTACTTCCTAATTCTCATATGTATCACTTACTCTTGATACCAATTATTAAAATACACAAAAGGAGAGAGAAAAATAACAAAACAAGATGTCTTAACCATTAATATCTACTCTAAACAAGTTTGAAATATTTTACATTTATAACAATACAACACACTTAACTTACAATTTTATAAAAGAAAGAAAAAACTATATACATATATATATACATACATATATACGAATATATTTAACGATCAAAATAAGATTCATAGGTGATGAAAAATGCTTAAAAATTATTCATATTTATTTATAATTACTTATTTTATTGACTGGGAAAAATTGAAAAATTTTATTTATGGTTTTGTCCTAAATATATTTCTCTTTATTTTGAATGAGGTGGTAAAAAATACTCTCTACTAACCATGATCAGTTTCTTAATCATAACTAAAAATACAGATTCTTCCTCCTATAGTCTTTGCTAAAAAAAAATAGAGAAACTGCAGAAAAGAATGGTCATCATGCAAATCAACCTATTCACAACTCGTAGGCTTTTTGACATTTCATTTGCCAACAAAATGCGTTTATAATTTTTAATTAATTCATTTTTATCTCTTTTTTCTTTTGTAATGTCCTTAACCGTCTACCACTATTTTCACTCCTCGTTTTTTATTTGGTAAAATATTTATAAATAAAGTTATGATATTTTGATTCTGCAATAATAAAATATATTTATTTAATATTAAAATAAATTATTATTTTTTTATTATTATTATTATTATATAATATTTTATTTAAAAAAAACTGATGTAAAATGAAAGTAATTATTAGATACTATATCGGACTAAACCAACAAATCATTTTATAATCTATATTTATTTTTAAAATTACTTAATTATATTTATAATCTGTAACTTTTTTCAAATTAACTCCTTAATATCAAAATTATTTTGAGGAAAACAAAATCAATGAAAGAGATAAGAAGACTTAGTTTTGAATTGTGTATCTACGTTGTAACGTTATAACGTTGGCATTTATCAGATGGAGTTAAAAGTAACTGTGCAGTTGCATCTCCATTCATTTAGTTATTTTAAAATTCCTCATTAATACTTTTTATTACTTCTGAAAAAATTAATGACACGAGACACAATTACACGTATTGTTTTATAAGTGAAGTCCAAATCTCACACATATAATTTACAGCATTAACAATTAAACGTATTGATTAAATTAACCAAGTCACTATTAAAAAACGAATTGACAGCTATTGATTTAATAAACTAGAATACCTTTAACAAATACTTGAGGACTGAAAATAAATAATAATAATTTTTATATATAAAATTAATTTACATATAAACTAGTAAGTTTAATTTTCTTTTTTAAAATTTATTCAGACATTTTCCTTCGTAATAACTTTAAAATAAGTTTATATAAATTAAAATCAACTTATGTATAAATTAAAATCTTTTTTAAGAAAAAACTTGTCAAAATTAATTTAGAATCCTAAATTAATTCTCTTTTTTGAAAAAAATATCAATAAATTATATAGAAAACTTTATTTTTATAAGTGATGTTTAAATATTGAAAGTATATATGTATAATTATGCAAATTATCTAAACTTTTTAGAAGAAGTAAAAAAAGAAGAAGAAAAGACGAGCTTCTTCCAAGGAATCTTGTCTCTTTTTTTAATTTCACACTGTGAAGTCAAATGGAAAGCCCCCTTTAGGTGAAAGTGATTAGTTAATAATGAAGGCACGGTTGAAACTGGTAGCCAACTTGGCAGTCACCAAACAGGGCAGAGTGGATAATTAAAAAGGCAGAGGGTATAATGGTAATTTCATGGGTAGAGCTGGGATTGCTACAAATTGAGTTCTGTCCGTCTGAGGCTGTCACTGTCAGCCTTCGGCGCCTCCAATAGTTTCTGTCAGTTTTCTGAATTCCCGTTTTGCCCTCACGTTTCCGTTATTTCCACCCTATTAGAAAAATCGATATTGGTTGGTCACCCTGGTTGGGGTTGGGGCTGGAGGTGGTATCCAAAGAGGAAGAACAATCTTTGGATGCTTTCTCTCTCTCACATTCTTTACCTCATAGCCTTCCTTTTTATTTTATTCCTTCTGAGTCCTGAGACCAAACACACTTTTTAATGCAGAAAAGTTTTTATTTTTTTCACTGAACCCATTTTGGGTCCGTGATTGATTTTTTTTTACGCCCTTTGTTATTTGCAATCTCTGATCTTGGTGAAAACCCAGTTGCTGGGTTATTAGTCTCAGCTTCTCTGGTTGTTACTTTTGACTGAACTATGAACGCTTCAACAAGGTTGGATTCAGCTGTGTTTCAGCTGACACCCACTAGAACAAGGTAATGGATGATACTTTTGTGTCTGTTAGTAATCTATGTGAAAGCTATTGAGAACGTTTACATTTTGTTTATAGCATGACTTGTGTTGTGGGTTTGTTTGATTCTTCTATAAATCAGGTTTGACTTGGTTATAACTGTGAATGGAAAGAAGGAGAAGATTGCCTCAGGGTTGCTCAATCCATTTCTTTCCCACTTGAAGGCTGCTCAGAATCAGATGGACAAGGGTGGTTATTCAATTGTTCTTGAGCCACCTGAGGGTAACAGTGATACCTCCTGGTTTACCAAGGGAACTGTTGAAAGGTTTGACTTTTAAGTTTTTTGGTTTATCGTTGGGTTCAGAAGAGATTGAAAGTTTAATCCTTTTAAACATGTTTCTTAGAGATTGTCATTGGTATTAACGTATTGTATTCAGTGCTCAAAATGGTTCCATACTACCATTTTGAAAGTCAATTCATACTTCTAGTCGTTGTAATATAAAGACCAAATTATTGCATGTTAGTCATGGATCGAGTCTGGGGTCCATTATTATTATTACTCTTGTTTCCTTTTATTTAACGAATAAAATCTGCCTGATAATTTTTTATTATTATATCTTTTTCGTTTTTAGCTTCTACAAATTAGGAATTATAAAATTTTTTCAGTAAAAACTGTGATTGGAGATGTATTGTATATGGAAAGAGAAAACAATTAAAGAAGAAAAGCAGCCGGAAATTATTGACACTGTATTGTATATATCTTTTGTTTTACTCTTTTCAAATCATAGGAAAGTGCTGAGGAAATGGTAGTGACACCATGTTTTGAAGTTAAACATATATAGTATGACCTGTTACTGTAAATTTAGAGACTTAAAGTTATTCTGCTGGACTAATTTTCTCTGCCTCTGTAGATTTGTTCGTTTTGTGAGCACTCCCATGTTTTGAAGTTAAACATATATATTATGACCTGTTACTGTAAATTTATTCTGCTGGACTAATTTCTCTGTCTCTGTAGGTTTGTTCGTTTTGTGAGCACTCCCGAGATATTGGAACGTGTGTATACTGTAGAATCAGAAATCTTACAAATTGAAGAGGCTATTCTTATTCAAGGAAATAATTCTTTGGGAATTAGCACTGTATGTAAATATCTACATACTCTATTTGATTCCCTTGCACTTCAAAGTCTGTTTCAATAGTTGAGTATTTGTGCAGGTGGAAGAAAATCAAATGAAACATGTTGAAAGCACTGAAGGTACTTCTGAACAAGTACAACTAACTTGTATTGAACAAATATAGGCGTATTTAAACCGCTGCTATCTTTTTATGATTGATTACAGCTAATCAAACTTGTTAATTTGCACAGGCAGGAAGACTCAGCAGGACAATAATGAGGAGAGAGCAATTGTACTTTACAAGGTTAGTAGATCTTTACTAATTAATATCTATTTCATACATTTTATTATTTTCTTAATAGTCTGCATGATTATGTGCCAGCCTGATGCACAGCCTCCTCAAGCTAAGGGGACCACCACTTCAGAAGTAAACTCGAAGTAAATTCTTTCTGTCCTACACTTTTCTCCATTTTCTATTACCATGTCTCAGTAGAAAAATGTATTGTTTAAGTTGTTTATGATTAAATCATGTTTTAAAGTCTATCGGTTAATGTTCAGCCTAGAATACACATGAAGCGAGTAAAGAAAATATGTAACAACATGGAAGGCTGCCAATTAAAATCTGATAAAGTTACTTTTAGTTTGAGCATCCTTGTTACGAGTAAGACAGAAACCTTTTGTATTGGTGAATCTTATATAAGCTTGACCATGATTTTATAGTTGATAATTATCCCTTGAGGATTATTGTTTATCTGTGAGTATTGAAAGCAGCATGTGGGAAAGCTATGCATTTTATATTTTTTGTTTATGATTATTGAACAGATATACAAAAGGAAGTGTTTTTTAGTGCATCTATTATAGCTTAAGCTTTTGGAACAACTGTTTCTGCATTGTTACAAGTTTTTAGCCAAAGCTCTGTTGGATTGAGCTGTGTATATATAAATATGATACATAAATTTATTTATGTATTTTCTTTGCACTATGTGAAAAATATTAACTCATTCACTTCTCATGTATTAGAGTTCATCTTCTGAAAGTCCTAGAGACACGTAAGTCAGCACTGCAGAAAGAGCAAGGCATGGCATTTGCTCGAGCTGTTGCTGCTGGTTTTGATGTGGACTATATACCACCTTTGATGTCATTTGCTGAATGCTTTGGGGCATCTCGCTTGAAGTAAGAAAACTTATTTTTTTTCGTAGACCAATGACCATACATATCTGTTGGTGAAGTGTTGGGTTCTTCATTCATTGATCTGTAATGTACATATGGGCTGTATGATGTTGCTTATGATAACTTTTGTTACATGTCAGGGATGCATGCACAAAATTCATTGATCTTTGGAAAAGAAAACACGAAACTGGACAATGGCTTGAAATTGAAGCTGCTGAAACAATGTCCAATCGGTCAGACTTCTCTGTGTTAAATGTTTCTGGCATTATACCTCCCAATATGGTCTCTGCATCCCATACTGAATTGGACTCTGAGAGTAATGGGAAAGCAAGTTCAGGTACAATTTCCTGCATATAGTGAACTTGTGAATTGTTCATGGCTTGATGTTTTACATTTGTAAAACTCGCTACACTTTTCTAAATGCCCATACACACAGACATACACATATGGACCAAACCTGCTCTTAGTTTCGTTTTCCTTCTTATCTTTTAATATAATAAACTTACACTTCAAAGAATACAGAGGCCTGTCCGCCGATTGGTCTACCTGAATGGCTAATTTTGATAAGCCTTCTATCTGTTTTTGCTTTCCCTGTCTGTTTTTTCTATCATGTTTGCTGATGTAGAAAAGTAAGGGCTTGGCCCATATAACATGGCACAACTTGGCTTGGTCTGTTTCCATGCCTACTAATCAATAGCCCTTAAGTCACACACCCAAAAGAAAAATCCTAATAGCCCCAGTTATGGATTTTGGACAAGGCCTTGGACTATCAGAATCAGTCTCAAAATCAAATTTAAACCAAACTTACGAGATGCGTTGCACATTAAGCATATATTGATCTACTGCCTGTCCAGTTACAAATCAAGCTACTTGTTCAAATTCTTAAGACTTGATATCTGACTTATAATTCTCAATTTTTGTAAGATAAAGGTTTGATTCCTCTATTGAGAATTTTAAATGCTGATCCACCATCCGTGTCTTGCCTTTTTCTTAATTAGAAATATACCTCAAGATTTTTGTTTACACATTTCCAGATGTGCCTCCAATGGACCGCCAACCATCTATAGGAAACCAAGATAATATTCAAGGTCAATTTCCACACATGTTCTCTCCTTGGCCTATTCATTTTCAGCCAGGTCCAGTGCAAGGCATACCCTACTATCAAGCATATCCAGGAAACAGTCCATTTATGCAGCCAAATTATTCTCCCATGGAGGACCCCAGACTAATTGCTGGTCAAAATAATGGGCGCAGAAGGCATTCAATGGATAGCAGACACAGCAATACTGAATCAGAAATGACGGATGAAGTGGATCCAGAGAGGGATGGTGCACATACTGGAGGTCGACGGAAGAAGGATAGGCGATCAGGACAGAAATCTGGCATGGTGGTGATTCGGAACATCAATTACATTACAAAGGCAGAAAATTCCTCTGACAGTGGATCACAGTCAGATTCTGCCTCAGAAACCAATGAAGATAATAAGGAATCTGTGAAGACCTCAAAGAGAAGGAACTCCAGAAAAGAATCTTTGAAGAAATTGGATTCGTCTGATAGGGAAAACACAGAGCATGGGAAGGATGCAGATGGAGGCCACTGGCAAGCATTTGAAAACTGCTTACTAAGAGATGTTGATGATTATAGGCATGCCATTGACCCAGACCAATTTAATTTGGAAAAGGTGAATGACATGAGAAGAAAAAAACACATGGATTCCAATGATCCTTTAGTTTTTACTGAGCGGGAAGTGCTTGAAGGTCAAGGAAGTTCTTCTTTAGATATGCATAGCATTAGCAAAGGATTGACTCACATGCCCAAGAAATCTGATAATGATTTATTATTATCTGCAAGAACAGGACAGTCTGGTGATCGTTGGTCTGGAGATGATGTACAATATTTAGAAGTAAATGGGAAAAGGAGTGGTTACAGAAGGGCTGTCGGTGATGATTTTATCACTTCCAAACAAGAAAGTGAACTGAGCAATGCTTATCCTTCCTCGGATAAGGAAACTTCACTAGGTTATTCAAGCAATAAACTAGAAAGGAAGTTGTTCCATGATATGAATGATGATTCCTACATATTGGAACATAGATCGATCGAAGTCAATGATGCTGGAAATGTTGAGAGAAATGCTATTGACATGGATTATGAGATCCCAATTGTGCGGCAAAATGAAGAGAAGTCTTCTGATGAGACAAACCATATTAGTTATGAGCCGCATGAATTAAGTATGCTGCCTGAACGAGGAGCTGAAAGGGGATCAATGAGTTATGACCCTGCTTTTGACTATGAAATGCAGGCCCAGGCTGGTAGTACTTTACAAAATAAGAACAAAGAGGTAGTGACTGACACCAAACCAGGATCTAAGAAGTTGGATAAGGAGGCCAAATCAAAAGTTACCCCAAACAATGCTGATAAAAGAAAGACTGGTGGACCAATAAGGAGAGGGAAGACTTCTAAACTTAGTCCTTTGGACGAAGCACGGGCCCGTGCTGAGAGCTTACGGAACTACAAAGCTGATCTCCAGAAAATGAAGAAAGAGAAGGTACTCACTTGTATCTTATAACTCCCAGCCTTTCCACCTTTGTGTTTCTATTTCATACAATTAACTTAAAATGGATGTGAAACACTTAATCAAGACAGGCAACATTATATGAGCCTATTAATCTGAGGGACATATCTAGTGAGACTGAGAGCATAAGAGGTGATGAGGGTAAATCTTTCTTACACAAGTGAACATGAATGGTTAAGATTGTTCTCATCAAACTCAACCATCCTTTTTAAATGTACGATTGAGTTTTACTCCTCTCATGCTCTCGGTTCTCACCTAATATGCCTTCTCTTCATCTGTTATTCGACATTGATTAATTTATTTCTTTTATCTTATAATTAGGAAGAGGAAGAGATAAGACGCCTACAAGCCTTAAAGATGGAGAGGCAAAAGAGGATTGCTGCCAAGAGTAGCTCGACCACTACACAGTCACCATCACAGCTAACCAAGAAACAACTTTCAACAAAACTTTCACCAAGCTCTCATAAAGGGTCTAAATTTAGTGATTCAGAGCCAGGAGCATCCTCACCCCTTCAGAGATTCCCCATCAGAGCTGCATCTCTTGGATCTAGTGATTCTTTGAAAGTCTCAAAAACCAGCAGATTGATTTCCAGAAGCCACTTGGATAATAACAAATTAAGCCGATCAGTGTCTTCTTTGCCCGAATCTAAGCTAGGGAAGGATGATAGTACAACTGATTCTAAGGCATCAATGGAAAGGATTAGAAGATTGTCGGAACCAAAAGTGAGTACCATTCGACAGACTTCCTCAGTTATACAAATTGGCACTGGAACAATATCAAAGGGTAAAGCAGCTGATGGACCCGAGAGCAAAAAGATATCTGCTATTGTGAGTCACGATAAAAGCAAGACAGCAGCCCTTCCAGAACTGAAAATCAGAACAGCCAAAGCTAGTGACATTCCTCAGAACAGAACATCAGTCAAAGACAAGGCACATAAGTTGAATGATAGCAAGTCTTCTATGACTTCACAAGGTACCATCTCAAAGAAAAAAGAAATTGGTACTTCATCCAATGGTGATCGAGATGACAATCCTGTGATTGAAAAGACTGTTGTGATGCTCGAGTGCGAGAGACCTTATGCCCCTCCTATTCATAATGCAGAAGAAAGTTTGGAGATACCAGAGAAACAATATGATAATGGTAAAGTAACTGAAAAAACAGAGACAGCATCTAATAATGCTGCTATTCGTGCTCCTCTTGTTTCACCATTAAGCATGGATATAATAGATAAAGAAACCTTAGAGAGCCAATCACACCTGCAATCCATATCTACTGAGGTATGTATTCATAACTTATAGTAGCTTTGGAGATGGTTTAACTGTCTTGGTTAGTTCATACACTTGTAGATATGACTATTGCAATAATCTCTTTCTGCCAATGTTAATTATTATGAGACTTGAAAACTGCACCTAGTATGTTACGTTTCCTACAAGCTATTTTTACCTCTGCCAAGGATGTACTTACAATGCTATGTGCTTGTTGCAAATTGTGGAAATAGCCTTATAGTACCAAAACTTTTTGTTCACAATGTTGTGTGGATGGCTGAGGGCATGAAATTCTCACCATTATTGGTTCAAGGAGTGTTTGTTTATGTAACTTTCTCTTAGGAGGTGAACTTCAAGTCTAGTTCAACCTTATAAAATTGATTTGTAAGATGGTGTTTTCACTCACTTGTATATTATAATTTAGTCATATTTTTAGTTGAGACGAGATCTCTAACACTTAATATCGAGCAGTTACTAATATTTCCACTCATACTGATAGGTTCAATCACAGATCAGCATCCTTCCTTTTTCAAAAGATTTGTCATCTGGTCTTCACATTCTAATTTATACAACTAAAAGATTATATTATGTCTGGAAAATAAGTATGTTCAATTCTATGATAATCAGAAATTTGATGATTATTGATTTTTAAATTTCAACAATAAGGTGTTATTTTAGACATTAACTGTATATGAGCGAGAGCTTTTAATTTTATTATAGACGTCTTCATATATTCTTTGAAAATTCTCAATGGATGGGATACCTTCTTACTTGCTTCATAAGCTAATTTTGAATTTAATATGCAAAATCAGGTCAAAGTGGATCATACAGAGAAAGAACCTTCAAAATCATCCAGTCTTTGTATTTCTGATGAAACATATCAAGCCCCAGTTGCTCGAGTTTCTTCTATGGAGGATCCTAGTACTAGAAATAGTGAGTATGGTAAAGCAGCACCCACAATTTATGAGACTGCAGCAATTGGTGTGGATACTGTTAAAGCACACGTGTCTAACATTGGGAACTCAACACTTGATAAGATTCCTGAAGCAACTGAGAAGCCTCAGGTAAAGGAGTCAGCATCCAAAGGGTTTAGACGACTGCTAAAGTTTGGAAAAAAGAGTCATAGCTCAGCTGCTGAACGCAGCACTGAATCAGATAATGTCAGCATAGATGGTTCTGAGGCAGATGAGATTGGAAACAATGGTTCCTCTAATGAAGGTAATTTGCTCATCATACTCCCTTTGTTCTTTATTAGCCATTTAAAGGATATACATAAAAAGGAAAGGTGTTATATGAGCTTTTTAGATTTAGCCATCTTAGGAAGTGGACTTCAAGTCTAGTTCAACCTTATAAAATAGCCTATTCCATTCAATAATTTACTTGTAACTTTCGATAGCTGAGACTGATTTGGCAAATGGGTATTTTCCCATACCTTATAACCAATGCTTTAGAACAACAACTAGATCTTATTGGACTTTCCACATACACTTATGTTCATTTTCATAATTGCCTTTATGTAAGTGTCTGAAAAAGTTCACCAATTCAACTTTATGTGACATATATGCACCTAAACTGACCACCATTATTTCCATGTCATCTTTCAGTTCATACTTTAAAGAACTTGATCTCTCAGGACGAAACACCCAGCACAACTCAACAAAAGTGTAAGGCTTTCACCCTAAATTTTCTCAAGTGGACTTGAATCTACTCTTTCATTTATCCGTGTACCTTCTTTTCTACCTAATTCATGTACATCCTTTTCTGACTGTGGACTTGGCAAACATATTGATGTGCAGCTTCTCGTTCTTTTTCTTTGTTGTCCCCATTTCGAAGCAAGAACAGTGAAAAAAGATGATGGCTTCATAGAGTGTGGTGTTAGAAAGATTGGTGCAGTGACAAGCTAGATCCTTTACTTGATTCTTTCCATTTTTTTCTAAGTCTAGCAGAAAAGAATACTGAGTAATGTGTTGCTATGAAATTGGTTGTTGTATATTTTGTGTTTCGCTGTGCATATGCTCTAGTAATTTGTATATTTTATTTATACCTGATTTCATTTCACTTTATATAGATCTGGATTAACGAGGATGTTTTCTCTACCGAGTTATATATCTGACAGAAAAATATATCTTACAAGATTCTGATTTTTTCATAAATCTGATTTATAAAAAATACTTTTATAAAATGGTTATGTTAGTTTTTACTTACATTTGTTGAGTTGAAAAGAAAGACATGTCTGGACAAACAGCGGAGTGCCTTCTCCAATTTGGAAAAACTGGATTGTTCAGTTTTAAAATCTCAATAATCATTAATGTTTTTATTATAATTTTCTTATAATAAAATTATTAATTTTAAAAATTAAGAACTGAGAGATTTCATTCTATTTTGACAAATGGAGAATATCGTAGCTCACAATACATTTAGGGAATTATTGTCGGATGAAAGATTGAGATTTATGGAAATTTTTTAAAAATAATAAGTTTCATTGTTATTAGTATAAATGCATATTTTTTAACCAAATTAAATTGCTTCTCTCTAAAAGTTAACTTACAAGCCATCTATATCCCAATTGAATAATCCAAATCCACAATGATAAAGTTCAGTTTATACAATGCTTAGTAATCAATCCAGCTTAAACTTGAAACTTGATAGGTATTAGTGGCTCATTATTTTTTATTTTTTTTTACCATTATTGCATTAATGGTTATTTCAAAAAAGAAAAAAAGAAAAGTGAGAGTGGAATGGATCACACTAAATAAGGGTTAGTTTAGGCCAATTAGCTTCCTTTTGTACTTTAATGATTAATCGTTGTTCATTTTGGCATTCTAATTTATTTATTTTTTTCAGAAGATATATTTTAGAGGAATAAGAGATACAGGAACTTCAATAATATTTATTCATGATTTCATACTAAGAATATCTTAATCTTAAAATTAAACATAACTTTCCATAACCAAAAAAACAAGATCATATTTTCCTCACAGAAAATCATCTCCTTCTCCTTTATTTAAATAACATTTTAAAATTTAAAACGTAACTTATTCGAATTCCCATACGATCTTATTTTCAACAAAACTCGATTTAGGAAATGGTAATATAATATCACCAAACCAATTATTAATTATTATGCAGGGGTCAAATGTAGTATTTTAAATATGTTGAAGGCAAAATATTTTTTTCGCTTTAACCATGCCAGGACTATTGGCGATAAAGGAAAAAAAAAGATAAATAATAATTTATCTCTGGTCCAATTCTATTTAGAAATATACAAGCAACAACTACTTTTACTAGTTAGAAAAAGGATTTTTCTTTTCTGCTAATTTAATTGTATATAATCTCTTGTATAAACCTAAGCAATGGGGTGGGGGAGGAAAGGTTTTGATCTTGTATCCATTCAAAATATTCCATGAGAATTATTTTCTGTTGTAGAAGTGAAGTGAGATGAGATGTATAGTGATGAAGCTGGACCATAAATGCTGTGTATACTTACACATCTTTATCTGCCATTAGAACTGCATAGTAAGGTGTCAGTCAAAACGAATTACTAAGCATGAGATGTTGCTTTTGGTCATCCTCATTAAAGCTTCCTTTGCCAAGCATTCAGCTGCTTCTTGTGGATCCTCTATGTGACTGATCAGATTCACAGCCTCTTGGTTTTTCATCACCTACACAATGCAAATTCACTTCCTATTACTTTTTTTTCTTATTCCCAACAAATGATTGTAATTATGTATTTGTATTGAAGCTTACCTCCCATATGCCATTGCTTGCTAATATCAAAAATTCAGTACCAGAATCAAGCACTTCACTTCTAACGACAACATCGGAGCCTCTAGAATGTTTTGCACCTGCTGCATTTCCTGATTGACATGCTAGCACAAGTCCTTTGTGAGAACACATTTTTAGTATACATTATCAGATGTGTGAATCAAAAAGATGTGCCATTAACTGATAAACAAAAACAAACTGTGATAACATATATCAGTTAAATGTCATTCTAACATAACATATATATCAGTGCAAATGAGTATGTATATTCCTCCTTTTAGCATTGGTTTTCACCTTTGCCAAAGTGAGAAGCTATTCTCATAATGACAGGTCTTTTGTAGTATATAATATACCTGCAAAGAGTCGGCGAGACCAGTGTACTTTTTGTGATTGTCCGTATGTGCCAGTTGTCGGATGAGCTATGCCATCTCTGCACACAACAGTTCTGTAATCCCCCATGTTGGCTACTACAAGTTTTTCTCCATTGATCAACATAACAGATGCTGAACCCATTCTGCATGTCTCCTCTAATGTGTGTTCCTCTCTGATCTTTGCTCTCGCACCAAGGTAAGCCCTCTTCAGAGCTTCCTTACTTTTACTACTTATATGAGTCTGACATGTGAATAGAAAACATTACAAGTACAGAAGAGACCAGAAGTAAGAGGGAATTTATGAATAAAGCCGCTGAATCTTGACCTGTTTTTGACAATACATGCCAAGATTATGTGACGGAATAAAGAAAAACTTTTCATATTATTGAACCTAGTTATATTGCTATTTATAGCATGTTTTTCTTCTTTCCCATATCACTTTTCCTTTTCAAAATTCTACCGAAAATGGATTGTGCAAGAATGTTTCAATACAAAAAAACCAATATGAGAAAGGTTTCACTCAAAATTAAAAGCATGTACAGCAGAATTTGTTAACCAATTAAAAGTACTTTCACTCAAAATGCACAAGCATGGTGCAACAAAGTAAAGAGCACATATGTATGAGAAATCAAGTGATAGATAACCTCATGAAGCTTCTTGCCAAAGAAATAAGACTGCATGTACTTGCTAACCCGGTCTCCAATTAGTGCATCAAAGATTCCAAAATACCACAGTTCAGTTTGATTCATTTCCTCTCTCTGTGCCACAACTGAATCAAAGTCTGTGTTACCAGAATCATCTCTGCTCATACTATGTTCCACCACATGATAACCATATGTCATTGGCATCATCCATGAAGGCTTCTTTGCCACCCTCTGCTTTCTTTTTCTGCCTCCATATCCTAGCAGAAACCGTTTCAGCCGAAACGCCTGCTCAAGTCAACAGATAAATCAGCTCTTGCTGTGTAAATCACCAATTCTTGCAATGATTCAGCATTTAGCAAAATCAAGGAAAAACAAAAAATATAAAAAGGGTCAATACCCTAAGTTGTTGCATCAAAATGCTTCTCATGGATTCTATAGAAACTTAATTGACAGGCACTGGAGAGAGAACATTGGCTTACCTTGCCTTTGAGATTAAGATAGAATCCCATGTTTTTTCTCTATTGCTTCATCAGAGTTTTACAAAAATCTGAGCTCATGCAAATGGTGATAAAAAAAGTTAGCAAATCAATTTTCTAGATAGGAACCATAATGTTAATATATGGAGAAGCAAAAAATGAGATTGAAATTTCTCCTCTCCCTAGCATTGATCACAAAGTGCTTATAATGGGTTGATGATTGTACACAACAGTAAAGTCCACTAATTGGAATTCAATCATGAATTATGCCTAGCAATTAAAATTTAAAAATAGAGGAATTTTCTCCTTTGACCAATTTCTTGGTTCAAACCTTGAGCCAGAATCTAGAAGAAGATTACCAAGAAAAAGGAAAAAGTATAGAAAAAACAAAAAAGTTGAACTCAAAGATACCCCTACCGTTTAGAGAAACATCAGGTCTTGAGTCATGAACTCTAGAGCTGCTTAAATAAGAAAATTAATTAGCTTTAATAGAAAGTTAGGAAGAAAATTTGAAAAAGACGTAAGTCAAGGGCGTGAAGCTTTATTTTCTAATTAAGAAAATTGAAATTTAAGCATGCTAATTAATTGGGCAACATTATGCTGAATATTCTATTCAGTGACCATTCAGAATTTTCTGAGATTTGTTGTTCAGTTTTCAGGGTTGGGTTGACTTTTCCACATTTCAAGGGTATCCGTTTCTATTAAATAAATATTTTATCCTGAATAATTAAGATTTATAATAAATAATAAATAACTTTTTAGTTAAATACACGTATTGTGATTTATACTCATAAATAAATATTTTAACAAATTACATTTTTAACTTATAATAAACTATTTAAATCGTTGTATAATACGTTTCTGACTATTGATAATATAATTTAAAATTAAAGTTACAAAGAAAATTTTATAGATAAGCAGATCATTAAGTATACGCTATAAGATTGTTCAATATAATTCAGAGATAACGTTTACGTTTTTTAACTAATTAATTAACAAAGTATTTTCTACATTATTATTATTTTTTTGTTAATTGTCGCTTAAAGTTTAATTGAGGCAGCTAAAAAAGTTATTAAAGTATTAATAGAATTTATAATTTGTTTCCTATTTTATCTGTATTAATTTATTATTTGAATTGTATTCATGATATATTTTTCATTCCTCTTTCTTAAAATAAAAGTATTAGTTGCTTTTTTTTTTCAACTTCGAATTTTTATTATTAAAATCTCCTTTATCATTTTTTACCTCCAGACTGTTAATTTAATAAAAATTCTTTAATTTCTAATGTTGATTTTTTCCCACTGAAATAAATCATATATTTTTTGGAAGTAGATGCTGGAACCTTTCTCAAGATACAATTCATCAACTTCTTTTGTCATTATTTAGTAAATGCACGAACTCTTAAATCTGTTAAAAAAAAATGGTTTGACCACGATTAAAATATGTTGAAGAAAGTGAAGTTACCATTTTCTGATTATGTGAATGAAAAGAATGAATAGAATTGGGGAATGACACGTGGCACATGAATATGTGTTTAGGTTTGCTTGATGTTGATGAAAGAGGTTGAATGTGAGTTGGTTTACATATTTTATATTAGTTTGGTGTGATTATAATTTGAGTTGCTTCCATGTATTCCATTCTTGAAGATGGACAACTTCTTATTTATTTACATTTTTCTTATATAAAACGGCACTTTTATTTTAAAGTTTTATTTATTTGGTTCTTCACCGACTTAACCAGTTCTTGACTTTTTGTTTTCTTTTTGCAGGTTCTTTTTTGTTGTTATTTGAAACAGTAAAATGTATAATACATAATTTATTTTTAGTATGTTATAAGTATAAATATTTATAACTTAAGTTAATTTTTTGCTAAAAAAATATATATCTAAGAAATCTCTTTTCAAAAACATTTTGTTTAATATTACAAATGTAACATGTAACACCTTTTTTTTTAGAAAGACTCTCTTTTTTAGAAATATTAACTTATTTTTTTTTTTCTTTTACGCTCCGTTGGATAGGTTACATGATATTTTTATTGTAACTTTTTTTTTCTTTAATTATAAATCAGTTATGAAATCTGTTTTTTCTTTAGCATTTGTTCCAATTAAGTTTTGTAAATATCTTCCTAATATACTGTGAATATTTCTCATTGTTTTTAAACATTTAAATTTGAAGATCTCATACCCGATTTTAAAATTATGTATTAATTAGAAAAATAGATTTTGAGAATATAGTACTAAAAAGATGAAGTTTTGAAAATATTATAAAAAACATACAGAATTTGTAGGGTTTAAATTCAATAATTATTCAAAAGGATTTAAATAAGCGGATTTTGATATATATAATTTCACTATATATATTTCACTGACCATCTAATTATTATACTAAGTAGTTTTTATTATATTTTATGTGAAAGTGTTATTTCTTTGTTTTTTAAGAATTCTAAATCATAGGAAATAAATCATTAGATGATCTATTGATTTGAAAACTATATAATTAGACGATTTGTGATACGTTTTTATTTTATATTGAACTAAAATAAGAAAAGTCCACACATATGTATATAGTTATCTATTACAAAATTACATTCAACCTTTAAAATTCAGATTACACATTTACTTATTTAATATTTTCTATAATATGTATTTTTAGCAGTCTTATTTTTTTTTCTTACATAACAAGTGGAAACATATTAAGGTATTAATGTGCAATGTAGGTGGCATGTAGAGAGTCACTATAATAGAATCATTCAAGATTAAATTAATGTCTAAATTTAAAGTAAATATTAAAGTTGAATATCCAACTTCCCATAAAATAATTGAGTTTTGTACAATATTAGTCATTTTCCTAATTCTGGGAAAATATGTTCAATTTGATATTTTAGAGCTTCCATCTATTGCTTTTCATATTTTCAAATTAATATTTTGATCATGCATAATAAGAAAAGAAATAGGAAAGTGAGGCATACATCATAAAAATAATACTATATTAATATAAATCAGATTTTTAGTTTTTAGAAAGATTTGGATATTAGTTAGGATAAATGAGTATTTTCATACTTCATCTTATAAAAGATGATTTCATCTTGAATAATATTTATTCATTTAAATTCTCAAAGATTAAATCTTCATAATCCAAATCACTATGTATATCATCGTCATGAGGCACATATATAAATTGTGAAAAATATAACAAAATAAATTAAAACAATACTCACAAATAAACCAGTACTGCATATTTAGTAAAAATAATTTAAGAAATGAAGTTAAGAATACCTCATTGAAAAAGGGAAATTTAAAACAGATAGATAGAATATATGTCTCATTTCCTTTTACCATTTCTCTCTCTTTCTGTTGCTTTGTTTTAAGAAGTAACCCATGCCTCCTTTATATCCTTCATATAGTAAATCTGTAATTATTGCCTTCTTTATTTTCGTTTGAACTCTTTAGTTAGAATCTAAATATACTCCTTCTAATTTGTAAAAAATGAGGAGGCATAGTAAATTCTAAGATGACTTGGTAAAAAGATAAGAATATAATTATACGTAGACTAAATTAATTTTTGTCTTATTTTCATTATTAATTGCACACACATTATGTTTATTTCTTATTCTCCTATGTAAGTCCTATATATTAGTATATAATTACTATTATTATTATAAATTTTTTGTTCTTAGAATAAAGAGATTTTGATCTTAATATTATTACTATTACTATTACTATTATTATTATTATTATTATTATTATTATATTATTATTATTATTATTATTATTTTGTTCTTAGAATGAAGAGATTTTGATCTTAATATTATTACTATTATTATTATTATTATTATTATTTATTATTATTACTATTCTTCTTCTTCTTATTATTATAAATTTTTTGTTCTTAGAATGAAGAGATTTTGATCTTAAATTTATTTTGCATCCATTTTGATTGAATTTATCGAGGAACTATTTCAACGTCATCGTGATATCTTGAATTTAAGTTCATAATATTTGAAATAATCAATTGGTGGCTATTGATGAAAACTTTAATTTAATAAGTAATCAAATAGAATGAATCAATTCGGAGTCAATTAACATATTTTCTTATTTTACCCAATATTTTCTTATTTTACCCAATTTCAAATATTGAGTTTCAAAAAGTACTAATCTATAATTCAAATTGCTTCAAAGTTTCATTTGTAATCAATCAATGTTATAGCAAGTAAAACTTTATTTGATAGGCATTTATTATGATTATATTAAAAAATGTTAAGAGTTGGTTTAGTTCAAAACCCAGTTTGCATGTTGAAAACGTTGTTTTTATATGTTTAGATTTACTTAATATAAATTCTTGTTAAATATTTGATTTTGATTCAAAAATAATCAATTAGAAATTAGACGAGTTTAAATAAATCAAAATAAAACAAAAATTTAATAATTCTTTGACAGTCTACTGTCATTCTAATGATTTATTTCACGAACTGATTATCTAATCCACAATCGATCTTTATTTTCTTTATTATTATTAGTATACGATTTTATTAAACAGCTTAGACTCGTTATATGATCCTTTGATCTAAAAATTATATGGCCCCTTATCTAAAAATTATATGAGCTTATATTTTGAAAATAAAATCTTTAATTATTTTAACAATAAGTTGTTCAGTTAGAAAATTCATTAGATATTCATTTCATAAACTGTATTCGAAAAATACTTATTATAGATTTATGGATGCTACATAATACACTCTTGAATTAAAATTAATTCGAGGTTAGAAGTTGGGTTTGTATTTAAGGAAAGTGAAATTCTAATATAATATCATAATTATTTCTAATACTGGGATATTTGTACATTTAAATTTAACAAGATTCCCTTATAAATTAAGTGATTCCCTTGGATAACTATATTCTTTTTATCCGTAAAACAACATTTCTATTTATTGAATTTACGCTAAATCATGTTAATGTTTTTTATTTTTTAATTTGTATGAATGAAAAGGGGCATATAACATAATTATTGTGTAAATTGCTAACACAGTCCATTTTAGTTTAAGTAATGTAAGAGCACAACAAAATCAAGATTATGTCTCATCAAGATGTGAATGTATGAACATATAAACGAGTTCAGTCAATCAACTACATGGCGTATAAGCTTAGCTTGTAAAAATGTTAGGTTTTAAAAAAATTAGACACATTAATTCCAATAGATCAATAAACTTAACTTTTTTTAAACAGACGAATTATTTAGATACACACATTCGACAATTCAAACCCAAACAATCACAAATAACTCAGTTCCTTTGCGCTTATAAAACATCAAACTTGCCAATAGTTTAAAATCATTGACCAAGCATTTAATCCAATTATTCATTAATAATTCAAGCCAAAATATAACACTATTAGCTCAATTTAATTATATACATAAATGAAGTAAAATTACTTAAAAACACTTATCCGACTATTTTATTTTTACTTCAAATTAAATAGTTGCCTTTCCAACTCGGTTGAATGAAAATGATGTGAGAAAAAAATAACTGGGGCAATTCACAGGAATAAAGTGAGATAAAAGCATTGCGTATCAATACACGAACCAAAATAAACCAAAAAATGGCCAACAGCACAACAAAAATAACACCTCAACAAGAGTAGTTCAACTGAACAAATGATTTTTTTTTTTTTTCAAAAAAACACAATTACAATCTATGTTTTGAAAGTTCATCAATAACTTGACACATGGTCTCTCAGTAGGTACAACCTCAAAGAAACATGGTCATTCATCACATCAAACAAAAGTTACATTAAATATGTACATGTTAGAGAACTTAAAACTCAATTTAAATATGTACATGTTAGAGAACTTAAAACTCAATTTAGAAGTGCACGACCAAAGGCTATACCGAAAGTGAAAATATTTTGGGTTTTAGGGATGTTCTAGTAAGCTATATGAGAGAATAAGAGCATGTCCTGTTCAAGAGATTCATTCCAATAAGTTGGATCAAGAAATTCTGTTGCATACCATTTACTGTAGAATCAATCGAATTGTATCAGAACCCATCTAATGACAAAACCTAAACAAATATGTAATTAGGGAGAGTGAAAACAATTGTCAATCATAAATATTATAAAACCAACCAGATTTGAAGTTATATCACAAATCCTAGCATAAATATCTGAAGATGAAACTTTTCACCAAGTGTCTCAATGATACATAAAATCTCATACCGAAAGTAAGGAAAATTCATAACAAAATTTGAACATTATATCATGAAGTAATGCCTACGCGCTCTTCTTCAGCTTAGAGAGTTCTTGCCTTACCACAGCTGCCCTCTGCACAAGTTCAAAAATCCAAACCCCAAAAATAAGGCTCATTTCAATACCATACAAGCAACAACAAAAATCAAATGAAGGAAAAAAAAATATACCTTAATCTTGGCCAACATTAGCTTAAACCTATCAAAGTCACTGAGGGCTGCCCTTCTGTTTTTCACAATGAGTTTCCTGCCCCATGAGCTATTCTCCCATTTGTTCTTAACATCTACACATTATCAAGAAAACAAAAAATATTTTCAATTAAAATCTAATAATAATAATAAGCAAAGAAAAATAAATAAATATTTAAACATATAAGACTCACCAGCAGCCTCCATGGCTTTAACAAGATCCTTCTTCTTGGGGACCCTCTTAATGTCTATCTTAATATCGGTTAGGGAAAGCCTTTTGAAATTGACTTGGGACCTCACCATATCTGGGGCGTCCACAAGTGCCTGTTATGAAAAAGAAAAAAACTAATTCTAAGAAACCAAGTAAATGGGTATGCACAAAATGAGAAAAGGTGAAAACTTGGGTGGTGGGTTACTCTGTTCTGGTCAATGACGTCGACGATGACGACGAGCTTGCCATATTCCTTTCCGTAGTTGACGAGAGCAACCCTCCCGATCTCAACGTACCTCTTGAACGGCTGAACACAGAACGAAGAAAATGCAATTTGGTTAGGTTGGAACATAGAAAACTAGGAAGGAAGAAAGTAAGTGAAGTGGAGAAGAGAGGAAGAGGAATCACCATTTTCGGCTTGGATTGCAGAGAGGCAGAGACGGTGGATGTGTGGGTGGTGGAACTCTCTATCTAGGGTTTTAAGTTTGCAACTTCGGGTAGTTTTATTAAAGAACCTCGGATTCACGTTAACATGGGCCTCCGAGTCTGCTCTTTTCCTCGTAAACATGGGCCTCAATGCACCCCAGGCCCAAACCTAATATTGTCCTTTTTGTTTTTAATATTTAATTTTCAATGCGTCACACTCTCTCCCACACATGTGCAGAATTGGGAGATAAAAATTACAAGGTACAGTCTTAAAAATAAAAGGAATGTTTTTCTGGTATAATAAAAAAATTTACGATCTTGATATAAAAACTTTATTTTATTTAAACTCTATTAGTAATTAATATAAATGAAGATACGTTGATCTTTAATAATTATTATATATAGTTATTAATAGAAAAATTAATATTAATATCCATTTGACAGTCAAGAAATTACAAGACTTTAAATTCACAAAATAAAAACAAAGATTAAAATATTTCCTTTAAAGTTAATTGCATATTAATATTAATATTGTCTTTAATACATATGTGATAATTATTAAAAATCAAATGCCTGTATCTTAATCATTAATAAAATTTAAATAAAATTAATGGAATTGATTTTTCTGTATTGAGATTATAATTTTTTCCTTATTGTACTAAAGATAAATATATCGATATTTGTTTTGCAATTATTTATCTAGAATATAAAGTTTGCAAAAGGATTTTATTACTTGATTGGTTTTTTATTTACAAACAATCTAAACCGTATCGACAAGGTTAATGGTTAGAAAGAATAAATTATAATATAATTTATATATTACCCTAAAGTATTTGTTTGTGGATTGAAAATGATTTAAAAACTCACTCTATGCATAACACTTTTTAGCCATATAAGAGATGGTTAGTGTATATATTAATGTCTTTGAGAGCTTTTAGACATTGGATGTTAACATGAATGAAGATCATTTGTGGTGATCAAATTTTTTTTAAATGTAATTCATTATATGGATAAATAAAAATATTATTTTAAATTTTAGTATATTTTATATATTTAGTATTTCCAAAACTTTTTACACCTATAAAAAAATTTTACGATCATTTCTGATATAATATAATATGTGATTTAAAATTTATGTTTGAATTCAGATTTATGATTCATTCTGACTATTAATTCATTTAATTCATCCAAACAACTAATTTTTTTACAAGTACATCAAGGAAATAGACCTTTCATTAGTTTTGTTTCGTCCATACAATAGTGTCGTCAGATGAGGAAACATAGGAAGATTCGTCAATCAAAATTATATACTTACCAACAGCTACATATTTAACTTCTTCATAAATACAAAACTATGTGTATAAGTTAATATATAGATACTTCCTCTTTTATTTTAAAATTATAAAATAATTTTATTGAAAAAAATATGTTCTTCTTGTTTGTTTTTTTTATAAAAATAAATATACACATATTCATTTATAGTAATATATAAAGAGGATATATATATATATATATATATATATATATATATATATATATATATATATATATATATATTTATTAATAATAATAATTTTTTTTTATATATTTTTTTTTTTTTTATAACTTTTTTTTTATTATATATTTTTTTTTTTATATATATAAAAATATAAATAAAAAAAAAAAAAAATAAACATATATATATATATATATATATATATATATATATATATATATATATATATATATATAT
>Ga0099825_1000892_pt1 | contig 35475 bp, 16 predicted proteins | sample SiratroredBW_FD_76838 | JGI IMG/M metagenome (GOLD analysis project Ga0099825, IMG submission 76838) | Root nodule microbial communities of legume samples collected from California, USA - Siratro red BW | ecosystem: Host-associated > Plants > Roots > Nodule | place: USA: California | collected...
ATATATATATATATATATATATATATATATATATATATATATATATATATATATATATATATATATTGCGTGTGTGTGTGAACTGATAAATGATTTAATGATTAATTAATCTAAGAAATATACTTTTTAATCTTTTTAATATCATTTTTAATTTTGTTGTGTTTTTTTATTTATTGTTATCTCTTAACTAATTCATTTTGAAGATTACACATAAATATTGTTTCATTATACATTAAATTCGTTTGGAGCTAAAAGAGATTAACTAACCTTCATCTTCACTCAAACTCTTCTATTTGATTAATATATATCATTCCTATTTTTATTGTAAAAATAAATCTTTTTCCACTGTTACTATTTATTATTAACTATTGATATTCAGCAAGCAACAAAATGAAAATTTGATCTCATCTAAATTTCACTTTAACCAAGAAGATATAGTCTAAAGTTGTGAATTATAACATCTTTTGTTTTTGTATATATTTTCTGAAAAAAAAAACGATTTTAAGGAAATATTGAAGTACGACTTTTATTATTTTCTTTCTAAAAACTGGAATCTTTTAAACAGATAATTTTTAAAATAAAAAAAGTTAAAATATAAAAGGAGGAAGTCATCAGTTCATTCCAGGCTTTATAGAAAAAAAAAATCGTGTCTAATAACATCACTCCCATTCCTTAAAATTGACACCATGACTTCCATAAAAAATAAAAGAAAAAGAAAAAAAATGCTTCTAAACACAATTATATATATATATATATATATATATATATATATATATATATATATTATATAGAGAGTGTATTGTAATAATAAATACACAATTCTTCCTTCACATGCACTAAAAATGGATAAAAAAACTCAAACAAATCACCACTTTTTTTGATGTGTGCTTGCTAATCCTATCTGTGATGGGAAATAACACTGCACATGTTAAATGAATTCACTCAAATTATTGTCTCTTGATTTCTTGTCTCTTTCAACTTCCTATCATTGAAGCAAATCACTGTATCTGTTCCCACATGTCTCTTTCATCTTCTTCGATATTGCTATGCTCACTCAACGTTGTTGCAAGTTTCAATCGAAGTTCGTGTAATAAGATCCCCTAATCTCTTCTCAAAACATAAACTATATATATAAGTAGGGTGACAAGTACACTGTTATATTCTCCCTATGATCCACCATATGATAAGATATTTGATCCATATATATCATGTTTTTGGTACATACAAGAAACTATACAATAAGGAAAAAACAACAACCAAGCGTTAAAGGGTCCTTTTCATATAGATGTAGCACTCTCACCAATATCTTTCTATCTTTTTTCTGATTTACCCCCTTAGTTTTCTAACTCTATAACACCTATACGTTATCATATACAATAAATAAAACGGAAGAATAGTGAAGTTTCATGAAAAAAAAAAAAAAGAAAGTGACTGTAAAATAAAATAATAATAATAATAACTCCTAAATTATTTTTCTTCCTATGAGTATACCCTACAGACAAATGGGGGCTCGCAAATTAAATAAAGTTAGAAATTTCATTTATATGAATTATACTTTATTTAAATGCTACTTAGAAACAAAAAACTTTAATTATTGTATGGAATCTTCATTCACTTTCATTTGAAAAGGTTTGACAGGCTAAAGCATTGTGTCAGTGTACGTACTTCCCACTAGTTTAAATTTAGCTTTATTCCCCTCTTAGTTTTCCTATTATTATTGGTAATTTGCCAGTGGTACTAAAACTTTTTTCATAAATCATCGTCGTAGTTATATATTTTATGTTTTTTTTCTAGAAGTTATTCGTTTAAATGGTAACTCAATTCTTTTAAATTTTAAATTTAAATATAATAAATAAAAAATATAATAAAAAATTAAAGTAATGATTAGATTCCGACGGTCACATTATATAAAAACATTAAATAACGTATATATATAATTAAAATGTTATTTTAAAAATATATAATTATTCAGTGGTTTTAGTGAAAACTAGTACAGTAAACCAAATTTACAGAAAATTGATAATAAGTTAAAAATAAAAGTATAATTAAATTTGGATAAATGAATTTAACAAATTTAGATAGGGTGTGTAATTATTATGTATTTAAAGGCATTAGCAAAAGGAAGTCACAGAGTGTTGCATTGTGAGTTAAGTTAATAAGCTGATTTTCCATAATCAGAAAAGAGAAATCTGTGAGACACTCTTTTCAAATTTTCTCTATTCTCTACAGTTCAACTTTCAATGCACCGAGTCCATCGCCATTCCCATTATTAGACAAAACAAAACCCAAACCACACGCAATTTAAAAATATAACAATAATGCGGTGTTGCATTCCCACGCTTTTGGCGGTGATTGCCGTGCTAGTGTCGGCGGTACACGGTGCTTTCCTGTCTCTGGAGCGGAGCATTCCTCTCAGCCACCGCGCGGAGGTGGCGGCGCTGAGGGCTCGCGACAGAGCCCGCCACGCCCGAATGTTGAGCGGCATAGTCGACTTAACAGTCCAGGGAAACTCCAATCCAGACACCGTTGGGTACGGGTAATACATTGAAGTTTCTTTTCCTGAAATGCGTTTATTGCTAGTGGAAAAGGAAGATACATTTATATACTTTAGTGCTAAGTTTTATTTATTTGTTTACTTTTGTTGAGAGTGATATTATTGAATATAGTGGTTGGTGATTTTTGTTTGTTTTTGTTCAGGTTGTATTATACCAAAGTGAGGATGGGAACACCTCCTAAAGAATTTAACGTGCAGATTGATACGGGGAGTGATATATTGTGGGTGAATTGCAATACTTGCAGTAATTGTCCTCAGTATAGTGAACTAGGGGTGAGGATTTTGATTTCGGTGCTTAATGTGTTGAGCTTCTTGTTATCATGCATACTTACTTTATGGTGCTTTGATGGAACTAATAAGGTTTTTGATTTGGAGATTAATGTGTTGAGGATTTTGTTGGTTGTGTTTTGTGGTGTGCAGATTGAGCTTAATTTCTTTGACACGGTTGGGTCGTCCACCGCGGCGTTGGTTCCCTGCTCGGACCCGATATGCACTACTGGCGTTCAAGGTGCTTCTGCTGAGTGCTCCACGAGGGCAAATCAATGCAGCTACGCCTTTAAGTATGGAGATGGGAGTGGGACTTCAGGTTATTATGTTTCGGATGCATTGTATTTTGACTTGATCGTGGGACAGCCTCCAGTTCCACCGGTTAACTCTTCGGCTACCATTGTTTTTGGGTGAGTCATTATGCTTGTTTATTATTGTGAATAAAGGTGTGTACACTTAATATGAGATTGGGAATATATGAAGAGTAGATGTAGAACTGAATGGGGAGGGTTGGATGATACTGATTTTGCGGAGGTAAATGTATGTGGGATATGCTTTGTAAGAATGAAAAATAGAGGAGATGGGAAAGTGGAGGTTAAATTGGCAATGTAAGATTTGTCAATAGGTTGATTTATTAATAAAAAACTGAGAAAAGGTTAATGAACAGGCCTTGCTTATGTTGATGTTGTTCATTCTTTTGTCTATGGCTTCTCTTCTGGTTGATTTTCCATATAGTCGCCTGTTTATGCTAATAGTTGATATGAATTTTCCCATTTTTGTTTTAAATGAGACTGTTTTGGTTGATTGTATTGGAAACAGGTGTAGTATCTATCAGTCTGGAGATCTGACTAAGTCAGATAAAGCGGTTGATGGAATTTTTGGGTTTGGCCCTGGTGCGCTATCTGTTGTATCGCAGTTGTCATCACGAGGAATAACACCCAAAGTCTTCTCTCATTGCTTAAAAGGAGATGGTGTTGGAGGAGGCATTCTAGTTCTTGGCGAGATAAAGGAGTCAAATATTGTTTATAGTCCACTTGTTCCATCACAGTATGTTCTCTTCACTTCTTTTCTCATTTTCGTTCCCTGGTTAGTTGATAATTTACCCCAATACTTATAAGATTGTTGTAAAAGGAATATTTCAAGGCATTTCTGAAAGAAATTGATATAGGTATTTACATTATTGTCAATTGTCAAACACTACTTGTATAGTAATCTTGAAAATTTACTAGTATGGGTGACATGAATGGAAAAATCTCTTAGCTTACACAAAGCTTATGATCTTTGTTTGGTGCAATATGCCATTTTTTGGTGGGTTGAAATTTTGTCATTTTTTAACTTAAACTGTTAATTTCTGATGCGTTAATTTTATTTTATTGTATTTAGCCTTAGCTGGATTTAGGCTAGTATTATTATTACAATATTAGTGATCCTTGAAGATTTTAACACATTTGGTTCATGCCTCTCATGGGGAAGAAACATCCTTTCGATTTCTGAAGATAATATTGTCTTGAAGAGATCTATGGATACATCACATGCTCTCCTATCAAAATCCTTTTAGTTTCTTATGCATTTTCACTTGCACAAGCACAGAGTTGTCACATGCCACGCTCTTGGTGAGAATGTTTGAATCAACCTGGGGTGGTGAACCATTTTAAAATATTTTTTCAAAATGTATTGTTTTAATTTAATGAAACTAGTTTTAAATATAATTGAGCAGCAAAAAAAAAGATATTCAAACTGACGGGAAAAATAGGGAAGAAAAAAAATATTCAAATAGGTAGAAAAAAATAGGTGAGAAAATGTTTGAGATGAATCTCCAGTTGGAATACAAATAGATAATAATAAGATATTTTTTTTATCTTTTTCAAACCTTTTTATTTCATAAATTGTATATTGTTTACTTTTATGTTATAAATGCATATAATTATACTAAAATATAAAAAAGTTATATATTTTTATAATGATAATAATATTGTATGATCTGAAAGGTAAGTAGTTTGGGGAGGGACATTAAGGAGAGAAAATTGGTTGAGGGAAGATCCTAAATTATAATAGATATAAGTTCTTTTGAGTTTAGGTAATATTGCTCTCAAAGAATGTTATTAAAATACTTGTTATGCTGGTTTTATTTCTATCAAATAATTTCTTTTGTTTCTGTCAAATAATTTGCGGTTCTCTGAGATATATTGCAGTGTATTTGACTGGTTGATCAAATCTCAGGCCTCATTACAACTTGAATCTTCAGAGTATTTCTGTCAATGGGCAACTCCTCCCAATTAATCCAGCTGTATTTGCAACATCTAATGACCGAGGAACTATAGTTGACTGTGGTACAACATTGGCATATCTTGTTCAAGAAGCTTATGATCCTCTTGTCAGTGCAGTATGTTTCTTGTAACTTGCGCAAAACTTTGAAGTATTGTACTTGTTGGGCACAATATTGTCCTTTTCCTTGTCCATGATGAGAAATTGTAAATAGTGAGGATAGTTTCTTACTCTATTGCTTGCATATCTTTTGTTTTATATGTTTTCTAAATATTCTGACTGACATATTTTCTCACTGAGTTCATTTGGATTCTTATAGCTTTGTTTTATTTTGCTGGTATCAAGTTTTAATGTTTCAGTTATAGATTTATGATATCCCACCAATTGAACATCTTATTAAGGTTCACACCTTTTTCTATAGTATATTAGTATTATTGTTAAGAGGGGGTTTTCAAGGAGGCAAATAAATTCTTCCTTTTGTTTACTTATCTTACATTTTTAAGGAATAGTTTTGACCTTACCTCTAACATATATTGATGTTGAATTCTAAATGAATGTGTAGATAACTACTGCTGTGGCACAATCTGCTCAGCAAATTAATTTCAAAGGAAACAAGTGTTATCTGGTCTCAACCAGGTCATTATGAATACTATAATTGTGAAGACTTTTGAACGACTTTTTTCTCATAAAAGTTTTCCTTTTAGGATTTCCAATAACTCATTAGAGTTTGTTTTACAGTATAGGTGACATTTTTCCTTCTGTCAGTTTAAATTTTGAGGGTGGAGCATCAATGATTTTAAAACCACAGCAGTACCTTATAGGTTACCAGGTAAGTATGTGTGTTAAATAAGACATACAATCGAGTAAAGGAACTTATTATTTGAAATTGTATGTTGCTGATTTGCTGAGGTGCCATTTGCTTAAACAACAGGATGGTGCTGACATTTGGTGCATCGGTTTCCAGAATGTACAGGAGGGAGTCTCAATTTTAGGAGGTTAGATGCTGGACATTTCTTGACAGACTAAAGTTTGCAGACTGCAATGAAAATAAAAGAAATTACGAATCATGATTATGAAATGGGGCTCTTAAACGAAGAATAAAACAAATGTCTTAATTACATTTTCTGTACCTGTGGTAAACAGCTACTGCCATCATACTATTGAAAACTTATGGCTTGTTGCTCTGCACAATCTTGCATAACCCATTTACAAAATTTCTTGAAAAGTAATTGTAGATAGATGATTTTCTTAGTTCAGCAACATTCTGATGAAATAAAATATGATCCCAAAAAGGTAGATTGTCTCATTTTCATCATTCAAATACTAAATAAATCTGTGATGCTAAAAAAATTATTTTATTTTGTGTTTGAAAGCATCATAAGTATGCTAATCGTAAATTTGCCTGACCATGTTCTTTTTTTCTGTAAATAATGCATCAAATATATCAGACCTACACAAGTGATCTACTATGATGATTTGAAATTAATTAATTTTTTTTTCAACTTATTTGGCAGATCTTGTCCTAAAAGATAAGATAGTTGTGTATGACTTGGCACATCAACGTATTGGATGGGCTAACTATGACTGTAAGTTCACCAGAGAAACTCTCTTTTCCTGCGAAGAGTATATATAATTCTTGATTGTGTCTTGAATTTTCATTTGGTGCTAGGTTCTTTGTCTGTAAATGTTTCTGTCACTACGAGCAAGGATGAATACATCAATGGGGGACAGTTAAGTGTCAGCAGCTCCCCAATACGCGGTCTTGGTAATTTACTACCCGCAAGCATTGTGGCTCTCTCTTTGTACATAATGTTAGTATGAAAAATTTTAAGTATGTGAAATGTTGGGAATCAAAGTCATCACTGGAGATAATGTAAAATTAAGTTTCAACATTAACCATGGGAAGGTGATCAAGTGAGAAGTAAAAGATTTATGAATGAAGTAGCTCTGAAGAAATGGAGATTTGAATAGAAGCTCGAAAAGTGAAGATTTTAATGAAAGTTTCAGAAGGGAAAATTTTGGCAAGAGTTTGATTAGTGAAAATTTGGATGGAAGTTCAAAGAATGATTAGTTGAAACATCGTGATTGTACGTACCCAATTTTGACCGAGGTAAACATACCGGTGATAAAAAAGGTTTATTAAAAAAGACTAATTATTTTTAAACATTTCTGAAGTTTGAATAATTTGTTTATATTACGAACTTTTATTATTGTTCGATAACTTAAATTGAAATTGGACGCGTGAAGTGTATTTCTTAAGACTTGGTTAAGTATTTCTTTGGTTTCATCATAAATATGTTGAATAAAGCTCAAAAAGATATCTCAGTATTTTCTTTTCTATTTACTTGTCTCATTCCTTGCTCTGTGCCTTGCAAGGTGGCTTCTTGTTGGTCTCACTATTTAGAGCATTGAGGTTGTTTATGACTAAAATAAAAGAATAAATAAAGCTATAGGATTTTCTCATTATCCATCTGCATGGACAACTAGGTTCTTCTCCTGCAGAAAGTATGTTCACTGCTGATAAATTTATTTTCAAATACGGTCTTTACGGAAATTTATTTTCAAATACTGATAAAGGAAAAACAGGGTAATTAACTATTACGGAATCAAGTGACTATTTGCAAATTTATTATTTAAGTTCTTGAAAAATTCCTTAAAGATTTACAAATTCATTGGAGGTGTATATATCTAACGTGGATTTGATCAAAGTTTCATTGCTATTGAATTAACCAGTTTAAAATTAAATAGAATAATAATGTGTTTGGATGGAAAACTTTAGAGCTGATTTATTTTTATAAAGAATATAAATATTTTATAAAAATATTAAATTAAAAAAATTAATGGAAATTAAAATTTTAGAAATTTTAGAAAGGAAAATGATTATTTAAAATTCTATGATTTTAAATTCTTTCTAAAAGATAAAAATACGAAAGTTTTGGCTAATTCTAATTAGGATTGTTTTAATCATTATTGACTACAGAAAAAATTCAACAAAAATTGATGAGAAGCAAGTTAAAAAATAATATTGACCATCAAGTTCAAAACACAACTTCTATTAATAACATTGAAAAATTTATTTTCATGAATTTTAGCTAAAATAGTTATGGTTAGCATTAGTTAATCTAATCAAGAAAAAAATGTGTTAATATCGATTAAACTATTCTTTTAGACTTTGATGGTTGTATATTTGATCAATCAAAGAAAAGAAAAGTGTTGGCCGATATTTTTGAACTATCAAATATTTTTAAATATTAAAACAAAAAGTTATAATTTAGGGATAATTAAAATATTTTGCTTAAATATAAATTATAATTTAATAATTTGAATTATTTTATTCAAATAAATTATTCAAAAATTTAAACATTCCTCTATTCTTATTCAAATATATTTTTGTGAATATTTTTTAAGTTGAAAAGGAATAAAATCTTTATGAAAACTCAATCATCCATACATTTCTTTACAAAGAAAAATCCTTCACGAAAAAAAAAAAAAAAACACGTATATAAACAAATATACAAATCACTCTTAATTATTACGAATATACAAATTACTTTTGATTAAATCATCTTAATCCATGTAATTCAAAGGGAGTATTGTTTAAGTTTATTAGATTTATTTCACAAAATAAATAATTATAAAAATTAATATTCTTTAAAAAAAACACTACAATAGTTATGTTTTTCATTTCATTTTGAATCCTTTGTATAGACTTATTATATGACCATTACGACTATTATTCACTTGAAACTTGATAGAATTTCCATTTATACTTGGACTAGAAACTTTAGAAAGATATGATACAAATCTTCATTTGCACCGTTGCCTCTATTTTAATATAACAATTCAAACAAATTTGTATATATAATAACTAATCACAATTAAATATAATCATTGTAATATTTTTGTTTCCTTAGACCATGTATTGTGATACTTGGTGATACCACTAAATAGTTTATAAATCATTTCTTCAATTATTATAAAATACATGTTAGAATATTCAAATAATATATTCACAGGTAAATCATAAAAGGTGTTTATTATCATCAAAATCTATAGACAATCTCGTGGCATTGGACCATAAACATGGAATGATGGAGTCATCACTTAATCCAAGTATCAAAGATAAGATTCAAACAAAAGAGAACTCTCTTTTCTAAGAATTGTGTTGTTTGCAAAGAAAATGAATGGATATTTATAACCCAGGCATCCGAAAATTCTAAATGAAAAGTAACCTAACAAGTGGTCAAAAATTCAAGAAAAGGAGGGAATTTTAAATTTCAAAAGACAATGATTAAGCTTGGTTGAATTTACGGCGTGCTTTCCATGCTAGGGTCATGCCTTCTCTCTTCCTCCACACTTGTCATGTCTTAGCTTTGCTCATTGACTTTTTCTTGCTCATGTTGACTAGCTTGGCCGAGAATTGGAAGGCTTGATTGAGCTTGATAGACTTCAATTTCCCCCTTGCTTCTTTGTCTCCTACCGTTCACACCCCTCATATTGTTATGAGGATTTGGTGCATATGATCGTGACTTGAGTATTAGATAAGATAATTCTCACTTCTTTTAATGCATTCTCATTTCACGTAAAGAGCTTTAATCATGCAGAGAAGGAAAATCAACAATCAAGTCATTCAACAAGTACACTTATAAAATAACATCCAGAAATGTAAATAGTTTAAGGCTGGTTTGTTTCAATACCTGTTGAATGGTCGATCAGTGCAGATTCCCTTGCAACAAGACATTTTTCAAAGTAACTTGTGCAACAGAGTTCACTATTGTTTTACACCAAAATCCAATCCTTATATATGCTCAATTTGTCTTATAATTCTGTTGCACTTAAAAATAATAAGATAATACAACCATGGGACACACCAAATCACCCCCACCCACACTTACCTTCAAGTTCAAACAAATCCTTTTTTAGAGGAATTCGTCTGACAGTTCAAATTTTGTTTAGTAATATGGCACCAGTTCAAACACATCTTTAACCCATTAGTTTCAATGAAGAAAAAAACTAATTCATGTAGAAAACCTCTGTGTCTGTGTCTGTCTAAATATCGTTAAAATAATATTCTAATATCTTTATGCCATCCATAAAATCCTTTAACCATTTAGGTTTCAAGGTATTCTTGAACCTTTCCCGTTTGGAAAATGGTGGCAGCATTATGTTTAGAAGGGATATGTATGGCTTGGTTCTGCCATTGATAACTTCCCATCAGATTTAAAGTTCCACTTAGCTGATACTAGAACTGCATTTCCTGTGACAATACTGGAGGATCATAACCTTCTTCCCTCATTTTTGCATCTAATTTTCTCAGCATTTCATAAATCTGATCAGATTCACGACAGAATCTATCACCAGCTACGAAACTGTAAACTTTATTCTTTATCTCAACCATGCTTTGAGCAACAATCTTCTTCAACCTATTCTCCTTTATCAATGTCCTGACTTTTGCAGCATCATGCCAATTCTTGTGCACACAATGTATATTTGATAACAGTGTATAATACCCTGCATGATTAGGGTCCAACGGAAAAAGATTCTGGGCTGCAAACTCCCCCATCTTTATATTTTCATGTATACGGCATGCACCAAGTAAGGCTCCCCATACATGAGGGCCAGCTTGCATGGGCATGTCATTAATCAAGTCCAAGGCCCTATCCAACTCTCCCATTCGACCAAGAAGATCAACCATAATCCCATAATGCTCTGAACCGGGAATCAATTGGTACTCATTCACCATGACGTGAAACATCTTTATCCCATCTTCAATCAAACCTGCATGACTACAGGCAGACAGAATTGAGACGAAGGTTACTTCGTTAGGCTGAACATCTGAATGATTAGTCATCTGATAAAATAATTTCAAAGCCTCTTCTCCTAGCCCATGGAATCCATAAGCGGAAATCATTGAGCTCCAGGTAACAACATCTTTATGTGTCAATCCTTTGAAAAACTTGTTAGCATTATCTATGCTACTACATTTTGCATACAACTCTATGAGTGATGCTCCAATAAATTCATCACTTTCAAATCCACTTTTAGTTATAAGAGCATGAAGGCATACAGCTTGTTGAAGAATCCCCAATTCTGAACTTGCAGTAAGAATCTTCACTAGAGCAATAGCATCGGGTCGTGTTCCACTTGATAACATGTTGCAAAATAACCCCAAGGACATGTGCGCCATTCCAACTTCAGCATACCCACTGAACAAAACAGCCCAAGAAACTACATCCTTATAAGGCATTCTGTTGAAAAGGTCAATTGCTTTTTCAGGGGAAAAACACTTCATGTACATATCCATAAGAGCTGTAGAGACAATGATATCCAACTCGAATCCATAATTGATTGCTAATTTATGAATACGTGTACCTTCTTCCAAATTTGAACTGGAAGCACAAGCTCTCAATGCACCAACCACTGTAACCCTATTGGGTTCAATTCTTTTATCTATCATTTCATTGAAAAGATCTAATGCATTGGTTTCAGCTCCATTAGAAGCATAACAGGCAATCATTGAGCTCCATGATATAATATCCTTATTTGGCATTTCCCTGAACAAATTAGCTGCATTCTTAATGGACCCAAGTTTTCCATACATATCTAGCATAGAATTGGCCAAACATAACTTGGCGTCGAAACCCCTTCGTTTTACAAATCCATGTACACTTCTTCCAATGTTAAAATCAGATAACTGGGCACAAGCAGAAGCAGCGCTAACAAGTGTTACTGGATCGGGACTTACGTGCTCCAACACAACCATCCGGGAGAAAAATGCAAGTGCAAGTTCAGGACTGCCATTCTGCTCATACCCAGTAACTATTGAAGTCCATAAAACCACATCTGGTTTTGAATACTCAGTAAACACTTTCACAGCATCATTCATTTGTCCACATTTTGTGTACAACTCAATCAGCGCAGACCCTACAAACATGTCATTATCTATCTTCCCCTTCTTAAGAAATCCATGAATCATTTTCCCCTGCTCAAGCTTCCGCAAACCTGCACATGATTTTAGAGCAATAGGCACTGTGTAATTGTCAGGTCTTTCCTCACTTGACACTGCATTGGCATTCATTTGATAGAATAGAGATAACGTCTCTACCCATCTTCCCTCCATAAAGTAGCTCCTGAGCAATGCATTCCATAAATGGGCAGTTTTACAAGACGTTTCTTCAAACAGCCTATGTGCATGAAAAAGGGATGCATATCTAGCATAAAGAACATTAAGCCTGGTAACAACCAAACTATCATTAGCTAGGCCCACTTTCAAACACTGTGAGTGCAACTGTGTAACCGATATCTTACCACAGCAAGTCTCCAATAGCTTCAGTAAAAGATCCCTCCTTTTCATGTACAATGACTGATGACTTTTATAACCTAAGGATCAATGAAAAAAAGAAAAAAAAAAAAAAACATGATTCGTGTAGAAAGCTTTGAACTTTGATGCCCGGAGCCCTACCCAATGAAAGATATTCAACGTGAGAGGCGGTAAAGGGGAAGATAGGCACCTGACAGCCGCGAACACCGTCGAATGGCGTTATTCTCCCGTAACTTTTGGGAGTCAGCGCTTTCAAAAAGAGGTTTGGAATTTTCGAATCGTTGAGGGATTGAAGAACAAACAAATTTGGGAACAAAATTTGGGGTGGGATTGAAGAACAAATTTGATTAATTATACTCAGAATATTATGAATCGTTGTTTCATTTGGATTTGAAACAATTATACGATTGAGTACATTTTTTAACAGGGTGTATAAATAATTTAAGTACATTCTCGCTATTAAGTACTAAAGTATTATCATTAATTTTTACAAAATATAATAATTATATTAATTTTTAAATATTTTTCATAAACTTAAATTTATATAATAAATATATTCTAGTTTTTAAAATTGGTTTTGTGATTAAAATTTATGAAAGAGATAGTACGCATAAAAACTACAGACACAGTTTGGAAGTCATTAAAATTGGTATAAAATATGATTATCCTTTTAAGTTGTAGTGTACGTCTATCCACAACAAATAAAGTTGGATTGAAGGTTCAGAGTCATAATCATAAAATCACTCATACATTAGTTGGTTAATCCTATCTACCATGGTTAATCCTATCTTGGTAGATTATAATCAAATTAACATTTCAAGTTGTTGTCATAACTAAAAAGTCTTATTAAATGGACAACTATATTAGTTATTTTGAAAGAGAATAATGAGGAGAATATCACAATAATAAAGCAAATATATAATATAAAATTTACATAGAGATCAATAATATCATTTATGACTAAAATGCAACACTTAATGATATAGTTAGAAAGTGACAAATATATTCATTAAAATATGTGTAATGAGTTTTTATAAGTTGTCATAGATATTTTCTAGACATATCCTGATTTAATTAAATTTTTAAATCTTCGAATAATTAATGATTTTACAATCATTAACTAAAATATATATTTTATAATCATTTATGAATTGTTGAATAAATAAATATATTTATTTATGGATGTATTCATAAATAATTATATAAACTTTTTTTTTGAAAAATACTAAAAAGTAGTTTATACATATATTTTTATTTGATTTTTTAAAAATAAATATTTTAAAAATTACATAATTTTGTGCATTTAATTAATAATAATCTTTCCTTGTATGTAATTCACTCCCGTACTCTAAATTTGGTTTCAAATATTATTATCTTTTTAAAAGTTTTTTCATAGTTTTTATTAGTAAAATATGATAATGACTCTTTTGTTTTTTTCTAAATGATTTTTGTCATTTCATTGTGACTCTTAATTGTGATATTTTTTTTTAAGAAACATCTCGATAATTGACATTATTTATTAATATTTGGTTAGAGAAAATTTTACTTAAAACAAAATAAAAATCAAATATTGTAGAAGGTAGAGTGTTGGATCAAAATTGACTAAGATTGTGTTTGGATAAGTGTTAAAACAAAACAATTTTAACTCATATCCTAAATGATTTTGATATTTGTGTTGGGTAGATACAAGACAAAGACATTCCCTTCAGTATATTAATAAACTTAAAGAATGTTTTTGTTTGATACAAAATAAGTTTAATGTTTGTGTGTACTTATTGTTTAATAAATATTTTTTTTATCAAATGAAATGAAAAGTATAAGATATTGTATTGTTTGTTGGATGAAGTATTTACATTTTATATGATATACTTCTTTCCATAATTTATTGTCTTTCCCACAAAACTTCTATATTTTTTACACTGGTGTGACAAACATTTAATTAAAACTATAAATTTATCAACTTTTACTATAATAACTTAAAACTACACAATAAATCTATTATTAAACTTAAATGTTGAGTATATAACAAATTTTAAGTGATTCCAAATAAATTGTGTATATTAAAATTAGTATGTAATTATAATTTTCTAATACTTATAGTTTTACACATTTTCCATATAATGTATTATACTAAACGTTGTCGATAAAATACTATATGTATTAATATTATTTTTATAATGCATATGTAATGTTTGTCATAAATCATGTTATTCATATGTTTGATGACATAATATAATTAAGATGTTAAAAATGTGTTTGAACTGAAATGCGTGCTTGAGTATATTACAATTTGTCATTAAATTGTCTATTTGTATAACATTAATTATCAATGATTACATATAATAAATAATGTTATCATTTCTAAAAATACCTTTCCTTAAGTAGGAAGGTTATTGGCCTAAACTTAATTTTGTTAATTGTACAACAAAGGATAACAACATTTATTATGCAAATACATCTATTATTAATAGTCCAATAATGTTAATCTAGTTATTGTAGTCTAGCAAACTCAATCCCAATTTTATGCATTGTAAATAAAATCTATAAATCCTTTAAAAAATAGTAAAGATAATGTCAACTAAGTATTACTACTATGACACGTGAACATTATGAAAATAATAAATACAATAGAAAATATAAAATAAAAAGATTAGATAATCTAATTGAGGAAACAATATAATATTTTATGTTTTTCCCTGTACCAGAGTAATTATAGTAAGTCCACGACAAGTTTCATCAGAAGAAAAGTTCATATTATAGATAAATACCAATTTCAATAATACACAAAATAAAAGATCAAATTGTATGAGCATATGCTTTTGAACATCTCTAATTGAAAATGTAAGAAAACATGTATTATAAGAAGATATTTTATTTTGAATACTAATATATTATCCTATACGATACTAATGGAAGAGAAATGAACTTTATTATCATATACAATACTAATATATTATCCTAAATAATACTTTCAAGAGCTGTATCCCCTATTGTTCAATTGTATGAAAATACATAATATAAAAATATTGAAGAAAATAACTCGGTATTTAAAAGTGAAGTGATACTAATGGCTACGGACCACTGTACATAAACAATAATAAGTATTTTATTATTTTTCTTTAAATATTTTATTAAACTTCATCTTCTCCACTTTCAATTTTGAAAGCCTAAAAAGGGAAAAGTACTTCATTAATTATAACATATTAAGATGTATGAATATAAATATCTAATTTGAAATTTTAATTTGTTTACCTCCCATGTCATTTCATAATCAATGACACATTAATATTTCTAAAGAATTTGGACTTAAGTTATGTGTCACATGATATTAATTATCTTATGTAAAAATATTTTCAATAAAAATTAAAAAATAATTATAAAGCATAAAAATGAGGCGCAGTAACGCACCAGCAAAGCGCGTGATCAGAATTTCACGTTTGTTCACCTATTAATACTGAACGGTCAATCCTGCTGCGTCTACGTGCATGCAAGATCCTCACACTCACTGAGTCGCACTCTCTCTCTCTCTCTCTGCGTTTAGGCACTCTCAGTCTCTCATCAAGATTCTCAAAGAAAACGCCGTCGTTCGAGGAAGGGTTTTAGTAACCACCTTTTCGATTTTCCGTTCTTTATCGCTCCCTCGTTCTTCGATTCACCAATGGCCATTCCCGCGACGGTTGCCGCGGCGCCGGCTTCGCTTTACGTTGGAGACCTTCAACCTGACATTTCCGACGCCCAACTCTACCACGCTTTCGCCGAATTCGAAAGCCTCAGTTCCGTTCGCGTCTGCAGGGATTCCATGACGAAGACGTCGCTCCGTTACGGTTACGTCAACTTTTTGTCTCAGGAAGACGGTATATCTCTGAGATATTTATATATAGTAACATTCACGATTAACAATTGCTAGATAAATTGCATTGCTGCGTTTTCTTTATCGTTTCTTCTAATATTGTTGTGCGTCTTTGCGGTTTGTTTTAATTTATCTTTACACTAACGTGTCTTGGTAGCATGAACTGGTCTAGGTTTTAAAGCGAGGGATCTTGGAAATTGCTAGTTACATGGACTTTTATTTATCGATTGCGATAACGTGAAAGGAATGATGGAGAAATATTGATAGTTCGAATTAGTGTTTTGTTTTCTGGAGTATTTCATTTCTTGGCACGTAGTTTGATGTTTGAGATTTGGCCTTCTGAGGGTTTGTTGATACTATTGCTGTTTTTGTAAAAAAACGCTAATCTTGGAAGACTCTTGCGAGTTTAGCGTGTGGGAATGGAGGCAAAAACTAAGTTTTATAAAATGCGTCTTCCAATGCAACTTTGGTCGCAGCGTCTAGGTTCTTGGGCTATCTGCAGCTGCCTAGCAACTGCAAATGTGGTTATTTATCTAAGATTTTTTGCAATGTCAATGAATGCTCTGAAACTAGCTTCTGCGGTTGCCTTGCATATTTTTAGTTTTAATGGCATTCTCTTGGGTTTTAGTCTACGTAGTTGTTAAAAATTTATATACATACACGTGAGTTTAATTAAACTGTAGTAGTCATGATTTGTTAATTAAACCTTTATTCAGTTTTCTTGGAGAAAAAAAATTAAAGACGTGTTTTAAAGGATTTTAGGTTTGTGGAAGTATTTTTGGTTGCACGTTGTGCTCTTGCTTAAACTTTTCTGACCAAGTTATGTTATAGTGTTTGGCTTGAAATTTGTAATTGTAAACTGCGAGATTTTCTCTTTTGAAAAAATTAGAGCAAATTGATTGCGATCTTAGATGATCTTTAAGATAAGGTGCACACTAACTCAATTTCCTAAATTAGTTTGTTCACGTAGAAGCAACTACTTCAATTTCAATTTTTTAGTTCTATTTATACTTTCTAAGGAGAGTAAAGAATATGCTTTCTGGGTTATTGTTGCTCTTAGCATGCTTGTGCCTGTTGATTTAGTGTGATTCCATTAACCTTGGTATGCTTATTGTGTAGCAATTCGTGCAATCAAGGTGAAAAACAATTCTTATCTTTTTGGGAAAGTGATAAGGGTCATGTGGTCACATCGCGATCCTAATGCAAGGAAAAGTGGCAGAGGGAATCTGTTTGTTAAGGTATATCTACAGCTTTGGTATAAAATATTTAAATCATTTCTGGTTCATTATTACTTGAAGTGAATTCTAATGGAAAGTTTCTGGTGTTCAATACCATGGCAGAACTTGGCAGAATCCATAGATAATGCGGGGCTATATGATTTATTTGAAAAATATGGGAATATTTTGTCCAGCAAAGTTGTCGTGTATGAGGACGGGAAGAGCAAAGGATATGGCTTTGTTCAATTTGAGTCAGAGGAAGCTGCAAATAGTGCAATTGAGAAGCTGAATGGCTGTACTGTGGGAGACAAGCAGATGTATGTAAAACTCTTCATTATTTCAGGGCAAATGCTAGTTAAGGAATCAAAAGTGGAAACTTTACTAAAACTTGTTATTGATGCACCACATTATGATGTCCAACATATTTTTCAATAACATTTTCATTATTGATTTCTTAACTAGTGTCCTATAGACCGTAAAGTTAAAGTTTTTCATTATCCATACATTACTATGACAAAGTCTTTTGCTTTTGGGCCTTCATTTTAATTACTGCATCCGCTTTCTCTACACTTATTTGCCTAAGATAAATATTAATCTGAGTCTGATTTTCCAATAGATATGTTGGGAAGTTTGTCAGAAAAGATGACCGCATTTTGCCTGGCAATGATGGCAAGTATACAAATTTGTACATTAAAAACTTGGACTCGGATATTACGGAAGCACTTCTTCAGGAAAAGTTCTCCTCTTTTGGAAAAATTATTAGCTTGGCTATTGCAAAGGATGACAATGGGCTATCCAAGGGCTTTGCATTCGTTAACTACGATAATCCAGATGATGCTAGAAAGGCGATGGAAGCAATGAATGGATTGCAATTTGGTAGTTTATTTACCCTTTAATGTACAGGTGGTGTTTATTCACAAAATTGCCTTTTTTATATTGATTCATATTTGCCTTTTGATTTGTCATTTGTAGGTTCAAAAAATCTGTATGTAGCTAGGGCACAGAAGAAGGCTGAACGTGAGCAAATCTTGCATCATCAATTTGAGGAAAAACGCAAGGAGCAAATACTCAAATCGAAGGTAATTTCATGCCCATTCTCTTACATTCAACTTGTGAAATCGTTTTTCTGACAATGTCTTCGTCTACCTTCCAGGGCTCTAACCTTTATGTGAAGAACATTGATGACGGTGTTAGTGAAAAAGAACTACGAGATCTGTTTAGTTCTTGTGGCACAATAACTTCCGTAAAAGTTATGCGGAATGACAAAGGGATAAGCAAGGGGTTTGGTTTTGTCTGCTTCTCCAATCCTGAGGAGGCTAATAAAGCTGTGAGCACTTTTTATGGTGAGTTTTGCGGATGTAATATTGTAAGGTCAGCGGATTTGTATTAATACTATGAAACAGGGAACAAGTGCTTGCTATAACATTTGAATAATATAACACAAGACTTGTATGTTACATTTAGGATTACAAATGAAAGATCAGGTATAATTTATGTTGTTTTTTACTTTTTTATACCAATTTCTAATTAAAGTTCTGATCTTAAGAATTTACATCCCTGTTACATCAATGATTTTGAACACTTATTCCATCTAGGACCATTATGTCTGCATCGCTTTTATTACGTTGTTTATGTTCCTATTTACGTTGCTGCTACATGCCGCAGGATGCATGTTCCACCGTAAGCCACTGTATATTGCTATCGCTCAGAGGAAGGAGGATAGGAAAACACAGTTGAAGCTCCACTATGCACCAAAACAAGCAGGATTGAATGGACCTTCAACTGCAGTTATCCCTAGTGGCTTTCCACCTTACTTCTATCCAAATGTTACTTCACAGATGCTTCAATCTGGGCTTTTATATCAACCTCTGGGATTGGGATCAGGATGGAGGGCTAATGACTTTACTCTCCCCACCAGATCATTTCAACAATCACAGGTTCCTATTTTGAGTGTCGAATTTACTGAAGAACTTTAAAAAATATCAAGTTTTTTGACCTTTTTATTTATTTTGGGAAAAAGATTTACTTTTAAAAAATAAGTAGCTATATCATTACACAGTATCTCTAACTTTTATTCCTTTATGCAAAATATTTGTCAACTAATATGGTTTAGTTGCACTGAATCCTCCCTGTGGAAACGTAATTACGTTATTAGGACAAGCTAATCTGGTTTGATGATAGCTTAAACGAGTCTTAGAGATGAATTTACATTTTATTTCTCTCATTTACAGGTTCCTAACACTACTAGGCATCATAGGCAAAATAGGGGCAGGATGAATGGGCATACGAATTCAGTGGGAAAAGCTCACTCTGGTGTATATATCCCGCAACTGCAACACTATTATCAGCCAATGGATTTAAGAGTCGAGTACTTGGCAGGTTCGCTTCTTTTTCGTCACCCATTTGTACATAAACTCAACACTATGCACTACTCTCTGCTGAGCAAAAAAAACTATGCACTACTCTCTTTGTTTTTTGGCATTGTAGTTACGTTTATGAATTCTTAACCGCAATCGTTTATGTTTTCTTGCACAGCTTAGCTGCGAAGGTTCCAGGAATGCTTAGGGAGAATTGACCCGTTTCCTGGAAGCAAGAGACACTTCTGCTTAAGTGAAAGTGGCAAGTGACGTGTTGTTGTGCTCTGTTGACGATTTCAACCTTGAGATGATACCAGTTTGGAGCTTAGATCATGACGTGGTAGAAGCTTTCAAGAACTGAGATATCTGATAAATGATTTTTACATCTGGAAAAGAAAAAGAATAAATAAATGGAACGGAGAACAATTCTGCTTTCTTTGTCTTAGTTTTGACAGTGAATAATTGATGGTATCATTCGGGGTAAACTTTGTTTGAATTTCGATTACATGGATAATCTTGGATTCTTTCATCTTACTTTTTTGTGAAAAAAGAATGTCTTTCACCAATACGCCACTTCTTTTATCAATACGTGTGATACAGTTCTGATTTCTAATATACCGTTAGGTTAAAAGAAGGGTGGGAAGGGATATCTTATTTGGTTTGAGAGAGAAATAAATAAATCTATTATCACATTTCTAATTGTAGATAAATAAACCTATTGGATTCGGGCTAATCAGATTGAACTGGTAGTAGTTGGATTGACTCATCAACCTACTTAATATGAAAAAAAAAACATTTAGTTGTAAAAATAATATTAAATTAAAACTTTAATTATTTAGTTTATAATCTACTTTGAAAATTGGTAAATCCTAAAAAACCTAAAGCTTATGAGAACTGAGAAATATGTTTGTGTGATATATTTAATTTATTATGAAATCTTTAATTCTCAATTATTAAAGACTCAATTTCATATATTATGTTTTGTTAGATATAAAAAAATTATCTTCTTATTTTAAAAATAGTTGTTTCGAAATTTCAGTGAATTACATTACACACGTGCACACTTGCAAATCATGGTATTGAGTATGACAATTGTGTGGTTTGAATATTAGTATCAAGTGTTATTAATAATCAAACAAAAATAGTAGGATCAACAACATTTTCATAATTATTTATGAACTTCTCTTTGTAATCCTAAAAAAATCAAATTGCTTTCATTTCAAAGTTCAAATAATTTCATCGACTAATAAAATCAATTATATGAATTATTATTTAATATATCTTTGTCTATATATTTTTTAAGTTAGGCGATCTTTAATGAACATATTTTTATTTTTCTCTTGATTTTGTTTGTTTTCATGGTGTTTGAGTGAGTTTTCCTATTTTATATATATTACCATATTTTTTTTATTTTTATTGTGTATCACTAATGACCTCTTTCTCGAATTAATGAAGAAAGAAAATAAAAAAACTTTGGGTTTAGTTGTAGAAAGTTTAAACAACTTGTTCAATATTTCTAATCACTAAATACTCCTCCTTTTCCATATTCTAGAGTTGGGTCTATCATAACTTGGTTTGTCAATAATGTTGATGTTAATAGGATTGAAAAATTCATCATGAAATTAGTTGAAAATTAATAAATACTTCAAAAATATTATCCTTCAAATGACATGATGAATAAGAGTTTGATTCATTACGAATTTATTTTTATTTTATCAAATTATAACATTCCTAAAGCTATATAGAAAAATATACTTAAAATATAATTGAATAATTTGGATAAACATTCAATTAAAAATAGTTAATATTAAAAATGTTAACAAAATATGAATCAAAATAACATAACAAAAAAAGGAATTATTAAAACCAAACTAGAAAAAGATGAAGTAGAAGACAAATAAAGAAATATGTCACTTTAATTGGATTGTAGTTGAGTGATGTGTAGAATTGTCACTTAATTTCTAAAATTTTAAGATAATCAGAGTCTTCTATTAAAGAAGAGTTCGAAAATGATTTCCTAAAAAGACAAGAAAAAGATATAAAAAATATGAAAATATTAGAAGAAAACCTTCCGTATAAAAATAGTTTAAAAAAATAAATATGTTAATTAATTTGTTTGGATATTAAATAAGGTTAACTTAGATTAGAATGACTCTGGATACCTATTTATAAAATGAAATCTCACATCTTTATTTATAATAGATAGAACCTGACTCCTTATGCTATAAAAGGAGGTCACACATGTCTTGTAAAAATTATTTTTAAATTGAATATATATTTGAGAAATTAAATAACCTTTTTTTCTTTATGTTCTTTGTATAAAAGTATCTTCTCTTGCCTTCTTAGAGTTTTCAAGAAAGGTGTCAACAGACTCTTAAGGATCATAAACAACTATTTGATAATTTCCATTTGATAAGGTTCTTACCTTTATTTTATTTACTTTTGTCATTTTTCATATAAACTATTGTAATTTTTTTTCCATTCCATATATCACATTTTTTTTTTGTTTTCTTATTAAGTTTCCGTTCCTTATTAATCCACCACTTAAAAGCTTCAAAAACTATAAAGAATTAACTTGGCCTTAACCCCACAATTCGAAAATACCTTTAAGACTATACACTCTCGAAGTCATTTATGGATTTTGGAAATCAATTCCGAATTTTAGAAATTATTTTTGGATTCTAATTCCAAATTCTGAAAGTCATTTTCAAATATGAAAAGGTTTTATTTTAACTTTCAGATTAACTTGTTTCGGAAATTCCAGAATAAAAAATAATTTGAATTAAATTTTAGGAGCTATAATTCGAAATACTTTTTTTTATTTCAAATTGGATTAATCCAAAAATCACTAACGTATTCCATAATAGGCTAATCCGGAACTATACTTTCCAATCAAAAAAAGTTTCAGATATTCCAATCAGATAACTTTCTGGATTACGGAATCCGGAATAGAATTCAACCAAGCCACCTCAACTCAACAAAGGATATTTAAGTCTTTTTAATAAGGATCTTTTAGAAATATAAGATTTATTAAGGTGCAGGAAGAAGCTACGGAGGTGCGTGAAGAAGCAGTCTGGAAAAAGTAACAACAACCCAAAACTCTTTGGGCTTAAGCCCATTCTATTTTTCCAAGGAAAAAAAAAGGAAAAAGCAAAATCCAAGTTGTAAATTTGAATATCCGGTTGGGAATTACCGGAAGTCCATTGGCACCGTCGTCTTCATTTCGCAACCGTCTTCTGCGCCACAGGTTCGTCGTTTGTCCTTCGATTACTTCTTCATATTCGTATTTTGAACTAATACACTTTGCTCATTTACTAGATTCTAATCTTCCTATGGTTAAGCATCTTTTTCTTTTTATTTTTGAACAATTAATTTGATTCTTTCTGTGATGAAAATCCTTATTCCATGCCCTAACTTTACGCAGAAGCACTGTCACTGTTGTGGAATATAATTGTTAATTTACGCTCTCTTTTTGCTTAGCATAATAGCCTGAGCAGAGTAGAAGAGTTGAATTGAATAGAATGGGTAGAAAGAGTAAGAAAGAGAGAAGAAGAAGATCTGATGATTCTTCATCAGAGTCGCCTTCTTCACAGTCCGGTGATGATTCAGACAGCCGTGACTCGTCGTCTCCGGAGAGACGCCGGAGAGACAGTCATCGCAGCCGCCGTCATTCACGGCGGGGACGAAGCAGGCACGACTCAGATAGTTCCTCTGATGAGAGTAGTGACAGGGGTGGCATGAAGAAGAAGTCCTCCAGGCACATTACTGAAGAGGAAATAGCACAGTACTTGGCCAAAAAGGCTCAGAAAAGGGTTTGAACATGTTTCTTTATCCTTGTTTGGTGTTTTTATGTTTTATGGTTTGAGTTAAAGTGTCTGTATGTGTGTATTTTGATGTTTCCTTCTTCTTGGTTTCGTGCTCAGGCATTGAAAGTTGCCAAGAAACTGAAGACTCGTACCGTGTCAGGGTATTCGAATGATGCAAATCCGTTTGGTGACTCTAATCTTAATGAGAAGTAAGTTCCTACCTTCTTCGGTTCTCCCTATTTTTTTCCTGTTTTGTATGGTTTTTGATTTGTTGCATCTAATAACTGGGCTTTTTCCTGTTTCACATCAATAAGAGGTGAATTTTCCAGATACATACTAGTAACTTGTGTTCGTGTGTGTACAATTTGGAGGCATTTTATTTTTATGTAGAGGTGATTTCTAGGGAGTTCTGGAGTTAAAATTTTGGTATAGGTGATGATTTAAAAGTAAGTAAGAAACTTCTGTGAAACCAGTTAATTATTGATGGATTGTTGGCTGAGGTTCTTATATCACATGATTCTTTTTCAATTGTAGTTAAAAGCTCAGTTTGTTTGATGGAAAACTTGGCGGCAATTGTATTGCCAGTCTTTCAGGAGAATGGTTTTCTGATTTACTAATACTAAATTCTGTAATTAGATGGAGGATGGTATTTGGTACTTTGTGGCAATTTTGTAACACTAAATTCATCTCAGAGTATCTCAAATAGGATTTCCTTATAAGAGTTTCTTATGAATGGAAACATTATTTTAATGTGGGTCCCCATATATGAGTTGCTTAAAATTGAAAGTGTTCCTTAATATGGGTCCCACAAAAGGACACCTTTTACAAAATCATTTCTTCTCCCTCTCTCTCTCCTCCCACATTTTTGTATTTTGAATCTTCTGGGGTACTTGTTACAAGTGCTGAAGTTACTAAGGTTTCATTACGTGTAAATTTGAGAATTTTCCATTATGAATCAAAGTTGCCCTACCAGTTTATTATTATTATTTATTGTATTCGTTTATCATCCAAAATTATTCTAGAAATGCTATTGGTTTCTGTTGGACAACTTTCTTGAGGATGGGGAGTTGTATATAATTAGCTGTTGTTCTTAGATAACTTTGGTATATCAGTTTTCTTGTTTATTCTGTGTGTCTTTATTTGATTCCACGAAGCTTAGAATTTTATTGTCATTTTTAATGTCCTAGAAGCTTTACATAACTGTTTTACTACAAACTAATGTATTAGTAGTTGAGTGATACCTACCTATATCTTATTATTCTCAAATTGACTGAGTTTTAGGTTTGTTTGGCGGAAGAAGATTGAGCGTGATGTTGTTCAAGGCGTGCCTATTGATGCATTTTCAGTTAAAGCTGAAAAAAAGAGGCAGAGAGAACGGATGGTACGCATTTTTCTGCAAAAACAAAAATAAATATTTACTATTTTGTAGGCTATACTACGTAAATATTTGCTGTAGCTACTTGCTTCTTGCCTCCCGGGCCTACTAAGTTATTGTGATGAAGTTTTCAAACAGCTAACCGTTGTCTCTGTCTGACATTTATTCACTAAGTTCTTGTTAAAAATCATAATGCAGGCAGAAATTGAAAAGGTGAAAAAAAGAAGAGAAGAAAGGGCACTTGAGAAAGCACGACATGAAGAAGAAATGGTAAGTTCATTCTCATAATCTGTTATTAGAAATTATTATCTTTAATCTATTGGAGGGAAAATTTTTTCTTAACAGTTGTTGACTATATGCTAGTATAGTGCTAATTATTCCCTATCCTGTATGTGCATAAACTATGTCATCTTATCCACATTCTCTCTCACAGGCACTGTTAGCTAGAGAACGTGCGCGAGCTGAGTTCCATGACTGGGAAAAAAGAGAAGAGGAGGTATGTTCCTTGAATTCCTTTCATTTATTGTTAACTTTTTTATTGTGGTACTTGCAATCTGGTAATCAAGACAATTTTATATGCAGTTTCATTTTGATCAAAGCAAGGTTAGATCTGAGATTAGATTGCGTGAAGGGCGTGCCAAGCCGATTGATATCCTAACCAAGCATCTCAATGGATCCGCTGATTTAGATATAGAAATAAATGAACCATACATGGTGTTCAAGGTTAATATTTATATTTATAGCAATTCATATCTTGCCTTTTCTTTTACTGATATATATATATTATAATGTGATATATCCTTTGAAAACTTATTGAACCTTTTCCTTAGTATGACTAAAGATTTCCAGTTTTAAATGCCAATGTTGTTGGACAATTTACATAACGCTTGACTTATATGGTTCAGGATTTGACAGTAAAGGAAATGGAAGAGCTTCGTGATGACATCAAAATGCATCTGGACCTTGACAGGGCCACACCCACCCATGTAGAATATTGGGAGGTATCATCTTTTATCCATTCTTTAGTTAATTACTTTATAGTCCTTCACAGAGTAATAATTACTTAATAATTTCTAACTTGTCTATTTTTTTATACTACCATCTTGTTTTATTCACCTTAGGTTATATTGAATGTGACTATGACTTTGAAGTCTGAATCTTATCCAGTTCTGGTGTAAAGGATCACATTTATGATTCAATAAAAAATCATAAAATAGTAAAGTTCTTTGGTTTGGGTTTTAAGAGGAAATATCATGTCTATGTTCTTGCATATGCTTGAATGCAATTTTCAGAGAACTTGCTTTGAATTTAACTGTTAGGTAATAGCATAGGGATAATGTCCTTTAATTATTATTTTTTATTTCTTAAAGGGCATACAAACAGTGTCTTCTATTATTTCACATATAAAAGGTATAACCTGTTTAGCATTGAAGTTCTTTTTGTCGTAGTTGGATGTTATAGAATGAAGTTTTTCCTCTCTCTCTCTCTCTCTCTCGCTGAAATCTGGTGGGGTTGGAGAGGTTTTAAAGCTTTTAATTTTTATGTTATCAGTTTGTACTGTTGGTTTTATTGAGTAGTAACATGTCTGGTGAAGACTCATATAATTGGCAGTTCTGGTTGCTTGCATAAAGTGGAAGTGGTTTACTCAAATGTAAAACATGTTTTGGCTTGTTTATTTGTTTTGTTTAATTCCCTGTTTAAGGTAGGTAGCGTAGTATCACTAATACCCATATTTTGGGTAAAATTGAGGCAGCAGGATTTTCATTTTTCTTTATGTCTCTTCTAATAAATTCTTAATACATAAAATGTTATGAGGTTGCTGTAAATGTAATTTTAGCGGAATGGAATGGAAGGTTGTTCCCAACACTGTCAAGCATAGCGTAGATGGGTATTTAAAAGTTAGACCAAGGTTTCTTTTCTATAACAATGTGGTATGGAATGGCTTGTAGCATGGATAATATTCAATTGCACAATGTGGTATGGAATGGCTTTTCCCTGTTCAAATTCATTTATGTGTCCTTTCTTTCTCCTCCCCTTAGTTTGTATGTTTTTGTCCACATATGCATGCTGGTATTTATGGCTTTTGATGTAGTGTCTTTTATGCGACTATGTGTGTCTTGTTATGGTTTATATGGACAAATAAAATTTATCCCATGAATTGGATCCCGAATAAATTAGTTTCCTTAATCTCTTCCTCTTCTGTTTCAGTTCACTCATATGGCCATGGTGTGACTTCCTTAACATGTAATACCATGGATCTTGACATTAAATTAGTCATGTCATAATTCATGTTTTTAGTTGAAGTCTTAGTCAATATCTTCGTACAGGCACTCCTTCTGGTGTGTGATTGGGAGCTAGCCGAAGCTCGAAAAAAAGATGCAATTGATCGAGCTAGGGTACGTGGTGAAGAACCTCCCCCTGAGCTGCTTGCAGAAGAAAGGGGTCTGCATTACAGTGTTGAGCCAGACGTGAAGAGGCTTTTGCAGGGGAAGACACATGCAGAATTAGAAGCTCTACAGGTGCATATAGCATCAGAGATGCGTACTGGTACGGCTAAGGTGGTTGAGTACTGGGAGGCAGTTTTAAAATACCTCCACATATATAAGGCCAAGGTAATCTCTCACTTTTAAGTTAAATGCTTTAAATAAGGGATAAATTCACTTCATTATTAATTGCATTATACGCAGGCTACGTTAAAGGAAATCCATGCTAAGATGTTACGCAAACATTTGCAACACCTTGAACAACCATTGGAGGATGAAAATAAACTGGAAGACGCTCCAGTTAGGAACTCTAATGAAGACAATGAGCATTACGTAAAATGTATATTAGCCTTGGCCTTTTGTCATTGTTAGTTTACACGCGTTCTCCACCAATTTTCGTATTGATATTTGCTTGATGTTCATTGTGTAGCCCAATCTGCTGATGAATCATTTTCACCCGAACCCATTAAAGTAGAAGATCAAGAGGCTGAGGATCAGGCTGGCTCATTTTCACCAGAACTGTTTCACAGTGGTGACGAAAATGAGGAAGCTATTGACCCTGAAGAGGACAGAGCTCAATTGGTAATCCTTAAACGTGTTTTTTTTTTTTCTTTTTAACAACGATATCTCATTTGTGTGTCAAGTGTGTAGACTAACTCCGATTATGGTACGTTCACAGGAGTGGAAACGTATGGCTGTAAAGGAAGAGCAGCATAGACGAATTCAAGAAGCAATGGCATTAAAGCCTCCTCCATCTGAAGATAATTTTGAGGTGAAAGCCATGAAAGCTATGGGAGCCATGGAAGACGGGGATGCAGTATTTGGCTCTGGTGCTGAAGTGAATCTAGATTCACAGGTAACCTGTCTTGGTTATTTATGTAATTCTATTATGTCAAATGTCATGTTTGTCACTATCTACGATTCTTAGAAATGTACATCTTATGATAGATAGTAAATGTTGGGGATTTCTCATCAACTAAAAATAAGGTCAGATTATAATATATAAGTAGAGTGTAATCTTTATCTTACAAATTGGTCATAAACCTACTTACTAAGATGATAATAAAGCCATTGAGAGCCTATCCTAATCAAGTTCTTTGGAGTTATTGTGCCATTGTTATTGGACTCTTAGACCACTCACGAATATCTACTCACGAATATCTAATCTCATGTTCAAGATGTGTGTTGGAGATCCTACATAAGACCAGATTATTTAATATAGAAGTGTGATGTAATTGTGATATTAAGTTAGGCATAAACCTATTCTAAGAGTAAAATATTTAGTTCATTGTACAAAGTTCTGGATTTTTACACTACTATATTAAAGGACGTGGGATTATCAACATTTAACCTTTGATGTAATTGGTTAATGTTGGAGCAGGTTTATTGGTGGCATGACAAATACAGGCCCAGGAAGCCAAAGTATTTCAACCGTGTCCACACTGGGTACGAATGGAACAAATATAATCAGACTCATTACGATCATGACAATCCACCGCCAAAGGTTGTCCAAGGGTATAAATTTAACATCTTCTACCCGGATCTAGTAGACAAGACAAGAGCTCCAACTTACACTATTGAGAAGGATGATAGCAATGGTGAGACTTGCATCATAAGATTTCATGCAGGGCCACCATATGAAGACATTGTAAGTCTACTTCTTGATGCTCTGAAGGTTTATATACATTTTCAACCAAATTACCTATTTTATGTGCTTCCATGGCAGGCTTTTCGCATTGTTAATAAAGAATGGGAATATTCTCACAAGAAAGGTTTTAAGTGCACGTTTGAACGTGGAATTCTACATGTGTACTTCAATTTCAAACGCTACCGCTACCGCAGATAGGCTCTGGCTTACATTCTACATGGGTTGGTTACCATTCTGAAGATTAAGGTGCATCCCTGAATGTTAAGGTGCTGGCGCTTTAGTTTCGATATTTGGAGGAATTGTCCAACCAACATTGAACAAAACCCGATTATTGTTTTTTGATGATACATTTGACTTGAAAGTTAAATGTTGAAAGAATCAGGAGTGGATAGAGCAATCAATCACGGTTTGTGGTCGGAAACAATTAAAGGGGCGGAAGGACACAACAGAAAAAGTGAAGACAAATACGGTTTTTTTCTTCACTGCTTTGTTTTCGTTTTGATAATCACATCTGATGAACTTTCCAACTCCGTGCGAACATAACTCTTAACTGAAACAATCAAATGTTTCTTATTTACTCCAGAAACAGGTCGTTCATTGACATAATGGGAAAAGTAAAGGCCGCTGAGTGGGTGGGCATCATTTCTTCTCTTAAAATGTTGTTGACTAAGAAGCACTCTGAATATCAAATCATTGTATTAACCTTCAACTATCTTTACAGGAGTCCTGCAGAACCAAAAATAATTGAAATTAACTACAGGAGACTATAATATACAGGAACAAGGAAGAAATTCTGACATCGTTACTTACCCAAATGGACTTTGTTTGATAGAAAGCAGTTCAATGTCCAACTGCAGTCCGACAGTAACAAATGGTAAAATTGTATATTGAAAAAAAAAAAAAATTACTTTGACAGGAGAACAATATAATAGAAAACTTCAGCAGTAGAGTGAGAGCCTAAATGATGATATGGAAAAATGGCAAATCACTTCAAATGACCAATTTAATATCTTGTTAACAGTGTTTTACCCTTCTTTCGATTATAGAACCTGATATCTAATGCAGGAAGGGGTAGGATACAGTGGAGGGGAAAAGGGTTTGGTTGGGTGAAAGTGGTCACATCTTACTTTTCAAACATATCTTCGAAGTTTGAACTAAAGCAATCATTGAATGCCCATGAATTTCCGTTTGACAGCAGAAAGAGGTTCATTAGGACTTTGTGTTACTGAAAAAGATACCTTATCAACCAAGCTGGTTAAATTTTGATTAAACTGTTTTGGTAACAGAAGGTTCCGGTCAAAACAAAGAAACCATAAAAACACTCTAGTCTTAATAATTCTTTGGAATCGGTCTTAAAGTATGTAAGAGACCAAGGATACGGAGCTAAAATGTGAATTGGAGCATTCAACGTACTGGAACAAATCTTAACATAGATCAGAATAACTCACCTCTATCGTTGAATTGGGAGGGATTTCTTGCACTCCCTTGCTTCCATATGCAAGTTCAGGAGGAACAATCAAGAGTCGCTGCAAAAAGAAAAAAAAAACTATTTAAATTACAGCTGGATGAGACACCTGATACAACCTAGAGTCTAAACCATTTGCAACCCTTTCAAGCAAAACTATTTACACGCATGCTGATGACAGCTTATGAGCTTAACAAATTTAGTGAGATCACTCACCTTATAAATTGATAATCTTAGAGGTCTAGCTGTTGACACAATAAAATATGCAAAACTAAAGCAAAATAGAACAAAATCTGTAGCAGCATAAATTCCACTCCAATGTAGTTGTTCAGCCCTTAGTGGAGTTCCAATGAACTATGAAGCTTCTCATCAAATGGATAAAAGGCTTTTCCAGTTTGCACACAATTTTATTGATTATCAATATTTTCATTTTGCATTCTTGATAAAAGAGAAACCTGCTCCTACAATTTGTTCTCACCTGGCCTCCTACTCGCATGCCCTCTACTCCTAAATCCAACCCTTTAAGGACTGTTCCCCTTTCAGATTGGCCTACATCAAATCCATAGGGCTGCGATAATTTAAGCATGTTTTCGTCAGCTGATAAGCAAATATTCAGAAAAAATGCATCACAGTAATACATTTGATCATCCAGAATCTTCTGCAAGTGTAATCAATTATCTATGTATAAGAAGGAAAGGACATGGAATTGAAACTCTTATTGTCAGGAATCCAGTTGGACACAGATTGCATTCAACAAAAACAGAGATTTTTGGGTGTGACTGAGTGAATGTGCACCAATAATATGCGAAACGAAAATACATTAGAGCATGCCTACAATTGCCCATTGCCTAATGGTGGTCAAACATATGCCTAATATTAACATATGTATATTTAAATCCAAATAATCAAAGATGATTCGAGGTTTAGCTTTTCTATCAGATCAACACCAGTTTGTTTAGAGGGCAATGTAATATACTTAACATAAATGTGGACATAAATTTTGTTCTAAGAGGTGTAAAAGAGGAACTTCCTTGTCTATATAAGGAAGAATCTGTTCACTTAGACCAATCAACTAAAGGACAAATAGTTTTTGAAACTGTGAATCTCTATAGAAGTAATGGAAATGATTGGCTTCATTTTCTCTTGCCATTGCATTTGCATTTGATGCTTCTAACTGGTAGACTAATCAACCTTAATAACACAATACACAAAGAGGTGAGAAATTTGGCATAGTTACATGGGTCATACCGTTCCTCCTCCAACACCCATTCCTTGTCTACTAGTCATAAAGGTGATACCCTTCCATTTGGCGACATAGTGAATCTACAATAGGTAAGATCGTTATATATGAATGCATATGCCAGCACATCATAATTAAAGAGAGAAAATTGCGTAGTAATCTTCTGGAAGAATGAATCAGATACAATATCCCCTTTCTTTTGACGATTAAATGAAGAACAAAACTTAAATGCAGTTCCTTACATATTTTTGATATAATATTCTAATCGGAATTAGAATTTAACTTCTGTCATCCACATAATAGAGTTTTATACATTATGGACTCAGAGGTTATAAAAGTTGACAATGAGAAATAGGCAACAAATTTAGGTTTCTGATTGTTTTCTTTTGATCCAAAAACTTAGTAGATAGACAATCATGCAAATTTCAATCCTCAGATATAACTTAAAACATCTTTCTTAATAAGAGTTATCAACAAAAACACTATTTTAATGTGAACTCCACTGAATTCCTTTTGAAGAAAGTTGTTTACGCAGTTTGAAGAAACTCAAGTTTGTGAGATAGATTAAAATAATATTTTATTGGTGAGGATTTTTCTAAAAAATTCTCATTAGAGATACTCTTGTCTGCTTAAGTACCACAAGATTTGAGTACTAAGATATGACAGTTTCCCCTTTCAAGAAAATCTTGAATTGAGTTGGTAATAAAACCAAACTATATATGGTAATCCCACACATTTGGTTAATGGCTTTCAACAACATGCAGAAGCACTAATGAGTGAAACATTTTTAACTGGGTCACAACCGTACTGCAACACGAGATCCCTTTTTAGCCTCAGCTCCATTCCCGACCTTCAAATCATAGTACCTGAACATATCACAGTTTCATCACACAGTAGCCTCCAATAGCAACAAATCTTTAAAATACCATGAACAAAAAAATAGTGCAAATTACGAAATTTTAAAGATTACCAATGTAAGTACAAACAAACTTAAGTCCACTCTACTAAATGCTGCCAATCAAAGAAAAGTGACAGATTCTGTTTCTCTAATATTAATAAATATACTAGATGGGGGAATTCTTCTTGTGATGATATATATTAGAAGAATTTCAACACACTTTAGTCATCAGAATCTGATACTAAATAAGAAGGTAGAAAGATTCACAATCAACAAGTTAACATAAACTCACTTCAAGCCATTGGGCAAGGTTGTATAATCACTTTCGGGAATTTTTGCTCCTCTTAGCTGCAGAAAACAAAAGAGAGAAAAATTTCTTACTACTCCCATGTCAGAACCATCGTTTTTCTTTCAAATAAACTAACAAACTAGAATAATGAGGACACATACAGCTCTTCTACTTGTGCTAACAGCGCCAGCCACATCACATGCATAGACTCCAGCAACTAACAAAAGATAAAAACATTTAAGAAAATCACATGAAATAACATAGAAATGGAACATTCCAAGATAGTTAACTAATAACTGACCAGTTGTGAGGAGACAAGTGAGTAATGCTCTCCTTCCTTCAATACTTGAAGGCACTGTAACTGCTTCTGTTGCAGTGTTTTTTGTGGAAGAACATGAGCAGTGGCATGGTACCCTATATGAACTTTTCTTGTTAAGTCTTCTGTGTGTTCCTGTGGAGTTAAGGAATTGGCTCAGGCTAGTTTGAATTGAAAGAAGTGTAGAGAGAATCAGAGAAGAGAGAAGTTACTTGTTAAGCTAAGGGGGCAATTGAGAATCATAGGATGGTGCTGATGGTGGAACAAAGAGAGTTCCATGGTGTTTGATTATTGCTTGATACAGTGTGATCAGAATCTTGTGCATTTAATTTTTTTTGGTATAGTTAGAGGGGAAAGAGAGAGAAAACACAAAGAGGATAACGTGGTTAATTCCATCCACAATTTTGAAGCATTAAAAATGACAGGTTTCACAATATTGAATATTGGATTCTTCATATAATTGATTCCTATTGATATGTCACCAACAAACCTTTCGGAAATGTGTCTCTGAGGATTTCGCGTAAGAACAACGAAAATAGAATATATGAATCATAAAAAATAAAAAATACTATTGATTTTTTATCATATTAATAATTATCTACATAACATTTGTGTTCGGTGGAATTTTTCAATAAAAACATAATTTCATAACTATATGAGGACGGGACAAATGCTTCATTTGAAGACGTTTTATTTTTCTGGTATATTTATCAACATAGGTCTATGTTAAACTTTTATAAATTAAATGTTATTTTTTTTTTAAGAAAAAAAGGTAAAATGTGTAAATTAAATGATACAAGAAATTAAAAAAAAAAAATTCTAAAATGTCTAAAGTAAGCAAATACATTTGCTAGGAAGTGATAAAATAATTGAATGTAATATATTCCTATGTAATGGTTGAGAATATTGTAATAACGTTCTTACTTTATGCGTAAACCTTTGAGCTATTTACTCCATTCTTTTCTTCTTTCAAAGCTAATAGATGTTCAACGAACTTTCTATTGAATCCTGACATTTTTTCATAATTTTATCTAAAGTAATGGAACAACGTAATTAACTTTTTTCCAAAGCTCTCCATGTAAATACTTATAAGTTATTTTAAGATTTTTTTTATCTAAAATTTATTTTAACTAAAGAATTCTACAACTTAATTCTTTTATGATTATAACTTGATGTAGTGAATTTTTCAAATTTTAAAAGAGATGGATCATAAATATACAAAATTCAAAAGATGACAAACTTTTAATGAACAATGACACTTCTTATAAGATGGTTGGTATTGACTTTGTACAAATTAAGATGTATGATGAATATTATTTGTACATTAACAAATATTAGGTATGTCATAAAGTTTAAGAAGAACTTTATATGCATTGGAGCAGATTTACAAGGTTTTAGAGTAAAATGATTTAAATAAAGGGAAAACGGGTGATATATTGATGCATGGTTAAAAAAAAGGTAATTTGCATTTTTTAAGAAAAGTCATTGGAGTTGTTAGGGATTAGTCCAATATCTATGATTTTGATTAAGTGTTAAGAACAACAAATTATAAACTCGATCATGCTTCATTTATAAGACGATAACATTCATTCAATAACAAATCATATAAAATATAAATATTTCGTTTATCAGATGATACAACATTATATTATCTTATTTTAAATATGATAAAACATGAATTTATTAAGAGAATACACACAAATTTAAAATAATCTCATATTACATAAATATCTATATACTTATTCTATATTGTAGAGAATGTCCATTATTTTGTTATATCAAAATATTTTTTTTTTAAATTGCAAGTCACATCAAATAATTTATAATAGACAATTCTCTTAATTAAGTAAAGGTAATATCAATTTGATCGATCCATATTTTAAACGAATTAATCACTTTTAACATGACTTGACTATATGTTAAAATATTTTTGGTCTAATTTCAAAGAAAATTAAAAAAATAAAAATTTTATATTTAAATATAATATTTTTTAAAGTTGAGTCACATCAATATATATATATATATATATATATATATATATATATATATATATATATATATATCTATATATTTTTTAAAATTTATTTTTTTTTTTTTTATAACAAATACGGGGCTGACTATGTG
>Ga0099825_1000893_pt1 | contig 35462 bp, 20 predicted proteins | sample SiratroredBW_FD_76838 | JGI IMG/M metagenome (GOLD analysis project Ga0099825, IMG submission 76838) | Root nodule microbial communities of legume samples collected from California, USA - Siratro red BW | ecosystem: Host-associated > Plants > Roots > Nodule | place: USA: California | collected...
ATTGAGTACTTATATATATATATATATATATATATATATATATATATATATATAAAATTAATGACGTTTCATATTCATTCTCAATAAAATAAAGAAAAATAAATTCTTTTAAAAATAGTGTTTTTATGAAATAAGATTATTTTGAAAATTTACAGAAGACATTTCCTATCATTCGGGGATTTTTTTTAATAATTTCATGTTTTAATATGAAAAAGTTTTATTCATACTCTAGGTGGCGGCAAATTTTATTCTCATTCATAAATTGATATTAAAAAAAATGCACAGAAGGAAAATATTTGTATTTTTTCTACTAAATAAAAAAGAAAATTAGTTTCTCGTAAGTTTTGAAAATACTACTTATATAATAATTTACTAAGATCGACTTAACAATGAGAATAAATTATTATTTGTTTAAATAATCTAGATATAATCTTATTGCACTCGTCGATCTTATTTAGAGTAAACTTTTATAATTAAAATACATTAAATTATCTGTAAAGGGTAAAAAGACTATAATAGGAAAATAAAACTGCTATAATAAAATTTTATAACTATTGGCATTTAAACGTTAAAAAAGATACATTAGAATTTCAACGTTACAATTGAAACGCTAAAATTTTAATGTTAACATATAAACAATGTTAGATGACAATTAGGATCAACTTTTCTTTTTTTTTACATAATCAGTCTAGTTAAATTTCTTTTTTTTCCATTAAATTTATTTATCCTTCTTACACTTAATTTTTTAAAAGTTCTATCTTATCTATTTTTTGTTTTCACATATCTAAATCCTCAAGCTTCTCCTTTCTATTTATTCTCGATAAAATCAATACCAAATAAATAATTGATTAAATTTGCCGTCAAATTATTAATCACCCAAGAATCCAAATTCTAATAATATTTCACTTTCACTAAATTTACATAATAAATTAAATATGCTCAATTTTTCATATCTTACTCACTCATTTTCATTTTAGTTTTTTATTAAAAAAAATAGTTTGAGACCACTATTCATATTTAAATCCCATTTAAAACTTATATTTATTAATAAAATATTTTATATTAATAAAATAATACTATATATGAGTGTAAAATGAATGTAGAAAGAGAATAATAATGTTAAAATATCATCACTTTTTTATTTTCAATCATTACTAACTAATGTGATAGATCACTCAATTCAAAACACTATGTAGATGACCATTTCAAAAAAAATAAAATAAAATGAAAAACTCAATAATTTCAAAACTCACTATTTTCCATTTGATCAATTCTGTCATTTTTCATTTTCAATCATCACTAACTAACGTAATAAATCATATCAATTCAAAACACTACTAGTAGATGACCATCTCATGAAAAAATAAAAATAAAAAGCTCAATAATTTCAAATCTCACTATTTTTCACTCTATCAAATCAAGGACAACAGAAATAAAAAGTTCATATAGTAAAAAAATAATTTTCTAATCTAAGTCAAAGGATGAGTAATTTTGTATTTTTTATTATTTAATTATTTTTATAAATAAGATAATTTTTATTTTCTAAATGGTGGGATTCCATTAATAATTTGTTTAGGTGTCGAATTAAAAGAATGAAATACTCAGAAAATATTTGTAAATATAAATAATTAATGTGTACCTATGAAATCCATTTAAGAACCTAAAATGAATTATCAAAACATGAATAAATCACTTCATTCAAACTAATAAAAAAAACACTTAAAATTGTTAAACAACTTTTTATTAATCACTTAAAATTACATATATGAATTACAAAGACATGGTCTAAATTTTGTGAGTTTATGATCATCATTCCACCACATTACATGAAACAAAAACACAAAGTAGTAGAATCCAAGAATCCTAACAAAAGGAATAAAAAAAAGTCCAAATCAGATAAAACAAAACACCCACACAAAGTAGAAATCATGTTGAAACAATAATTATTTATGACCATTAGTTCAAACCACAAGTCTCACCATTGCCCACTCCAACAAACTAAGCCAACCCTAAAAACCCACCCAACACAAAACCAACCAACACTCCCAAACCCACACCAACCCTCCCTGAGCCCGATTTATCCGACGGAGGAAGCGCCGGAGCGGGAAACCCGGTTGCCGGAAAACCCTTCGGCGGCAGGGTGCTTTCCGGCGGCGGCGCAGTCTTGGTGGGAACAGCTTGTCTCACAGCCATGACAAGAACAACGAGCTTTTGACCGGTTTTGCAGTTGTCAGGGTTGCCACTCACGAAGTAAAAGAGACCCGAATGAGAAAGTTCGAAAATTGAATCACCATCGTCCATTTTCTCAATTGGGTTGTTGGTGTTGCACGAATCAAAATCCTCCTTCTTCACCACCATAACCGAATCAACGCCTTTGTTATACTTGAAATCTTCATGCATGCAACAATTGCAAGCAAAAACAGTCAGAATCAATCTAAAACAAACCAAACCCTTAACAGATTTCACTATTTTTTTGCTATGAAAACATGTTTCAACATGGCTCATGATTGAAACAGAATCAAAACCAGGTTTTGTGTAATGTAAAACGAGTTTTCTTACACAGTCAGCAAAAGTTGATGAAAATGAAATGACCCAGATTTGAAAGTTTCTATTTTGAATCTGTTTGTAGCTCTGATGACAGAGACAGAAGATTTTTCTTTGAAAAGAAGAGAAATTTCGGAAAAAGAGAGAGAGAAGAGTTTGATCTAGTGAAAATATTGAGAAAGATTGGACTCACGGAGAGTGTCATTGACTTGAAATCTGCTTCTCTGCGCCCAGTGGTTGTAGTCTTCAGAAGGCTTCACCACCCACCCATCTCTGCCACCAACTTCAAATTGCCTTGCCTCAGCTTGAAACCTAGGTGATGATGATGACCCAACAAGAAGCAACATAGGAATCATCGAAAACAGAAGACCCAGAAACGCCATTTCGATAATGTCTCAAAAAACTGAAAGATAGAGAGTGAAAGGTGATATATTTTGTAATGGTATGTGTATATATATAGTGGGGGGTTGAGAAGAGAAGATGTAACCGTTGGGGTTTAGAGCGTGGAAGATGCTTTGATGTGTAAGGTATTTGCTGGCATTATATAGGAAGAAGAGAAGAGTGTGTGTGGTAAGAGAAAGTGAAAGTTTTGAGAGAGTGTGTTGTGTGGTTGATTTGGTGCATGCAGTGCTACGTCTACACTTGGCAACATGCAAGAGATACAACGGTAATATACATTTTTTTTATTTCATTTTTTATGTCAAGGGATAATCATCATAAATATGCACTCATTTTGATGTGTGAGAAGAAAAACTAATAATATATATAATGAAAAAAAGGGAGAAAAAAAGAAGAGAGAAAAAATTAGGATTATTTATTTGACCTTTGGATATCCTAGTAAGGTGAGAGAGTGGAGATGATATAATAAAAAGGATGAAATGATCTTCTTTAGTTTTCGGAGTGGAATTCAATATTAAAATTTGGAAAATGATTTTGAAAGTGAAATTCGGTTAGATGGAAAATCTTTAGTGAACCTTTTATTTATTTTGCAGTTATTTTAGTTCTTAATTAAGAACTTCTTATCTTTTTAATAGTTAAATTCAAGGTTTAAAATGACATTAAATAACCATGTGTTACAAAATGTTGAAAAAAAATTATGATGAGAATAAAATGATAAAAAAAATTACATTTTTTGGATTTTTTTTTTTGACATTTAATATTTTTGAAAACATAAATAACCGTGAGTTAGACTTTCAAGCATTAAATGAACGTTTTTCTTAATAAAAAAATTAAGAATACATTGGAAGGAGTGTTTTTTATTTCTCTTGATTGAAAAATCCTAGTCAGTCCAAAATTCAAACTGAGATATATAACAGTTTTGTGAGTTATAATTAGGGAGTCTTTATGCAAATAATTCGATTAATTGTTTATTGAAAACGTATTTATTATGCAGATATATAAATTGTTTCTACAATTGATAATGAAATAATTTAAACTATTTTTTATTATAAAATGTTTATTAAAAAAAGTTAAATAAACAGTTCATAGATATATTATAATTTTTAAAACTTTCTCACATTTATATAACCGTTTATTTCATAAGATATGATAAAATAAGTTGACTAAGTTTTTATAAATCCAAACTTACTTGGTCCGTCAACATAAAGGTTTTATGATTTAATTATAATTTAGTTTTTAAATTTTAATATAAATATGGTTTAATCCTTAATATTTTAAAAATATATTACAGAAAAAAAATTAAATTGTGGTTTTAAAAACTTTTTTCTTAAACACTTTTTTAATTTTAAAAGACTTACGAAGAGATAAAACAAATATTGAGATGTGCATACAAATTTTATAATAGTGGTCTTAATCTTCAAAAACTATCGGAAACTTTAAACTTCTAATATATCTCAAACTCGAGAACTAAGTAGTTTTATCTACCTTGCACTTAACTATTCCTTTAACGTATTTCTTTAAGCAATTTTTCTAAATTTTTTAGATAATAGCTACTTCAAACTTTTACATTCTCTCAGATAAACAAACAAACGATATTTCAAATTAAAGCATGTTAAACATGCAAATAAAAGAAATTAGAGTTCAATATTTTTATAGAAGGAGATTCAATGAGAAGTTGTAGAACTTTTTATCATTTTAAATAGATAATTGATTCATTATATATATATATATTCTAATAATGATTATGAGTCTTTTTAAATACAAAGAAGATAATACAATATCTTATTTTTTGGTATGGTTAGGTTATCTTTGACTGGATATAATGAATATTCACGAGTACAAAAAATCTCTTATACATCGATTCTAGAGGACATTCTACATCAGTTCCAAAATTGATGTTGATGCAGGCAATGTAGAAAAAGTTATGGACTTTCTACATCGATTCTATAACCAATGTAATATGTCCATTTACTAATAGATAAATCACTGACATAAAATACCAATCATGAAAGCGCTTATAAGGAGATATTACATCAGTTGTGGCTCCCAATTGATATAGTATATATATCCTATTATATCGGTTGTGAGTAAGAATCGATATAATATCTCTATTTTTATAAAAAAATCTAAAATTTTTCATAATTTTTTGATAAATCTCTAATCGATACAAGAAAAATCACAGAAAATTCAAGAATTTTTTTACAAGTATAAATATATGAAATAGAACAAAAATATGTCAAAAATATTAAAAAAAATAAATAATAAACGATAAAATTTTTGAAAAATTTTGGATTTTGAATCTCTTTTGAGATATGTTCACGAACTTCGTTACCCAATTTAAAAAAACTTTCAGTTTTTAGTTTTTTATCAAAAGTTATGATCATTTAAAATTTTTTCGTTCTAAATTTTGATAACTCAAAAAATCTATGACAAATCTATAAGAACTCTACCATCAAGTATATACTAAATCAAGTTACTGTTAAAAAATTTGAATTTAAAACAAATTTTTAACTATTTTTAATAAATTTTTAATATTAAAAAAATTGTTTTTTTCTCAAAATGAACATTTTCATGGTCTTTAATTCAATATTTTGTCTTGAATTTAGTCTCTTTCATCATATATGTTGATAAGAAGATAACATAAAACCCTATGAAAAGTAATATTATATAACACAGCATGATCATAATTATTTAAGCTCAAATCTTTAACCAAAGTATGTTTACTTCGACTTCAAAAAATACTTTATTTGTTGGAGACTAAGACAATGTATCATTTAAGTACAAATTCTATATCATCTAATGTTGAGCTTGCTTATGTTATACTTCAAAATAAGGATGATAAACCATTTTTTAATTTGGCAATATTCTCACTTTTTTTCATTTGTCTCGTGCTAAGTTTTCACTTTAGAGCCAACATTTAAGTCAATCCAACCTCTGTTAGAAGACAATACAAGAGAGGAAGAAAAAACAATATTATTGAGAAGAAAACAAAAGTGTTTTACTCTCATTGAGAACAAAAGCGGAGAAACAAAATATATTCAGTTTGTCTAACATCCCCCTTAAACTTATGTTAGGATTGAGAACCATGTTATAATGCAGAAACAAAATATATACAGATACAAGCATTAACTATTATTCAGTTTGTCTAACAACCTCCTTAAAATTTGTGTCAAGACTAAAAGCATAGGCAATAAGATTTGAGAACGAAATGATATTTTAAAACGGTCAAGAGGCTTTTTGGTAAAATCAAATGAAACATTTCAAGTTCAACAGAGGCAAGGAAAAGGTCTTCAACAAATTTGAAGAACATGAAGAAGGAAAGAAACATATAGAAGGTGAACTATGCAGGAGATGTTTTAAGGGAATGATTCAACATTAGATAAAGCATAATAGGTACAAATATAGAAGCCAATTTTGGAGCTCATGGAGTAAAGAAAATGAGTGATGCCTAAAGAGGCATGATAGATCTTTTCTAGCAACATGGTTTAGGATTGGAATCTAAATTCCAAAATGAGTAATGATACATTATATAGTGAGCAACCATGTGGAGATTTGGAAGAGAAGAAATGGAAGTCTATTTAGAAATGTGAGGTTCAAACAAAGTGGTTATACTAATTATGCCTGTATGTGTCTTTTTATATAAATTTTTTCTTTTGTCAACGTGAGTGAAATAAAGTATTTTAACAGTGATGCATAATATAATATTAGTTTCGTGTTATGATGATATCTAAATTTTAACCAATTATTTTTGTTACAGCCAAAAATTCAAGGTTGAAATAGGATAATTGATTGCATAAGAGAATGCATTAGGATGAGCGAGAAGTTGAGAGGAAAATTTCATAGGGTGTTGATAGTGGGGAGTTATTAATTATAATAGGGAGAACAAATTGAGTATATGAGACTAGAGAATCTAAAATTATAACAACCAATGAAAGTTGAAAAATGAGAAAATTAATTTTCAAGATGAAACAGAAAAAAAAAATTAAAATATATTGAAGAGTGAAATGAGACAAAAAAAAAAAGAAAAAAGTAAAAAAAATCACAAAATGATTCTATTGTCTAACTTAAAAAATAAATAACTAAAATAATATTTTTAGAAAATAAATCTGTTTCTAGCAAAAAAGAAAAAGAAAAATACCTTAGCAAAGTGGGAGAAAACGGTACCAGAAAATCGAAATTGGGATGCGAAAATGAGTTTGGCGGTTAACAATTGCGGTTCTGAGAAACTAAGGTTTTGTGATCAAAATTCAAAACGGTGCGCCGCCGCAGCAACAGCATCAGGAAGAAGACAACGAATCAATGTCACTGGAGGCTCTGAAGGAAACTCTGCGACCTTGTTCAACCCAAAAACCCTCTTCCTCTTCTGCAATTACCCAAACACAGCGCAATTCAATTCTTCGCGACTACGATTCCCTCTTCCCAATCCACAGAAAACCCCCAAAATCCTCTCTTTCCGACCAGCTTCGCCGCCTTAACGACTCACTATCCCCACCACACTCCGAAACCCTACAGCAAGAAAAAGAAAAGGAGGAAATACTTCAAGAAGAAGAACCTGTGATAGAGAGAGCGAAATTCGCTTCAGTTAAATTGCCCCAATTTCAATTTGATCACACTGGACCCTTTGAGCCTCTCCTCCTGTCTTCGCATGGAGAATCTCCTGTGGTTCAGGTCGTTAATTTCTCTTTCTCTGTAGTTAGATTCAGTGTATTCGGAATTACCCTTTGAATGAAGATCTGGCCACTCATATCAACCGTCTGATCTTTATTCAATGGTGTGGATTTACGATTATGTGAATGTGAATTCCTGTTTGTTTTTTCCCTCTAGTTATAGTCAACACAATGCTTGCATTTTCTTAAGATAACTTGATATTGATAGTAAGTGTCCAATAACTTATGTTGGAGAGCTTGATATTCATTAACAGATTGCACAATGGTTGTGAATTTATTGAATGATGTGGTTTTTATAGAAATCATTGTGTGTAGTTAGCACAATGCTCCATTAACATATGTTCAGGTCTTATATGGAATGACTTGGAATTTTTTATAGATGGTCTAATTGGTGAAATTTGAAACAAGATTGGATGTTACTGTGAGCTGTTATTTGCTGTTTCAGGTTCCTGCATCTATAAACTGTAGACTGCTTGAGCATCAAAGAGAGGGTGTGAGGTTTTTGTATGGTTTGTACAAGAACAATCATGGAGGCATACTTGGAGATGACATGTGAGTTACAAATTATATCGACTTCCTCTGCTCTTTGGTCCCTCTTGGCTTGCGGTGTCTTTCTGTCTTCTTGAATTTTTTATTTTTTGGGTACTCACGCATACATCATATTTCGGATGTGTGAAGTTGTATGTGTCTGCAACAAATCAGTATGTTCTGTAATTCTTAATCTCAAGCACATGACTTTTATTTTTGTCCAATTTTGAAAATTCTGGTGGACATGGATTTATCTTATACACAACACTTTTGATTAGCTTCTCCCCCACTCCCAGATACCTAGTGGAACAGAACCCTGTCGTACTAAGCATGGTACAACTATTAGCGTAAAATGTTTTTACCCCACGGCATGCAGTGCTTTGTCATTAACCCCCTAAAGTTCTATTTTTGTCTCTTAACCCCAGTGGTTTTTTATTTTAAGTAAAATGTTCCATTTTGGATGAACTGCTTCTTTTAAAATTTTAATGGCATTTCAATACTGAGAGAAGTTTTCTATTTTGTTTCTTAGGCTTTTTCACCAGTTTAGTTCCTGTACTCTTCACCTTCATATCTCCATTGAGTTATTCATTGTAAAAGTTATAGCACTTCAAGCTGCATCTTCTGGTGGAGTTCTCTTTTTTTGTCTATATAATTTGCTGATATATTTTTATATTTCTGTTTTTCTAAAATTTATTTTATTTCATCACAATTTTTTAGCTGTAATAATTACTCTGTTGAAGTTCACTTTTGAGATATTGAAATTTGAAACAGGGGTCTTGGGAAGACCATTCAAGCAATAGCATTTCTTGCTGCTGTCTTTGGTAAAGGACATTCTACTCTAAATGAAAACCAGCTAGAGAAAAGAGACCCTGCCTTAATAATATGCCCAACATCTGTTATCCACAACTGGGAAAGCGAATTCTCTAAGTGGTCAAACTTCAGTGTTTCCATTTATCATGGTGCAAATCGGGATCTGATATTTGATAAATTGGAAGCAAATGGAGTGGAGATACTTATTACCAGTTTTGACACATACAGGATTCGTGGAAGTTCTTTGTCAGATGTCAAATGGAATGTTGTGATTATTGATGAGGCTCATCGACTTAAGAATGAGAAATCAAAACTCTATAAAGCATGTTTAGAAATTAAAACCCCAAGACGTTATGGTCTCACTGGGACTATAATGCAAAATAAGATAATGGAATTGTTCAATCTATTCGACTGGGTTTCACCTGGATCCCTTGGAACACGCGAACACTTTCGTGACTTCTATGATGAACCCCTCAAGCATGGGCAGAGATCAACTGCTCCTGATAGGTTTGTCCAAATTGCTAATAAGAGAAAAGAACACCTTGTGAAAGTTCTTCGTAAATATTTGTTGAGAAGGACAAAGGAAGAGACCATTGGGCATCTTATGATGGGGAAGGAAGATAACATCGTGTTTTGTGCAATGAGTGATGTGCAAAAACGTGTTTACAGGAGAATGTTACAGCTTCCTGACATTCAATGCCTTATAAATAAGGACTTGCCTTGTAGTTGTGGTAGCCCTCTTACTCAAGTCGAATGTTGCAAGAGAATAGTACCAGATGGAGTTATTTGGCCTTACCTGCATAGAGATAATCCTGATGGTTGTGATTCATGCCCCTTTTGCCTTGTCCTTCCATGCCTTGTCAAGCTCCAACAGGTGAATTCAGATCTATGAAATTTTTGTCTCTATTTTTTATTATACCGTCCTTGCAAAGTATATTTATAAGAACTTTGTTCACAGCTCTGGACATCTGTTGTAACTTAGTTCATTTGTAGGAGATTCTTCTTTGTAATTGTAGGAAAACATTTATTATGATTCAACTCTAATTGTAACAGGGAAAAACAGGGAAGACAATTGCTTAATGAAAGAAAATATGTGTTTGTTATCTATAAAGATAAAAGTAGATGATCTGATGATGACAGATATATGAATATTCAATTTTAAAAGGATATGGTTTGCAATAAATTTAAATCTTGAAAGTGAACGTCAAGCACTCTTCATTACATGGTGGTGGATGTTGCTTATTGTTTAAACCTCCAGACTGGTAGGCTTACATGGACTTTGTGTTACATTGCATAATTATAAAAATAGTTTCCTTCTTTTACCTTTTGCATACTGGTAGTAGTTGATCACCATTCGGGATATGGTTTATCAGGATTTTCTATTTTTGACATTCAATTATATTGAATGAGATCGATATGTTCTGTGGAGAAATTAATTTACCCAGGAGTTTCAGGATTTTATGCAAAAATTAGCTATAAAAATCAATGCTTACTGACAATATTATATTTATAGGAAAAAAAAACTTGTAAGTGAACCAAGGATTTGTGATTTGAATTGCCAATTTGATAAATGCCTTTTTGTGAGATCCTTAAGGCACAGGTTGTACAAGGCCTTGTAGTTCACACTTTATTTAAAGGTTTCTTTCTTCCATGAAAAAACTTATTTACAATTATGATCAGTATGCATCATTACATTATTTTGATCTTACTTGTGTATGTATTTTTGTGCTAGATAAGCAATCACCTTGAGCTCATCAAACCAAACCCCAAAGATGACCCTGACAAACAAAGTAAAGATGCAGAGTTTGCTGCTGCTGTCTTTGGCACTGATATTGATTTAGTGGGTGGGAAGACACAAAATGAAAGTTTCATGGGTTTAAGTGACGTGAAACATTGTGGCAAAATGCGAGCACTTGAGAAGCTATTGTTCTCATGGTTTTCACAGGGTGACAAAGTTCTCTTGTTTAGCTATTCTGTAAGGTGAACGAGTAATATGCCCTTCAGATCATGTTTGATTATTTTCTGGTTGCCTGTTAAGTTAGGACGAATTTTGTACAATGGTGATTCAAATTCAAGTTGTTTTACTCAAATTTATGTCTTTTTATATTCCTGCTTTCAACCCTTAAATGGATAAATCTAGGTGTTGTGGTAGTTGTGTTGTTGAGAACTTCCCCTTATTTATTGCCTTTATGCCTTGGTGGTGTCTTTCAGTCTTTGGATGACCAAAGCACTGAATTTTGTTGGCATTGGTAAACTGCTCTCTGCATGCCTTGTTTTCTTCTGAAACAATCTTTTTTCTGCTGTTTAACTTTGAGCTACTCTTTCCAGGATGCTGGACATACTGGAGAAATTTCTCATTCGAAAAGGCTACTGCTTCTCAAGACTTGATGGGTCCACTCCTACAAATTTACGCCAATCTCTGGTTGATGATTTCAACTCAAGTCCAAGCAAACAGGTACATCTCAAACCTAATAGTTGATTAAGCATTTTCCCAATTCAATTTGTGATTGGGCGCTTGTTTATATTCTAGATATTCCTGATATCAACTCGTGCTGGTGGGCTCGGACTGAACCTTGTCAGTGCAAACCGAGTTGTAATATTTGACCCTAACTGGAACCCGGCTCAAGACTTACAGGCTCAGGACAGGTCCTTTCGATTTGGACAGAAGCGGCATGTCCTGGTGTTCCGTCTTCTTGCAGCTGGTTCACTTGAAGAACTTGTTTACTCACGTCAGGTATATAAGCAGCAGCTCTCGAACATTGCTGTCTCAGGAAAGATGGAAAAACGGTATTTTGAAGGTGTCCAGGTACCAAATTCTATGTTTTTGGTATTACGGTTTTCATTTTTGAACAATTCTTAAACATTAATACTTGTTTTCTTGCAGGACTGCAAAGAATTTCAAGGAGAGCTATTTGGCATTTCCAATTTATTCCGAGATTTGTCAGACAAGCTGTTTACCAGTGAGATCATTGAATTGCATAAAGAACATGGACATGAAACGGAACAACTGGAAAAAGTTAAGCTGTCAGAACAAACAGGTTCATCGGTATCAGAGTCTGAAGCCAGGTTATGTCATACATCTGCAACAAGTAAACCGGAACTTGAAGACCTTGGTATGTTTCATATACCCTAAATCTCATCCACTACGAAAGTCCTTTTCTTCTATAATGTCAACGAGAAAACAGTTAAGATGTTGGTGAAATGACAGTTACTGGCAGTTTTTTTGTTGGGTGATCATTACATATACATAAATATATAAGTAAAAGTGTTTCATTGGCATTTTATGGAACTTTATATTTCCTTTCACTATGTCTTGACAAAATTGGATTCAACATTTTCTGCCCGTTGAATCCTTGCTTTATGGTGGCCCGTTGAAATGAGAGTGGGTTTTCCATATAGCTTCCATACTCATCGTTCTTTTTTAATGTGGGAAACGACGCAGTGGGTTTCCCATATAGCATGTTTATTAATTTTAAAAATGCAGTTGTTATTAGGATAAAAAAAAAAAACTGTTTGCAATTTCAGCTGGAACTTGAAAAATAGCTTTTCTTTTCTGAAAGAATAAGTTGATTCTATACATTTGAAAATTTGTTGTTTATAGGTATTTTTCAATGAGTTTTTGTTTCCCTTTTCAACCTCAGACTTTTTTTGTGTATCTTTAGCAAAATTAATTATCTTTCGTAGATATTTGATTATGTTAGGGATGTGATTGGATTACTTTAGGGATCTGATTTGATTACATTTAATAGAAAAATATGATATGATTTGATAGGAAGATATTTTATCTAATGCTTTTTATCATTAAATATTGATTTTATTCTTTATTATTGAATCTCTTCTTTATTATAAGTAAGAATACTCATGTGTCTACAAGCAACACGAAATTCATTATATTTCTACTTGATTTCTCTCTTCTGAAAATTTCTTCTTGATTTCTCTCCTGAATATGATACCAAAGTAGGTCATCCTCCTTTATTTGTTTTGTTTCTAATCTTTTCAACTATCTCAGTAAACTTAAACAAAATAATTAATTTGTGTAACTATTTCAAACACACCTAAATTTTTTGTATCTCTAGGCATTGTATATGCTCATCGCAATGAAGACATTGTCAACTTTGGACCTGGGATTCAAGGGAAAATAAATGCCAACATCCCATCAAATGATAGCTTAGTCAAGCCAGGCATCTCTTTGAACCATCAAAGTAAAAAACCAGAGAAAAGGAAAGTTCCTTTGATTGATGATAAGAAGAGAGCTCAATATAAGCTCCTTGCTCAGTCTATGGGCATGGAAGAGCTTGCTTTTAGCAAATGGTTACTATCAGCGACTCCACTGGAGAGAGAAAAAGTGCTTCTTGACTACAAGAAGAAAAAGAAGATGCCTAATGGTTGAAATTTTGTATCATTTACTTGCAGTACCAAAACAATTAGTGTAAAATTTTGTACATAAGGATGTATAGGCAGAAATTTTGTATATTCTTGTGTTCTTCTCCATCATCATCGTGTTGATCGGAGTAATTTGACATTTTTGTATTACTTGCTTCATTTTTAATACACCGGTGAGCTGTAGTTTTATTAAATGATATTCACATAACTAAAAGTCACACTTCAAGTTTGTTTACATGTCTACGTTTTATTACAATCACAATTCTCAATTTTCTAATCTATAATGCAATACCTCACTTAATCTCTAACATCATTACCTTTCATTTCAAATATTCTTATTAATCACCTACCTGAATTTTTAAATGGTACTTGAATGTACTAAAAGTAAAAGTAACGCAACTTTTGTCATTCAAAAAATAACTAGATGAATTTCATTAAGAAAAATAAATTAGGTTGGCTAAATAGTAAGATTAATGAAAAAGTACAATAAGCTTGCATGTTTGCTAATCTAGATAAATTTTCAAAAAGGAGAAGTTGAAGAAAACACAACGACATTAATAGATATTAGCCAAAAAGCAGGAAAATAAAAGGTTTTCATTGCTGATTAAAGCTGGATTAAGAACATATGTGATTCTTATGCAAAAGGTTTCTAAGGAATAATGTACCAAATTTATAGAACAGAGGCTTCAAAATATTGCAATGATAATAATTGCAATAACAAATACATAGAAAGGAATGCATAACTTCAGATATAAGTGAAAATAAGGAGGGATAAACATGTCAAATTCTATCTTTCTTCCACTTTTTTTCCTTCGCCAAGAACCTTAAAAGCATTATTTTGTTCACTTCTTTCAAAAACAGTTTTCTATTTTATAAACTGTTTATGCCTAAAGAACATTTTAAAGAATATGTTCCCTCAGAATATTTCTTAAAAAACACTGTCCCTTGGGGAATTGAACAAAAAAACAAAATAACGAAGATGAAATAACATCTCACAAAAGTTTCTATATTTTGGTCTTTAAAACACTTTGAAACTTAAATAGATTGTAGATGAAAATTTAGAATAGTGTGCATGTTTTAGAAAACAAATATTAAAACAAAAAAGGTGATAAGAGATTCAAACAGGTCCAAAATTTTTCATTACTCAAAAGTCAAATCGGTTTATCCCATTTCACTCTACTTTTGACCTCAAGCAGCACATCCTAGAATCATGGATGCTACGCCATTAGATCCCCAAATACAAAAATTCCAACCTTCTCTTCTCTTATTGGTTATCTTCTTTGCATTTTGAATCTGGAAACTGGTTTTGAAGATTGAGAACCAGAACCCTGTGAAGATCAAATTCGTGATTAGCATAGATTTAATGATGAAACTGCAAAGCATTATGTATAAAAACCATGTTTATAAAATCTTTTCATTTATGATAAATAGTATTATAGTACCACATATATATAATCAGTAAATTAAATCCACCTGTGATGAAGCAGAACTTTGTTCTCTTGAAGATCTTTCTATATTCTCAGCATGCTCTATAATAGAGCCAGTAAAAGCCTGCAGAAAATATTTACTCGAAAAAATTATTGGTTGTGCTTGTCACATGGAATTTAGACTAAAGAGTGTAAAAACTACACACCTTGCGACTGTCAAATGATGGTTGTGCAGTTTGGTGTCCAACCTGAAAAGGAAATAATTGCATACATGTTAAGGATCAATTCTCCTGAAATGCTGTAAGGTAAAAGCATCTGCATAATTTTCCATCAAGTTCTTCGTAACATTTTTAAATAACTGTTTAAGAATACTGTTCAAAGCACTAAGTGCAACCTTATTATAAGTCTAACATACATTAACTAAATTTAAAATATCAAAATTTCAGTCTTCATTTATTCCGAAGCATAGCTTTCTCATTAGAGCTTTTAAAATGAAACCTAAGTATCCTACAATTAGATAACAGCCTTGAGCCCTTCAGAGCTGTGTTCTAACTTATGCTATGGTTAAAACAAAAGTTTACACAACTGAGTAAGTGCAGATTTGTAACGGATATGGATCCTCTCCTGTTCACAATAAACAGGAGAATCATATTTAATAAATCTTAACCATTTATTATGTTTATCATTAAATTTAACTGTTAAAATACAAACCACATAAAAAATAATGTAGAATAATTCTGCATGTTGCTTCCCACTACAAAATAGACATTAGTCTGTTATCTAAACCAAAGTAAGACAGTATTTCCATTTGGTTCAAAGCAGTATAAAACACTACACAGAAAATTTCATCACGAGCATAATACCTCAGTTTTTGATGTCACAGTTGATTGAGTTGGCTTTTCTTTAGAACCAACAGAAATCTTTTCTCTAGGATAAATGGATTGTAATGGTTTTTCCCTCTCTGACAGTTCAGAAACAACGGACATATTAATTTCAAAAAGGACACAAAACAGCTGACAACTACTAAACATGCAGACACAAAGGAAATGAGATGTAGGTTATTTGAGGACTAACCTCTGACCGTAGATTGCACTCCCAGGCTAGCAAACTGCATTTTTAAAATTAGAATGCAAAAGCATGATTCTTCAGCTGATGAGTTTACATAGCATACTAAACTTTAATGCCGAACTACAATAAAAGAAGATGGTATCTTACATTGAACTGATCAGATATATCTTCTTTACTATATTGCTTTTCTGGAAGCTCAGCTGTTATAATTTTATTATTAGTCTGATCCGGTAGTGCACTTTGACGAAGATCCTGTTTGAGCAGTCACAAAAAATGAGTTATATCAAAGTCTATTGTGCTAGAAACCTCTAAGCAAGATTTCTAAGACAAATAAAAAAAGTAGTAAAAGTATTACTTTTGAATTTGAGAGATTGTTATCAATATATCCTTGATAAGACATCTTATCGAAATCACCAGTAGTTTCATCATTTTCATCACTGTGATTGCCACTTTCTGCAGCAAGCTCTTGTTTCTCAAGTTCATCCATTATTGCCAGCATACGAGCATATTCCCCATCATTAGGTGCAGCATTTCCCAAATTAGCAGCATCTTGCTGAAGTTGACCTGGAAAAGGATATTAACATTTCAATTGATAATTATTTCAAAATTGCCATCATATTTACAAGCATGGCCATTGGTTGATGCATATTTCTACACTAACATGAAATAAAGTTTGGGTGGAATAGACATGATCTAAAACACACATGAACATGAGGAACTGTTAAGCTCAGAGAAAGAGCAGGAAAAACTGTGAACTCTGTTGGAGAATTCTTCTGCAAATATTGTTTAATACAAGCCAATGTTTTTCCTATACATTAGCTAAACTCCCATACACATATCTAGCCTAATTAAAGGGAAAATAACAGGTTTACAAAGTTACAACTGTACTACAACATAGACTCCTTGCTTTAGACACCAGCTGCTATGCATGAATTTGGTGGCTTTTAAATGACCAACGAATCCACCAATCCATTCCATTGAAGGAAGGTAGCTATACTGGTATCCAACGGACGACAATGGGATGCAAACAGAGACAGGGAAATCTAATTGTGCAGTGTCTGCCTTAGTTTTTGCATGTTTTTCCATCACAAATCATTGGACACAGATAAATTGTAGTGTTGACTTCTGAGTCTTTGCCTGATCTGTAGAGAGAAACAACCTACTGCCTGCTGAAAGATCCTTATTGTCTAATTCCTATACAGTTCATAAACCTAAAGATCCTTATTGCCTATACAGTTCATATACAGATAAAACTGCATATACAGTTCATAAACCTATCGGAATTAAACTGAACTGGAAATCAGGAATGCCCCAACCCCAAAATATGCAGACGGGATCAGACTTCAAATCTAATTTTCAAAACCGATTCAATCCAATTCGAACCAAAATTATATATGCATGCGCATAATTTTATAAAACAATGCACACCTCATACTAGGATTGTAGATATTTATGAAATTACTACATCAATTTATTGTCTCCAACCACGCACTTGCGCACGCACACACACACAATAAGGCTAGAACATGCCTGATTCGGATTCCCCTTCATTAGAGTCTTTCTCCACATAATCTTCCCTTATCTCCACAAGACCCTCCTGTGCCAAATTAAACAACCACAGCAATTAATAATTTTTATAAACATCAAAATAATATCAAGTGCTGACAAAAGCATACAAACACAAAAACAGAATATCATAAAAGAAATGTAGAATAGTGTGATGATAGAGTAAAACACCTTATAATTATAGAAATAAGGAGTTGATCCTATACACCAAGGAATATTGTTCTAAATATAGAAATAAGGAGGTGATCCTATATAATCAGGAATATCTAAATTATAGATGTTTTATTAGAAACATTTTATTTATTCTAGTGTCATATCTTTGTTATTAGAGGACATCAAATCTCCTCTATTTATTGTATTGGCTCCTTGTTCTCAATATAAACAAAGCACTCATGTTGTCTTAGAAACACGGTTTTAGGCTTTCAGCTCAATGTTTCTCTCTTCAGTAGAGTTTAACAACACCCTAAATTGGATTATTGGTTCAGTAAAACATAAAATAAAAAATAAAAAAATAATAAAAAAAACTAAACTTCTAATATCATAATATATGATGTGTTTGGGTACACAACTTGACTTAGTACTTATTATAAAAAAACTCATTCTAGAAGCATTTAAATAAGCACTTATAGGAGAAGAAAATAAGTATAACAAATTAAGTTTTTTTTCATAATCTAAAACTATACACTATTTTTTTAGAAACTATCTCATTTCGTATGAGAAAAGCTCAGTTCACTTTAAATTCTTACTTCCTTCTCTTGCAAGTGCAGGTGCTTACACGTAAATCTATCCTAAAATGGTCTAAAGGGTTAAAACAATCAAACCACAACCTATTTCTAAAACAGAGATGTCCCCCTCAAAATTGCCTAAACACAAATCAAATTCAACTTATGATCAAAGTGAAGAGCAAAACAAACAAGTGAACCCTCACCAAATTCAACTTATCATTAAAGTGAAGAGCAAAACAAACAAGTGAACCCTCACCTCTACTTGAGAAGCTGTGGCATTGAAAAATGAAGCCTCTGCTTCAAGGTCCTTGATATTAGCCTCAAGGGAATCAACCTGAGAATCCAAAGACTTCCCTCTTCGCTGCAAAAGCTCAACTGTTTGCTTCGAAGTTCTCTCTGCATAATACCCTTCTCCCAAAAGAACCTAACAACCAAAACAAAACCTTTTGCCACTGAGAAAGCGCACATTCAATCAAGGAATCCAAAGGGGGAGACACGTACCAGGAACTCATTGGTATGAATCAAACGACCAGGGAAGAACGCTGCTTTCCCAAACGGAACCTAAGAACCCCACAAGTTTGAAACATGAAAAGGGTGAAATTAATCATAAGCATTAAACACTCGATACATTTCAGGATTAGTTATGTTATTCTTCAAACAAAATTATAATTATATCCTGATAAAAATGACTAATAAAACATGCATTAAAAGATTTAACAAGTCATCCAGATAAAACATCAATTCTACTGATAACTCTAAAAACAGTACCTAAAGTTTTCAGCTTTTACTCACTCTTCCTCCTAAATTGAAAAACAAAACTCAGTTATCTCGGATTACACATTAATTTCCCGTGAAAAATGGTTTGTTTTTTGATTACCATGATGTCGTGGGAGAGTTCTTCAGGTAGTTTGTGGACAAGGTTGATAAGGTTGTTGTTATCAGCGATGAAACCTCGTACCCTATCGAGCTCGCCATGCTTGTCGGCAATGGCTTCTTCGACGCGCTTCGCCGCCTTCTGCGCCTCCTCTACTGGGAACACGGACGCCAGTGACGTCACAGTCCCTTTCTTCACTGATTCTTCCATGTCTCTCTCTGTTCTGTTCTTCGTTTTGTTGATTTGATCCGTGTTTTTATTATGCTAAAATTTAAAATAATTTAAAAAATGTAACTTAACAAAAATGATTTTGATAAAACTGTGGAGAAGAAGAAAAATAGTTGATATCGTGAGAGGAGGTTACCAATTTGTAATATCAAAAATAAATTATTTTTTTTAATACAGTATAAAATAGTATAATAAAATTGTTATAATGAAGACTAGATAAATATTTTATATTATGATGTAACGTTAATTTTAATTATTGATATTTTTTAAAATTTATTCTGTAATAAAGTTAAAAGGATAGTTTTAAAAAATATTTGATCACTTTTACCCTAGTTAGTAGAGAGAACACAATTAACTGTTGTTTGTTTGTATTCTATTAAACTAAAATAATATATTTTTAAAATAATATTAAATGGATTATGTGGAAAAAGATAAATATTTGAGATTGTGAGAGAAGATATTTACTTCTGAATCAAGGTTTGCTATTATTTGAGTAAGAAGAGTGTATGATTACCAATTTATGTTAATATTAAATAATAAATTATTTTTTTATAAAGAAATGTATTCAGATTATTTTTTTAATAATAATTTTTATAGTCATTGGTATGATAAACACATAACTATTAGTCTACTTGGACCATTTCAATTTATGTCACACGTGGTAAGATGAAATTGCAATGCCATTTTTTAAATTGAACATTTTTGTACTAAATTTGAATGTTTATACTAAGATTACCTTTTAATATTTGTAGTAAACATGAATGTTTGCAACAGGATTTTCCTTTTTAAGTATTTATAGTAAGATAATTTTTTTCTTTCTTGTTATATTATTCACAATGTGAGGGAAGGAGTTTTAAGTTATTTAGATTAAGAAGAAGAGAGTGGAAAGTTAATATTAAATGTGTTTTTTAGAAATAATCATTTGGTATATATTTAAAAAAATTAAAAAATAATTTTTGAAATATAAATTAGAGTTAAAAAATTTAAGTTAAAATAAAAAATTGTTACCAAATAAAAAGTTATATTTAAAAAAATAATACCTTAAAATAAATTATTTTATAAAATATCAAAATTTTGATTAACTAAGTTTATATTATTTATTATTTTAATATTATTTATTTTATTTGAACTTGAAAACATATATATTAATAAAATATTAATTTATTTTATTTTATTTATTACTTTAATAAATTTTTTAGTTATTACTTTTTTTATAATGTATAAAAATATTTTTAAAATGTTAAATTATTTTATTTTATTTATTAATTTAATTATTTATTTCTTATAATTTAAAAGTAATATAAGTAAGAGTACAAAATATGGATAAGTATTAACGACAAAGTTTTTATAATATAAGTTATTGTTACAAGACCAATCATCTTATATAATAATCTAGATCTCCTATCAGTAATGGGTTTCTTTCACAACTATATCCAATAAATACTCAAATATTCTCACAATTAATAATAATAAACAAGTATTCAAACTTCAAATTTTATTTCAGAACTATATTCAATAAATACTCAAATATTCTCACAATTAATAATAGTAAACAAGTATTCAAACTTCAAATTTTCATTACCTAAGGTCTCTCTATTTATAGGTCTTAGGTTGGGCTTTCCACCATATTTATTATAAAACTATGCTCAACCAAGTCTAATTATTGTCTTAATTAGTATTTATATGTTATTGTGACATCTTACTGGATGGATGATTTCTTCCTCCTTACTTCCTTACCTCTTTTCTCCACTTCCATATATTTTTGAAATTCTTAAATTACTCCTCATTAAAGTGTATAATATATCAGATTTACCCACATCCAACCTACGCTTCTATATATCTCACCCCTCATATTTTACAACTACATCGTCACTTTAAAGAATAGTCATTGTGAAGAGTTGTGTCATCTGTATCTGTCGTATCCATCCTATCTATTGTCGGTTACCATTGAAGGTTTTGTATTGGTGTTGATGAAAGAGTAATGGAAGGAGAAGGGAGAAGGAGAGGGAAGTGGGTGACGTTGTGCAGCATGGGGTGGAGGGACGATATTGCCTTTGGTTTTTCTTTCAATCCGAAAGATTGAAAAAACTTATTTAATGAGTGAGAATCAAAAAGATTAAAATGAGTAAAAAACTTATTTCAATCTACTATTCAATGTATCATCATATTTTTACTTTAAAAGTTTTAAATGTTTATAATATATCCTAGTCAAAAACAACAAAATTGAAATAAAATAATAGCATAAGCTAATTACTCTACTGGTATTGGATAACAAAAACTCGCCTTAATTTTAATATGGATAAAAAAAATTATTATGAAGAAAATAGAGAAAGTTTAAGGAATCTATACAATCTAACTTAACAAATAGATTAATGCAGAACAAATAGATTAATGCAGAAAAACAATGAGTAGCTCGAACTTGATGCGATACTCGATAATCTTCTAATTTTTTTGTAACACTTGCGGTGCACCCATTCCATAAATGTCTTTAGCGTGGAAAGTTTAAGATTTAATATTTTTTTTTGTTTTTCTAGGTTTGCATCTTATTTTTCGTGCTTTCTTCTTAAATACATATGCATGAATAGGAAATTAATATATTCAAATAAAGAATTAATCAAAACAAAACATAAGGGAATTATAGAGGATTGATGGAATGAAATGATACATTACGAAGATTTTCTTGCAAAAATTTTGTATGAAGTTTATTATGCTTTAGATTTTCATATTAGTTCAAGAAGATGAATTGAACTTCTTAAAAAATACCATAAACTTTTTCTAAATAATAAATTTGAATCAGTATTCCTTAAAATCTTTTAATAATATTATATTTAATATTTTTTAAGTTTTCAAAGCATACAATATGAATCCAAATTTATATAAAGTTATTGGAGTTAAAGAGTAAGAGAAGAATACTAAGAGAAAAACTTACTTTAAAAAAAAGTTATATTTTATTGTTTAATTACATTAATTAAGTTAATCTACTAATTTTTAAATTTTACGAAAACCTTTCAAAAAAATAAAAAAATATACAAAATAACACATTATCTTGAACCTTATAATATTTACATTATCACTTGTAAAATTTTATCACGAACATACCTTATTGAAAACTATAGTCAACATAAATACAACTAAGAAAATGAAAAAAATATTATGAAACAATATCACCTAAACAAATTTCATGTCACACCTGATAGAGAATAATGATGGAGTATATTCAAAGTAAAATTATTAAACTTTAATTCTTATTTAAAGATAAAAGACTTAGCTAGGTAGGTAATTTTAATCAATTATAAACATTCTTACTTATTAACAACTTAAAAATTATATAGTAGTTATCATTTAACTTTTATAGATAAACAAAGGATAATTTCAAAACAAAAAATATTTAATACATAAAAATAAATAAAAGAAGGAAAGAAGAAAATAAGAAAAAAAAAAAAAGTGAAGAAAGAAGTTCTTTTTTTGTAGCTTGAGCGAGAATAATTTTGCTCGAGCAAAAATCCACCTTATCCGAGCGAGAGATTGGTCGCTTGAACGAAAATAGTCCAGAGAGCACTCCTGTTTCATGATCATTTTCGCCTGAACGAAACTACTCTCGCTTGGAAGAGAATACATCCTCGCCTGGGCAAAAGCACTCCAGAGAGCACCCTATTTTGCTTACGAAGAACTCACTCAAGCAAGCTGTATCTCGCTTGGGCGAGACTCGCAGAGTGAACTTTCTGCAGAATTCGCTTGAGCGAGATTTTCCCGCTTAAGCAATTTTATCAGAGAATGATTTCTCAATTAAACTAACTTTTGACTGTTATCAAGTATTATCATGCATTTAAGGTTCAAAGTACTACATAAAGTGTTTAAATACATCAAACTTATATACAACTATCTATGTGACAAAAGGAAAGACCATCACAGGGTCATAAAGTCTTTAAATACATTTAAACATATCTACGAGTGTATATAAAACAAAAAGATGACCAAACTAAGGTCATACACTCTTTAAGGTGTTCTAGAACCTGTATCTGCACCTGCTCGTGTACATAGTATAGTCATCGCAATTCACAACACAATGAGACAAGCAACAGTAAGCTAGTGAAATAATGTTTTCAGCTTATAAGAGTGAAAAGAATTGAAGTAATTAGATTACAAATTTAAATATCAATTCTAAAGTCAAATACAACTAAGTTTAACATTCAATCGCAAACTTTCATACTCTATTCCAAATTCATTAATCTCATAAAGATTCATCAGCAATCATCGTACCTTAATTTCCTTTCAATCCTCAGTACTCTGATCTCGTTTCAATCAAAATAATTGCAAATGGATTCATCATTCAGTCATAACAATAATCATATTCAACCATTCTAAAGCTTATAGGTGCATGTGTAACCACGGTACCTTGGTTTCCTTTCAACCCTTAGTACACTGGTTTCATTTCAACCAAAATAATTACATATGAGCCTATAACTCAATCATCACACATATCGCACAATTCAATCATACTGAAGCACATAGATGTATGTAACCATGGTACCTTGGTTTCCTTTCAACCCCCAACACACTGGTTTCATTTCAACCATAATGATTACATACAAGTCTATAAATCAGTCATTACACATAACACATCAATTCCATCAAACAACAATCAAAATGTTCACACATGTTTCTTTCTAACATCATTACTTAAAATAGTTCAATTAATCAGACCAGATCATAATAGATGACCAAACTCAATCAGTGTTCAAGGACCAGTCAGACCTACAAGAAAGACTTGAGCATTGATAATCATATATCTGAGTCTTTTGTTCTAGGGTTCTATTTGAAATTAAATAACTACTACTAGTTTCTCTTCAAGTTGAGAGAAACACTTCTCTCAACTGTTATTGATGACAAAAACTTAATGAAAACCAGAAAAAAGGAGTCTTTAGAACAAATATGAACTTACTCTGTTTGAGGTTCTGATTGGTTTGAAATGGTCCTAGGATCCTCAGCTACTGCGAGGCTTAATCAGATTTTGAAACAGAGAAAATATAAAAAATGAAAATCAAGAGAGAAGGAAGATCCATATGGAAGATGAAAGATAGGAGAGAGAAAGTGAAAAAGAGGTGCTTTTTTTTCTTGATTCTTATCTTTATTTTTAGAAAGGGTGGGGTTGTTATTGGGGATTACATTACAAACTAAAATAATATTTTATTAAGTTTCACAACTTTTTAATTGATTAAAATGATATTTTAACCTATAATGTACTCAGTAATTCATTGAACATTAATTTACCTGTCAATTATAGTTGGCATACTTTCTTATAAGTTAATAACATTTACAACAATGGTGCAAACATAACAAACTCCCTCGTAAGATATAAAAAACAAGTATCCAATTGAAAAATAAATAATTTTTTCTTAAAAGAGGTTGGATAAACTATTCTTATGAAGAAAGTCAATCTTCTTTCTCACTCACACTCTTATAATTATGATGTTTTCCTGTTTAATTAATGGATATGACATATCACATAAAACTTTACTAAGTTAACTTTATTTTTCAAATCCCAATTGTTCTTTTAACTACATTTTTGAGAAAAGAATTAATATGAAAATAATAATATCAAAGAATATGAAAAGAATTCGAAACTTATTAACGGAAATCGAACAAGGAAAAGGTATTTGTACCTGAAGTACACACCGAAATACCTTAAATGACTCTAATTTTTTTTAAATATCTAATTTGCTTATAATGTAAATAAATATATAGTTCAAAATTCTATATGCTCATCAGTATAACTTCAAGAATCTTTCTATTTACAATCTCTCCAAAATTTTTAAATTTATTTTGAATTTCAATTTATGCATGACAATGGCACGACTCTTCTAACTAAGTCATTTTCTTATATCAGTGTAATCATTCTTTACTTATGGATACAAAATATCTTTCGTTTCCATTGGTTTGATTAGTAGTCTCATCAATGAAACAAATAAAACAAAAATTAAATATTACAAAGCACTAATACAGTTATATTAAATATTTAAATTCATGACATAAATGTTACACAAAGTTCACAAACACAAAGTTTAATACATGCCACAGTGTTTGACATGCCAATACTAAGTAAAAAACCAAATCTCAATCTAATCACTTACGTTCATTTGGGTAGTATTTGGACATAATCCATTCAAGTAAATCATGCATGGAATCTTGCAAGCACATAACTATGATTCTATTTTGAGGATCTTTAATCGATTCAATAGCAAAACCATATACTGAAGTGTCCATCGAAGGAAACTTTTTCCTTAGTCTTCTCAGGACAGCTATGCAATTTGGCATGCAATATTTTCCATGTATATCAGAATTGCCTTCAATTGCATCTCTCTCAGCTTCACTACAAATTTTTTTCCAGAATTCCACTCGAGACTTTTTTCACTGGCCATGATCTGTCATGCATTAGAAACAAAATTAAATTAACTTATACAAATATAAACACAAAAGAAATATTTTTAAGACCTACTTTTTACAAGAGAGGACCCAAATAATGGTTATAGAAGTGAAACAAATGATGCCAAGTATACTTGTTAGACAAAATTAACTAACCATTATTAGGCATTTAAATAACCTCACAATCCTATTAACCACATATCAACAATGGCAACACTTTTATATAATCATGATTATTTACTTTTAACCATTTGTAAAACAATATTTATATCAATAAGCAAAATTAAGCTTGTACAAGTGTTCAATACTCTTTCCATAACGAGAGATATGTAAATAAGAGAGAATAAAATAAGAAACTCTAAATGATTTTTGAAAGATAACTATTAATGCTGAGAGATATGTAAATAAGAGAGAATAAAATAAGAAACTCTAAATGATTTTTGAAAGATAACTATTAATGCTGACAAAAGAAGAAAGATAAAAGTTAAGAATCAGATTAGAAACAACATACATAAATAAACAGAAGATAACATAGTATAGTGTCATTAGCTGCTAATTTCTAATTGTATATATATATATATATATTTTGGTAAATAAACATAAGGGATAATAGGTCAGAAAAATAAGGACTGCAAGTTTTAAGATATGTAAGTAGAGAAGAAAGATACAATAACAAAGAACAATGATGAGGAGCTATAAAAAATAAAAGATAATTAAGAGACAAAAATAATAAAATAAATAATTTAGAAAAAAAATTCAAATAAATTAACGAATGTAATACCAAATGACTGAAAGTGAGGAAATTAACAAAAGTTCAAACCTTTTCCCACAACAAGAGTAAAAAAGAAAACTGACCGAGAAATCCAAAATACAAACTATTTTAGTGATATTAACTGAGAATTTAGAAAAATAATAAAAGAAATAATTTAGAAAAAATATTCAAATAAATTAACGAATGTAATACTAAATGACGGAAAGGTAGGAAATTAACAAAAGTTCAAACCTTTTCCCACAACCAGAGTAAAAAAGAAAACTAACTGAGAAATCCAAAGTACAAACTATTTTAGTGATAGTAACTAAAAAATTTCAAAACTGAGTAAAAATACCTAAGATAAAGAAAAGAAGAGATTAGAAAAGAGAGAAGAGGAATGTTTCTTCTTGGTAGGTAGGTTTAGAAGAAGTGAGAGATTTTTATTTATAGGTGAGCACCTCCTAGTGATTGCATAAGAGTATTAAACACTTAGAAAAGTACAGTCACAACCATTCAAAACCATTAATACAAATTTTAATAGGTTTTAATGACTGTAAAGGGATTTAATGGATTTTAAATAGTTTTGTAATATCCTAATTTACAACACACTATAGGATTCCCAAATAGGATCATAACAAATTTACTAGAAAAAAAAGGCTGGTTAAAGGCTCAAGCAAGTAAAGTAACTTTTAGGCCTCAAAAAATTCTAACACCAATACACTATTATAAAATTAAAAGTATTTAATTTTAAAATTATACTTAAAAATCATTTTTAATTAAAAATATAAAACATCTTAACCACCCTACTCTAAGTTTACATGGGTAATATAAATATTATTTAATGACTTTAAATTTATATTGGTAATGTAAATATATAAATATTATTTAATGAATATCATTTTTGGAACTTTCTCCAATAAATTATGAATGTTACTTTAAAAGACATTTAACTGATAAGGAATCCTAAGTATTAAAACTTTCTTTGTATATCTACTTTCTTTATCTGACTCTTCCACTTATTTCATTCCTTTGTCTGACATTTTTCACTTATTGTTTTTCCTTCTCTCAGTCTTTCATTGGTTTTTTCATATTATTGCTTCAATTTGAGTGTTTGAATGTCATTAGACCATTATCCAATTCCAAATTTGTTTTATCATTCTATATTGTGCATTTATTATCAAATTGATCTCAAAATCATTTTATTTTTTATTATTGTTTAATTAATTTAAAAATAATATGTGCAAAGTTAACTAAGAGCATTAGAAATTTAAAATTTATAGATTAAATTTAAACCCTTACCAAAGGACATGACCAAAAGATAGAAGATGAATTTTCAAGCCAAGATAATAGGATGAAGTTCATTGTTTTGGCAATCAGATTTTATGTTTTTAATTTAGTCTCATTTTATATACTTATTATATTCAATGTTATATATATATATATATATATATATATATATATATATATATATATATATATATTAGTTTTTAATTTTATATACAAACATGTCAACTAAAAGATATGTATCAAATTATTCAAAATTTAAAAAAGAAGAGTTGAGTTTTTTGTTGAATTAAAAAAAAAAAAGCTATGGATAAATTTATAAAAGTAAATAAAAAAAGTGAATTAGAAAATACAGGGTAAGTGTTATTTGAATGAAGGAGAAGGCTTATTGAAAGACTTATTAGTAGAAAACCTGATGTACATTTAATGTAATATGATGCAGAAAAATGTATTTATACTTTGAAAGATTTGTATATGAGTCATCCCAAGATGGTCTCTTTTTACTAATAAGTCTCTTAATTTCGTATCAATATTCCCAAAAAAAAGAAAAATGCCTAAAGAAAAATATTTGAAACATGATAATTTGTTGAATTTTGATGGTTTAGATTTATTTTTAAAATTAAATATCTTAAAAGAAATTCTAGGATTGAAAAATGATAAACTAATTAACATTCTTAATTATATAAAATAAATAAATTCTTTTCTAAATACATATATAACATATAAAATAATTTTAATCATTACAGTTATTCCAGCTAAAAGAATTTTTCAAAACTTAAACTAATAAAATCTTATTTAATGTCATATATAACAAAAAATATCCTCTTGAAAAGCTTTTGCTACCATTACTTACAAAAAGAACATGAATATTCCAAATATTACGAATTAAATTGAAGAAAACATTATCCATAGGAAAATTCAACTAATGAGAAAGTAACATAAAAAAAGTGGTTGAAGTGGAATCACAAACCTAATAGACCGAAAGAAAGGGAGGGAGCAAAAAATAGAGTGGAGAAGGTAAATTATAGTGATGGTGAGGGAGAGTGAGAGGTTGTGAAGTCAGAGCAATAGTTCTTAGTTTCGATCATGCATTTGAAGGGTGAAGAGAAAAAGAGAGAGGAAAGTAAAGCGAAAAATATAGAGAAAAAAAATAAAGTGAAAAAAATAAAGTGATATTTGACGACCGTAAAGTAAAATATATTTACTAAACAATATATTATTGTATTATTAATATAATATAACAATCTAAAATATTAATATATTTTTTTAACTTAAAATACTAATATATATCAATTTCTTGCACGTATAAGACTTTTTGTTTTCTTTTTGTATTTCCATCCATGCAATTCCAAATTTTATATACCAAATGGAGATAACTTATATTTGTATTACTTTTTAATAATAATATAATAAGCAGAAGAATGAACTTCTCTTATCAATCATCAATCAATAAAGTTTTTTTTTTTTTTTATTTTACAAATTATGTGATATCCACTTGTCACTTTTATAATAAAAGCATTCATTATTAGTAATTTTTTGAAGTCATTTTTTTCTTTCATAAAAAATCATACAATATCCACATTATCCTTTTCATAAAAAAAAAATCATTCATTATTAATAATAATCTTTTAAAGCTATTTTTTCCAAACTTTTAAACTACTTTAGCATCACTGTAATTAATGTTTTAATAAGTTAAAATTATTCAAACATTGATAATCTCTCACAAGAAAATTTTAATATAGGAAGCATCATTTATAATTTATTTGACCCAATAATATTATTGATATGTATCAATATTTCTTTAAATATTTTTTTCATAAAAATATTTTTCAATATAAGATTCAATGTATTCATTACATTGTTGATATGTAATGAAAATTTTAATATAGGAAGCATCATCTATAATTTATTTGACCCAATAATATTGTTGATATGTATCAATATTTTTTTAAATATTTTTTTCATACAAATATTTTTCAATGTAAGATTCAATATATTCATTACATTGTTGATACGTAATGAAAATTTTAATATAGGAAGTATCGTCTACAATTTATTTGACCTAATAATATTGTTGATATGTATCAATATTCATTATACCAAGGGATTAAAGAAAATTTTGATTTTCATTCTATAAAGACATGTTTTACATACAATTACATTATAAGTTTTAAGAGATTTAAAAAGTATTTACGAGATTCTTTTTTATAAGAAAATATACTCTTTTAATAAGAAATCTTTGTTAAATGAAATGGTGGTAATTTTCAACTTTAAACCATCACAACAATTTTAAAAACAATAATATCTCAAGCTTTAATACTAAAAAAAATTATAAACAATTTTTTAATTTTGGTTAACACTATTATTTATTTATTTTTTCCTCACTAGAAACAAGTAGTACATTGATGTTTTTTCCGTTGAATTCTCTATATTTAATTTCACTTTATTGTCCAATTGTTTAAACTTAACAAGTTTTGATAAAGTCATCTTTGAACAAATTATAATTCCTCATCCAACATCTTTTAACAAATGAGCTTTTAATTAAATATAAAATCCGTTAAATGAACAATCATACAAATTGTAATTAATTATATTACTTTTATCATTGAAAATCTTTCTTAATTTCAAAACATATTTCCGCTCATTTTAATTTCCTATAATAAAAAGAAACTAAATATAAAGACATTAAAAATTAAAAAATAATGCTATTTTAATATAACACGTCAAAACGCCATGAATTAAAACATACTTATAGCATAATATATATTACATATTTTAAAAATAATATTAAATTATCATATTATTTTAAAATAATATTAAAATATTATTTTACTCCCAAGAAGGAGTCCTTTTTTTTTTAATTATGAAGGTGCATTTGAAAAAAAATCAAATAAAAGAAAAATATTCACATGTTAAAAACAAACACAACTTCCATAAAACCTAGACCTTTCAAAAGCTTGTGTCTCTTCCACCTTCCTCTATAATTTCTCTTTTGTGCTTTCTATTGTTCTCCTTCCTCATATGTAAGAAATATTTGTATTTATTTATTTTTTATATTATAGTGAAATCTTTTCAAGTTTTCTCAAAGCAATATAAAAGACAAATTTTCATTGTTTACGTTATTACATATTTACATGCACTTTTATTCTTACACAAGCTTTTCAAAAATATTTTAAACTTATAGTTTTTAATGTGTAGACGATCTCTTCCATAGCAGTCATTCCAAATTATGTAAAGAAAGTGTTTCAAAATTTTATTCAACTTTTTTTTTCCAATTAACCTTCTTTTAGAAATAACTAAGTCAACTTAATTACACCTTTTTTTATATATATTTTTATTTTATTTTTCCTATACCAAACACATTACTCTTCTTTCATTTCTCCATTTTTTTTTCTTTATACAACATTTTTTTTCCTTCACTAAATAAATGCAAAATAAAGATAGTAGAGTATATTATAAGAATATATTTACTCTTAAAATCAAGTTACTCCATACAACCTTTTCATAAGACTCACTTATTCAATTTATCCAAATTCTAGAGTGAATTGGTTTAGTTAATAACCTTAAATTCTTATTAAACTATATATTGTTTTTTCAAAATTAGTTGCAACATTGAGACATCTTTCTTTGTTTAATATATTTTTATCATCTTCAATTTGTCTATTGTATCTAATTATTAACATATTTATTGTTAATTTTTGTTCACTATGTGTGTGAACTGTAAATATAAGATTTCAAATTAACCTGCCAGAAGACATTAAAATATATCTTTTTTTTAGTTATAAATGACAGCAATGGCATTCTAACCAGTAAGCTTAGGTGATAATTGACTCAACTAATTTCGTTGATGATGGTTGGGAAGAAATGGTAGAAACTGGAATGATGGAAAAAAAATGGAAATGAAAATGGTTTGGTTTAGAAAAAAAATGAGAAATGAAAAAAAATATATTATTTTTTTATTATTATTTATATTGTTATTATTATGTCATTTAAAACATTGTAAAAATATATATCACGTGTATGTGAAAATCTTTTCATACTTTTCGCATCGTTCTCTTCATTTTCGTGTGAAAGATTAAAAGAAATTTTTTTATCAAAATAATGTAAGTATTCTCTCATTTTATTAAAATAGACAAATTTTTAAAATTTCACATATATAGATAAATAGTGTTTGGAAACACGATTTCTTCTTCCTGAAAATGTGCTTTCAAGTACAATTTTTACTAAAAACAATTCATCTCAATAAAATTATACTTTGAAGTACGGTATTATTTTTTTTTTTCAGAAAACTGTAGTTAAAAATACGATTTTAATTTTTTATAACTTTTCTAAAAATTGTGCTTTGAAACACATCTTTAATAGTTTATTTTATTCTATTTTAAAATAGTGCTTCAAACAATTTTTTAATTTATTTTTTATTATTTAAAATTTTGCTTTCAAGTACATTTTCAATTTTTTTAAATCACATTTTTTGTTTTTCATGTCTTTCATGATTTTTTTTTTGTTTTTTAATAATTTATTTAGAAATGATTTATTATTTTTGTTAGAAAAATGTGAACAGATCTAACTTTACCTTAAGAACTTTTTTATTATGTGATTCACAATAAATAAAGCATGGAAATATATTTATTTCTGAATATCTTTCATGGGCAAATTTTTCAAACTAGTGAAATTTTTTTGTGAAATTCCTGAAATGGTGTATTTTTAGTAAATCGTGCATAAGACACACAATATCATTGTAAATAAATTCGTGCTCCTATTCCACAATTTAATATAAGATTAAATGAAATCGCGAAAAGAGGACACAATCTTGATTTACTAGATGAAATTATGTATCTAATATTTCAATTAATGAGTTAATTAATGTAGTGAGAATACTGCACAATTTTAGTAGGGTTAATATTCTCCACCCATTACTCTTCTGTTTTGTTTGACAAGTGTGATCTATTGTGTAACTAAAATAAATACAAATTTAATTTAATTTGAATAGAGGAGTGGCTACTGAGAAGAAGAAAAGTTACATGCTATGAATTTAATTCTAATATAGAAATAGATTTAGTTAGTAATAAGTATAATTTAAAAACTAACAATAAATTTATTAAAAAATTATATAATATTTTTAAATTTTTCATTCTAAATTTATTATTAAATCTTAATTTTATTTTAAATTATTTTTATATTAGTAACTAAATTCAAATATTAAACTTAAACTTAATTTTGCTAAATATATTTTATTACTAAATTTTAATTTAATTTAATTTTTCTCTTCAAAATCAAACTTACTTTTAATTTAGTTCAATATATAACTCTCATACTTACTTTTAATTTAGTTCAATATATAAATCTCATACTAATCTCATACATAAAAGTAAGTTTAATTTTAAAAAGAAAAATTAAATTAAATTAAAATTTAACAATAAAATATATTTATCAAAATTAAGTTTAAATTTGATATTTGAATTTAGTTACTAATATAAAAATAATTTAAAATAAAATCAAGATTTAGCAATAAATTTAGAATGAAAAATTTGAAAATATTATATAATTTTTTAAATAAATTTATTGTTAGTTTTTAAATTATATTTATTACTATCTAAATCTATTTCTATATTAAGAACTAAATTCGTAGCATATAATTTTTCTTCTCATTAACCACGCTTCTATTCAAATTAAATTAAATTTGCATTTATTTTAGTTACACATTAGCAATAGATCTCATCTGCCAAACAAAAAAGAAAAAAAATGGGTGGAAAATACTAACCCTACTAAAATCAAGTAGTATTCTCACTATATTAATTAACTCATTAATTTCATTAATTGAAATATTATATATATAATTTCATCTAGTAAATTAAGATCATGTCCTCTTTTCACCATTTCATTTAATTTTATATTAAATTGTAGAATAGGACCACAATTTTCTTTTTACAATAATATGGTATCTCTTATGCACAATTTACCATATCCGAAATTAAATAAAAATATGCACCATTTTAGAAATTTAAAAAAAAAATTACACCAGTTAGAAAAATTTGCCTCATTCATGCCATCATCAGTATAACTTCAAGAATCTTTCTATTTATAACTCTCCAAAATTTTTAAATTTATTTTGAAAATTCAATTTATGCATGAGGACGAACACAATTCTATCTATGTCATTTTCTTATATGAATGTAATCATTCTTTACTTATGGATACAACATGTTTTTCATTCTAACATATGTTGTAATTTTCACTTGTATTTTTAAAAATTTATAACCCAATTTTATCCTCTAAATAGAAAACATAATAAATGTTTTGCTTGCTTCATTTTATACTTATTGTGATATTCATTTAATTGATGTCTTTATCCAAAATTTACATGTCCAAAGGATAACTTCCTGAGATATTCACATTTCCATTGGTTCGATTAGTAGTCATCAATGAAACAAACAAAAACAAAAATTAATACTAATACAGTTATATTAAATATTCAAATTCACAACATAAATGTTATACAAAGTTCACAAACCGCAAATTTTAATACAGAGCCACAGTGTTTGACATGCCAATACTAAACATAAAACCAAATCTCAATCTAATTACTTGTTCATTTGATCATATTTGAACTGAATCCATTTAATTAAATCATGCATGGAATGTTGTAAGCACATAACTATGATTCTATTTTGAGGATCTTTAACCGATTCTATAGCAAAACCAAATACTGAACTATCCATAAAAGGAAACTTATCCTTTAGTCTTTGCAGGACAGCTATGCAATTTGGCATGCAATATTTTCCATGTATATCAGAAATGCCTTCAATTTCATCTTTCTCAGCTTCACTGCAATTTTTTTTAGCAGTTCCAGAATTCCACTCAAGACTTTTTCCACTGGCCATGATCTGTCATGCATTAGAAACAAATTTAAATTAACTTATACAAATACAAACACAAAAGAAATCTTTTCAAAAGCTACAAGAGAGGATCCAATATACTGGTTATAGAACTGAAACAAATGATGCCATATTGTTCAAATTCAATAACCTCGTGATATAATTAAGTACACTCATGAGACAAAATTAACTAACCATTATTAGACATTTGAATAACCTCACAATCCTTTTAACCACATATGAACAGTGGCAACAATTTTATATAATCATGATTATTTACTTTTAACCGTTTGTAAAACAAAATTAATACCAATAAGCAAAATTATGCATGTATAAGTGTGTAATACTCTTCCCACAAGGAGATATGTAAGTAAGAGAGATTAAATAAATGATTTTTGAAAGATAACTATTAATGCTGTAAAAAGAAGAAAGATAAAAAAGTTAAGAATCAGATCAGAAAGAACATACATATATAGTGTCATCAGCTCCTAATTTCTAACTGTACATATATTTTGGTGAATCAATCAAATAGGTCAGAAAAATAAGCACTATAAGTTTTAAGATAAAAAAGTAGAGACAAAAGATATAATAACAAAACGAAAGGAATACCCAATGGCTGAAACTGAGGAAATTAACAAAAGTTCAAACCTTTTCCTACAACCAGAGAGTAAAAAGAAAACTAACCCAGAAATCCAAAGTACACACTATAGGGTTCCCAAATAGGATCATAGCAGATTTACACAGTATTTCTAAGTAGAAGAAATTAAACCTAATAGACCGAAACAAGAACAGAGTGGAGAACGTAACCTAATAGTGATAGATGGTGATGGAGAGAGTGCGTTGCGAAGTCAGAACAATAGTTCTTAGTTGGGATTCGATCATGCATTTGAAAGGTGAAGTGAGAAAAAAA
>Ga0099825_1000899_pt1 | contig 35420 bp, 18 predicted proteins | sample SiratroredBW_FD_76838 | JGI IMG/M metagenome (GOLD analysis project Ga0099825, IMG submission 76838) | Root nodule microbial communities of legume samples collected from California, USA - Siratro red BW | ecosystem: Host-associated > Plants > Roots > Nodule | place: USA: California | collected...
AAAAAAAAATAAAAAAAAAAAAATAAAAAAATATATATTTATATATATAATAAAAAAATAAAAATAAATATATATATATTTAAATATATATATATATATATATATATATATATATATATATATATATTTACCCAATAACTTAATTGATTATATATATATATATATATATTTTAATTTTTCATATAATATAATAATAAATTATGTTTAAAATACAAATAAAAATATTAAATATTATATAAAAATTTATAATAAAAATTTTAAGTAATATTATTAATAAAATAAATAATAATAACTAATAATAATATAAATATAATTACAATTTAATAAAAATAAATACACTTATTTAAAATAAAAATAAATTATATAATAATTTTTTTATTATTATAAAATAATAATATTATTTAAATTTAATATAAAAAATATTTTAAAAACTTCTAATGTTATAATTTTATATTTTCAAAAATTAATCACTTTGATCTAATAAATTAATTATATTTTGTTATAAATTAAATTTTACTTTAAAAATAATTACATAATTTAACACTTTTATAAATTTTTTAAAGAAAATTATTAATTATAATAAATAAATTATATTTTATTTTTAATTACTTTTAATTATAAAGATAAATTTGTAATTTTATAGTTTTATATATTAACAAAAAAATTAAAATATTTATCACCCCTTTCATATCACTCACAAACTTTCATAATTTTTCATTCAAACATTATCTCAACTTTTCACACACTCTAATCTCAAATCAATTTAAATTCACTCCCTAAAATCCATTATCCAATCCAAATAACAAAGCCTAAAAGACTCTATTGTTAAGAAAAAAAAAAGATATTATGTATACAATAAGAGTGTGATCATATATTGGATTTTTCAAAGTTTAACATTATGAATTTTGAAAAATTCAATATAAATCCGGTTTTGGTTCAATAAAACATATTTGATTTAAAATTTATATTCATTTCAATTGTATTAAATTAATTTAAATTAGATTAAATTTAAATTAAATTCACATGGTCAATTAGATTAAATTTGATGTGAAAATCACCTTATCAACCTTATTTGAGATTATCTTATCAATTGAATGTAGAATCGACTCTATCAACCTAACCTAAGATTAATGTAACTAACTCATCTTGAGATGATTCTAACTTGATATAGATTCGATCTATCAATCAAACATGATTTTAACTTGATTTAGTCAAACCTAATCTAACTTAATCTACTTTATATTGATCTCAGAGTCGATTTGCATATATAAAATATTATTTCTTTCATTCATCTTCATCTTATAGGAAAAAGATAAACATATTATATTTTTTTATTATTATTGTTAAGCAATTCCGTAAAATAATTATCAAAATAAGCAAATTTAAAGAAAATATAATAATAAACAAGTCATATATTTATAAAAAATAACTTCAATCATACAAAAGTTTTTCATACGACTTTTTTTTTTCACTAGTCCTGTACTTTAAAAAATAACTGAAGTTATATTTGTTATGCATTATTTTCATTTAAAAAATTATAAATTATTTTTATTATGTACGACTTCAACACATTAATAAATTGTTTTCAACATACACAATTTTTATATGAAAAAAAAATATTTTCATTTATAATTTTTGTGCGATTTCAAAAATCAGAATTGAAATTATGTTAAATAAACATATTCTTCCATACAAAGTAGTAAATCTTGCGAATTATTTATTGTTATAACTGTTTTTAATAATTGTTTTACAAAATTGTGTCAAAATAATAAATGTATATAAATACACCTAAGCAAATACAGTTAATTTTGTTTAATAAATAATTAACGAATAATATCATTTGAGATAATCATATTATCTACTTTTAACTACTTGTCAGATAATAATATTTATATATATAATTTATGTATGATTATTAATGATATCATCATGACACCATTAATCAATTAATTACAAGATTAAGCAATACTACTATTAAACATTCTAATAATTGTAAGATACTATTTTATAATTAATCATATTTATTTATTTTAATCATTTATTAATTAATCGATGATATTTACCTATATAGTTAATACGCATATATAACTCAAGAAAAATAGCAATGCTCTGTCTAAGATTATATAGTGTTAAGAACAGAGTTTATTTGAGTAAACTTTTACTCAAAAAAAATGGGCCAGATTTGTTTTCTTCTCTTCTATTCTTTCTGCAAAAAAAGTATCTAACTTTTTCTTTGAACTATTTTCTCTCATTCGTTTTTAATCCAACCAAACGTTGTTTTAGATTGGAGAAAGTTTATAAAAAAAAATTGGTCACCCTATTTTTTATTATTTTAATAATACAAAGCAAACATTAATCATTTACTTATTCTATCCCATTTAATCTTATTATGCTTCTTCTGGATTAAGCAGGTTGAATGTGATTTCTTAAGATATTAGTGAATCATGTAATTAAAGAAAACGATGTGCACCAAATGAATACATTCCACGCTTTCATCGGTGACTACACCATTGTTTTCTGGGACCAACGAAGTGTGGCCCTTCCACCAATTGAAAACCGATCCCCTTCTTCACCACAATTCTAAACTGTGAGAACAGTATCTATCTAGAGTCTTGACCAAATCCAACGTTTGCAAAAAATACACAGCAACTTGTCCATGGCACCACCAACTACAAGAGTGGTTTTGTCCATAGATTTGAAGAAGAAGCCATGGGAACAGAACCCTCCTCTCCATAACCGATGGCACCCTCACATACCACACGTGGCAGATGTTAATACTGGTGAAGTCTTTAGAGTAGAGATGGTAGATTGGACAGGAGGAGCTATCAGAGATGATGATTCACCTCTGGACGTAAAATCTCTAGACCTCTCAACTGTAAGTACAAAGGTCATCACAACTGCAAGTGTTACAACCTAATTACTAAACCTGATTTTGGATATATTAATCAACTAAGGACCCAGCCAAATTATACAAACCAAACAGTTCATAACTATATCTGTTTCTTTCTCAAGTATATATACTTTGTGACTGTGTAAATCACAAATTCTCATGCATTGTGTAGTTATTATAATTGCTAATCACATGAGAAAATAGTGAAGGAAGGAACTTTACATGGTTTTGTGTAACTAATTAATTTTGGATGCTGTGGGGCAAATGGATGATAAGGTACATTATCTTAGTGGGCCAATTAGAATTGTGGATGATGATGGGATCCCAGCCAAGGCTGGAGATCTGCTTGCTGTTGAAATATGCAACTTGGGTCCTCTACCTGGTGATGAATGGGGTTTTACAGCAACATTTGACAGAGAAAATGGAGGTGGCTTCTTAACAGACCATTTTCCTTGTGCCACAAAAGCTATCTGGTACTTTCAGGGAATATATGCCCATTCACCTCAGATACCAGGTGAACATAATCATGGATCATTTTTATCTAAAACATGATACATACTTATTTCGCTAATTGCTACTAACATAATTTGTTTATGCTGGAAAGGAGTACGATTTCCAGGTTTAACACACCCTGGGATAATTGGAACTGCACCATCAATGGAACTCCTGAACATTTGGAATGAAAGGGAAAGAGATATAGAAGAAAATGGTGTTGAGTCTTTCAAACTCTGTGAGGTTTTGCATACTCGACCTTTGGCAAACTTACCAACAACAAAAAGTTGTCTCCTTGGAAAGGTAATAATCAATTGATCATGAGAATTATTGTCTATAATTTAATCTGATCATGAGTCATTTCACTGCTTCTTTGCCACACATTGAATCCAAGATCCACAATTATTTTGGACTTCTACATTTTATCTATCATGTTGACTTTTCAGAAAAATATCTTTGTTTTCAATTTCTTGATTTGAAAATTCAAGATAGTGCCAATTAGGATTTTGTTATTTATACTCTTAGACTTAATACTATAGATTTAATAATACAAAATTAAGAGAGAAATAAACAAATGATAGAAAAATAATTTATCCAATAGAAAGTTTTATAATAATTTAACAAAATAATATTTTTATTTTTTTTATTCTTAAGTTACAAACTTCAATGAAAACATTAGTAGTTTAAAAATGATAATAGCACTTTAAAACAAAAAGAAAACCCTCTTAAGAAATTAACATTGTTTCTAAAATAACTCACGCCGTAGATTTTTTTTTAGGGTAAAATACATAAAAAAGTAAATTCTCTTCATGTCATTTTCCGTGATCATAATAAAATGTGTATAAAACTAGTGAAATAATAAACTACACAGAAACCTAGCACAGAACCTGTAAATAATAAAAATAGAGAAATCATCGTCATTCGAATTAATAACAAGTCAGTTTTCTTAAATTACAGACGAGATAATTTGTTTAGTTCAACAGATTAAACAGCATTAATCAAGCATTTAGCGGTTTCACCCATATTCTTTACTACATGCTTAAAAATCATGTAGTTACCATCAATCTCTATATGGCTATTAGATTTTTTTTTTTCTTTTAAAAACTGAAAATGTGATTAGTTTAGTGTAGAGATTGATTGAAACCAGATGATTTTGACGACCCTCCCTAAAATGAAGACTTGAATATGAGACTGTCAAATCAAGTAAAAATAACTTTTGTGACATCCCAAAACGCTACCTTTTACACAAGAAAACACTTTAATATTGATCCAAGTTCACAAAAACTATTAAGAATTTGCCGATGCTTCGTTGACATGCTAAGAAATCAAGCAAGATTTTCCGTTGTGTTGTTTTAAATCCTTTTCCTGACATGCTTCTAGATTGAAAAAGGCTCTAGTGAATGGGAGAGGATTGCAAAGGAAGCTGCAAGAACAATACCAGGACGAGAAAACGGTGGAAATTGTGACATAAAAAACCTTAGTAGAGGGGCAAAGGTATACCTCCCAGTTTTTGTGGAAGGAGCAAATCTCAGCACCGGTGACATGCACTTTTCACAGGGTGATGGCGAGGTCTCATTCTGTGGTGCAATAGAGATGAGTGGTTTCCTAGAACTCAAGTTAGTATAGCTTCAGTTACTCAAATATCACCAAACTTCAACTCCTAACTCTCCCATTGCAAATGTAGTTAAAACTCTCGTTAAAGATTTCTATAAATGAAAAGAATTATTAACATGGTCTCATAGTTTTCAATACTTTTTCATTATTGATAATATGTTAATACTTTTTAATTATTAACATCCTCTTTCATTGCTGCACTTTAGAGCTGATAACATTTTTCATGTAATCAGGTGTGAAATTATAAGGGGTGGAATGAAAGAGTACCTTACACCAATGGGGCCCACTCCCCTTCATGTAAATCCAATATTTGAGATAGGTCCTGTTGAACCAAGATTCTCAGAGTGGCTTGTTTTTGAGGGAATCAGTGTTGATGAAAGTGGGAGACAACACTACCTAGATGCAAGTGTTGCATACAAGCGAGCAGTGCTCAATGCCATCGACTACATTTCCAAGTTTGGATACTCCAAAGAACAGGTTTAGTTCCTCTCTCATTGCTATACCATTCCTACATTAGAAACCAAAACCTATGATTAAATGCTAAGGTTGTGATTGGTTTATCATCTGGCCTCTTAATGTTTGTCCACTAAATTTAATTTGACATGTTTGGTTTTTCTAAGAAATAGTTTGCACACTAACTATATTTAGTCTCAAACTAAGTTTCAACTGAAAATAATATATTAAACTTGTTTTTTCGAATTCTATTTACAGATGAAATATATATATATATATATATATATATATATATATATGTATATATATATATATGTATATATATATATATATGTATATATTTAATTTTAAGTTTGAAATCTTGTATTCAAATTAAAGATGTACAACTATGTTCGACATCATCAGGTGTACCTGTTGCTGTCTTGCATTCCTTGTGAAGGAAGAATATCTGGAATAGTCGATGCCCCCAATGCTGTGGCAACCCTGGCCATTCCAACTGCTATATTTGACCAGGTAAAATACTCTTAATTAAGCATGAGCCTAGTTATTGACACATGCAAACTAACAATTACTACAAATTTACAATAAATGGCTATTTATAATATTACTCCAAATCATAAGACTGCCATTTACTAATAGTTTCTAAAAATGATTGAATCCAACCATAATGTTATTTGTGGAGTGGAATTATTGACATATTATATATTGATAAAAAGAGGAATGTTTTGGTCTGGACAAGGTTCTTTGTGAAGGTGGTTCTTGGAGGGAGTGGTTAATTGTAAAAATAGAAAAGAGGAAGAGAGACAGAAACCCAAATTGAAAGAAGGAAAAACTAAAGTTTTACCTCTGGTGTACACAAGGAACTCCTTACTAGGAGTTTTGGATTGATCTTGGAGGAACTCCCTCTCTTAAATACAATTTACCGAAGACTATGAAACTCTCTAGTAAAAGAAGATTCACATTCTTCTTAAAAGAGCTTTCAAATGTTCATATATTTCAAGATGTTTTTCCACACTAATTTGGGTACCTATTTATAGCACTTGTATCATAAGTCAACCAAGTTCAAACACAAGGCATGTGCCTCGTTATTTCTGTTTTAACTCGGATTTGTCTAAAACTAAGATACAAATAAAGGAAACAAAGCAGTATACATACTAACTATCATATGCCAATAGTCATAGAATGTTTACTACGTATAAGGTTATCTTCTATGTTGTTAAAACACTTTACATATTAAATGGGAGAACGCGACCCATTACATAGAACAAAACTAGATGAAGAAGACAACAATTGAATGCTTCAAGTGTCCTCAATTAAGATAATTTCAGTACAAATGTCCTAAATGGAAAAACACGACCCATTACATAGAATAAAACTAGATGAAGAAGAGGAGCTACTTTTGATGGCATATATGAAAGCAAATGATGCCAAGCAAGAGATGTGTCGTTCTTTGATAGTGGATGTAGCAACCACATGATTGGAAACAAAAGGTGGTTTGACAAAATAGACGAAGGATTTTCACACTCAATAAAACTAAAAAATGATACAAGCTTAGCAGTACATTAAAGGAGATATCAATCTAGAAGTATGAGGAAGAACACAGGTAATCAATGATGAATTCTATATCCCCAAGTTACACACTAATCTATTAAGTGTTGGTTAGTTACAAGAGAAAGGCGCAGCTATTTTAATTCGGAATAGAGAATGTTGCATTTATCATTTCGAGAAGGGTCGGCAAATAGGATGTTCTATGTAGTAGCCTCTATTGTGTTGTCAAATTGCTTGCAAATAAACTCACAAGAACTTTCTTATTTGTGGAACCTGAGGTATGGACGTTACAAAGGTTTGAGAAACAATATGAAAGGATGGTAAAGGGGTTGTCTAAATTCTAGCCTTCAATAACAGTGTGCACTAATAGCTTAATAAGAAAGCAAACCAGAGAAATAATGTCCAAGAATAGTAATTTGATAGATGCAGACTTGTGTGACCCAATTTCACCTATTTCCAATACTGGACAAAGGTACATTCTCAGTATCATCGATGACTTCAGCCACAAGGTGTGGATTTACATCCTAAAGGACAAATCAGAAACATTTGCCATGTTTAAATGTTTTAAGAAGCTTGTAGAGAATGAAAACCAATTTACCAATATGTTGTTTACACGTTGATCGGGGTGGAGAGTTCACATCACATGATTCCAACGAATTTTGCACAAACAACGACATTAAACAGAAACTCACTGCAACATATATACCCAACAAAATGGGTTGCAGAACGTCAAAACACAACCATTATGAACATGGCGAGGAGTACACTTTCAGATAAAGTCATTCCGAATAACTTTTGGCCGAAAGCAGCTAACTGGTCAAATTATGTATTGAATAAGTAGTCCCACTATTGTTGTTAAAGGAGTCAAACCAGAGAAGAAGTTTATAAACTCAAGAAATTATGGGCTCAAACAAGATCGAGGGGCATGGTACAACAAAATAGAAGGCCAATTTTCTCAAAGAAGTCTTTGAGAAGTGTGACTTCGAACATGTGTTGTTCCTCAAAACTAAAGAAGGAGGTAAATTGTTGATTATTAGTTTATATGTGGATGATCTTGTTTTTACAGAAAATTATGAAAAGAAGATGATTCACTTTAAGGAGTTAATGGAGTGTAAGTTTGATATGAGTGATCTAGGACAATTGAAATACTTCCTAGAAGTTTTGGAAGCCAGTGAAGGTATTTACATTTCTCAAAGAAATTTTGCTAGAGAAGTTCTTGAAAGATTTGACATAGGAAGCAGTAATTCTTGAACAATCCAATTGTTCCTAGAGCAAGGCCCATAAAAGACAACAGTGACGTGAGATTTGATGCAACAGAATACAAGGAGATGGTTGGTTGCTTGATGTATATATGACAGTTACAAAAACTGACCTGATGTGTGTAGTATGTTTAGCAAGCAAGTTCATCATGGATGATCCCATAGAACTTCATAAGTAAATTGTGAAGAAAGTTCTGAGTTATGTGAAAAGAACAATGTAATTCAGAATTCTTTATAAACACAAAGGTCATGTGGAGGTGTTAGCTTACACAAACGGTGATTATGTTACTAAAGTCTTGAAATGTTTTTTGCTTATTAAATATGAATGTTTATTTGTTTAATTCACTTGTAAAAAGCTTATGTAAGTCTTATTATGTTGATAAAAGTTTTGTATATTTCCTCTATAATTTTGTGTGTGCAGTTTGGTACCCAACAAATTTTTCTTTACCTGAGATGTACATTTGAAAATTTATGACCATATAAGACGTAGTTGGAGCCGTTTAATTTAATTCCAAAATGTGCAGTATAGGAGGAGTGAGTAACGCCATTCTTCTTGTTAAATCTTCTATGATGGTGTTTGTGGAGTTATAACTAGTTTGCTCTTCATCCTCAGATTCTGCCATTGGTTCCTCCATTGCTTATCAATATTTTAGTAGTAGCATACACTTTAGGATCTCTACTCTAATACCAAGATAAAAAAGAGGAATTTTCGTCTTTTTCTATTATGTTTTTCCGATGAAAAACCTACAAATATATATAACAATACATTCAGAAATTATGGATTCTAATACACTATTTAAGGCTAACATTGTGATTCACTCTTAAAATAAGGATTCTTCTTTTACAAAATCTGAGATCAATTTTAACTTGCAATAATGGGGTTTTATGTTATTGCAGGATATTCGTCCTAAAAATAACAAGGTACCTGTTGGACCCCACCTTATCAGAAAACCAGATGTTTTCAAATGCACTTATGATGGGAACTTGCCCATTACAAAGAATCCTAGTACCACATCATGATTTATATTAACTACTCAGGAAAAATACAGTTCATATGAACATTTATATTATTTTATCGTTCTGGACAATTGAAAAAACTATTAGTAACCTATTCTATAATAAATCTTTTCAATTTTCTAATAATTTTTTTTTATTTGTTCTTGTACATGATTCTATTGTCCAACTTCTCACTTTTGTTTATGTATCATTTTATTTTATAAAAACCAATTTAAGATTGGTGAATATAATTAACATGCTTTCTTATCACATCATTAAAACATATTTGTGTAGAATTGTGTTTGGCAACCTATCTCTTAATTCTATTGTTATTGTACAACATGATTAAAATCAATTTGCAAAAAGAGTATTTGATTAAACTATGATACAGTGTAAATGAGTGAAGTTAATAGTCAAAATGATTAAATTTTTTAAATCCTAAACACTTCACACCAACAATGGGGGTTATAGTTTATATATACACATATATATATATATATATATATATAAAAGAAGAGATCAATTTTAACTTGCAAATATGGAGTTTTATATTATTGCAGGATATTCATCCTAAAAATAACAAGGTACCAGTTGGACCCCGCCTTATTAAAAAAAAACAAATGTTTTAAAATGTTCTTATGATAGGAACTTGCCCATTATAAAGAATCTTAATACCACGTCATGATTCATATTAACTAGTCAAAAAAAGTATAGTTCATATGAACATTTATATGTATTCTATCGTTCTGGACTGTTGAAAAAAACTATTAGTAACTTATATTATAATAAATCTTTACAATTTCCTCGTTATTTTTTTTATTTGTTTTTGCACATGATTCTATTGTGCAACTTCTTATTTTTGTTTAGGTATGATTTTATTTTATAAAAGCCAATTTAAGATATTAACAATTCTTTGATTAATATAATAACATGTTTTTCTTATCACATCATTAAAACATATTTAAGTAAATTGTGTTTCACAAACCATCTCTTAATTCTACTGTTATCGTATAATATGATTAAGATTAATTTGTAAAAATTAGTATTTGGATTTTTCTTACACCTTCTTATGTCAAACTAAATATAAATGAAACTTGATTAAACTATGATACAATATATTTTGTATCAAACTAATATAAATGAAAAGTGATTAAACTATGATACAATGTAAAAATATATAGGGGAAATTATCATAAATAGTCAAAATGATTGGATTTTTCGTTTTTATAATATCATACCGTGTTGCTTATGGAGCTTGAGAATCATGTGAATAGGGTTTAATCATGTTTGGCTTTTAGAACATCATGGAGTTCAATTATATGGAAGTTTTTCAAGTTTAAATGACTTACTTAATTAGAGCATCTAGTAAAATATTATTGAGAATATCCATATTATATTAGTTGATATTAAGTTTGTTCACCATATGTTAATAATGTTATCACTGGTTTATGTCTATAAATATTTGTGATAATAAATATTTTATTATTCTCTTACTGGAGTTAGATATTTTATATATATTCTTTCGACTTACACATTAGTTTAATCTTACATTTATTTGTTTATTTCTTTTTTACCAAAAGTAAATAAATATCATAATTATATAATAATAAATTTTGTATAGTTTAACAGTATTCATAGATTTTTATCGTTTATTCTTACACATAATTCTATAAAGACTTTTCTTTTTCTTTTTATATATTTCATTTTAAGTTTTTATGTATTTTACTTTAAATTAATTTTTATTTTATTTTAAATTTTAGTTGAACATTATTTTAAATATTATTATTTTAAAATAACATTTTAGTTGAATTTAATTACAACTTTAAATTTTCTTTATAATTTTATTTTAATTATATTTATATATATATATATATTTATTTATCTTGAAAATTTTATATTTTTCATGATTAGGTTAATTTGTATATTTATCTCTTATTTTTTTTTTTATCTTAATGTCATATTGCAATGACTTTTTTTATGACCAAGGCATTACTATATTTTGTGTGATGTTGTATTGGTTTAGTCTATATATTAATATTAGCGACGGTAAAAGTGTTACAATAAATTTTAGTAAATATAACAATTAAATTATCGCTAATATCATTATTAGTCAAATCAACATAACATTCAATAAATAACGTTGTTTTAGCTTATGCAAATTTTATAATAATAATAATTTCTGTGACGGCTTAACTGTCACTATTTACATCTAATTGTTAATCAATTCTAATTTAAAATAATTTCTAAAATTTTAATATACAATACAGTCACAGTTTAACCGATAAATAAATATTGGATTCTCTCTTCTTGCGTTAATTTTGAATCGACGCTATATCGTTATTTTTTATAATAAATATAATTATCAAATATTGTCTTAATATAAGTATGTATTATAATATTTAACTAAATTTATATAAATAGTAAAAATATATAATAATAATAATAATAAAATCATTAAAACTATATTATTAGTAGTAACTTAATTTTTTATATATCATTACAATTGTAATAATTTAATATTTTATGTCAACAAATTTTCAATTTGAATTTTTTATATATTAATATTAAAGTAGAATTTTGATCATAAATTATTTTACTATTTTATCGACACAGGTTAACGTAATTTATTTTTAAAATTTACAAATATTATAAGTATAATACTAAAAGAATTGTTTACATTTTAAAATAATTATTCCATATAACAAATTGGCAGTAAGAATTTTCTAGATATTTTTCCTATGAAGTGCGAACATATAGGGGATTAAAAGATTATCAAGCAGATTGTTACTTTTCCTAAGAAATTAATAAGAGTACAAATAGCCTTTTAGAAAATATCTTAAATTAATGTCACCAAAAATTGGCTTAGTGTATAATTTAAAATTTTGATGATTAAAATATTTTTTATTTTCGTAAGAGTTAAAAAGTTATATTACACAGCCAAACATATATTTAAACGTAGAAAAATACATTTTTTTTATCATTTTGTTTATTTATACTTATTTGTCCGATTTACTTTAAGGTTTTTATTTATCAATAATATTTTTATATTATATTATTCTGTTTAATTTATTATTTTACTCTGGTATTGAATGTTAAATAGGTGTGATACGACTTCTTCTTCTTGTACTTCCAAGTACTTTTTGAGGCACTTCTAAATTTTTTATCGGATCAAAATATCTTTAAAATATTATTGTAAAGACCCAAATATTCTTTTATCTTAAAATTCTCATATTCCCTTCTTCACGAAACTTTCTTCATTTTAGTTCTGCAGCGCCATCTTTAAAGCACAATCGTCATTTCATGATTCGATTTGTTGGTCATTTTCATTCCGTGAACCTTCAATAGGAACATATTTGAGGATTATTTGTGGTAGGTATGATGTATTTTTGGATTTGTAAAGTATTTTGGAGGATTTAATGTGGTTTACGATTTGGGAGTGTATTGCGTTCTGTACGAAATAGGTTGTGGAACATGGCATTCTGTAACTGTGCTACGAATCCGTAGTACAGTTGGGGAATGCTCCATTTCGCAACTCGTATTTCCTCAAAATGAGTTGCGGAACAGGGCATTCTGCAACTATGCTACGGATTCGTGGCATAGTTGCAGAATGCCCTGTTCCGCAATTCATATTTCCTACTCCAATGAATTTATTCGTCACGCTCAAGCAACATCATAAGCTGTTGCATTTCTGTTCTTGGGCCTCTTAACTGATCTCTTATAAATATATCTAGCATTATACAACTGCTTGATTGTGGTCACATTCTGCACATTTTTCTCCTTCAAGGTTAGCAAGATGTTTATTCACCTAACTTGACTCTTCGTCATGTTCACAACTAACTCATGTTCATACCTTTTTAATCTTCCTGCATAAGGGTGATTAACTAATATCTGCGATAATGCATGATTGTGCAAACTACATATGACTTTCAACATCCAACCATCTCTAAGGGAGATTGGTTTGCCTCTTAATTTGAAAGGACAATCACACTTTCTTGAACCAGTAACACTGATGTCTACTACTTATTTGTATTTCTTATACTTATCACTTCGTTCACAATCTAATAAAACAAATATTTTTCTTCCGGGTTGTCTGTTTGCTTTGTCTAATCTAAGTATCACGAACACAAACCCAAGATCAAACGTAACTCTATGAACCCATTCTAGTAAATCATCTCGTGTTGAAAATACCTACATCAAAAATAGTAAATTCAGATTTAAAAAATTCATACACAAATAACACCATCAAATAAAATTACCTCATCAGTCGTGAAATGATTAGCCAAATCACCACCATCATAGTTAATCAATTCTAATCCTTTCATATTTGAAATTTTATTAACTTTATCACTCATTTTTGTCACAACATGTTCCTCCATGGTCAACTGCAACAATAATCGGCATTATTAAATTCAAATTTCCAAATCACACAAATATACCAATATCATTGTTTCGGAACAGCCTGTTCCGTAACTCAACAAATTATGTTCTGGAATAGCCTGTTTCGTAACTATAATGACTATTTCAAAACAGCTCATTCCGAAACATTTATTTCAGTTTTGAAACTTCCTGTTCCGCAACAACACAATAAATTCCGAAATGAGTTATGGAACACCTTGTTCCGTAACAATGTCACACCAAGAAAAATATATTCTAGAACATCCTGTTCCGAAACTTACTCAACATATTACATAATGGTTTGTTCCGTAATATTTAGACACCCCAGAAAAATATATTGCGACGTATAATAGCTTGTTTCGTAACTATAATGACTATTTCGAAACAGCTCATTCCAGAACATTTATTTCAGTTCTAAAACTTTCATTTCCGCAACAACACAATCAATTCCGAAATGAGTTATAGAACACCCTATTCTGTAACAATGTCACACCAAGAAAAATATATTCTACAACATCCTATTCCAAAACTTACTCATCATATTACATAATGGTTTATTCCGTAATATTTACACATCCCAAAAAAAATATTGCGGAACGTATTAGTCACTCGTAAATAATTAAATGAATTCCGAAATCCTTATTCAATAACTCAACGCGATCCCACTCCAACTTACGTGCACGATGCTGTGCCACACTCGCAATCATCCACCACTGCTAAGAATGCTAACCGCTGCAGAGCGTCACCAAACTCACCATCACCTTTACCCTTCCAATTTCTACATAGCCATATGCAAGCACCTCCCATTCATTGTTCTATTTCTTCTAAAACTTCAAAGCTAAATCTGTCATTGCACAAATGATAGCTTTAAAATTTTTTAACCTTTTGAAGGTGTCTCAAAAAGGCTTGGAGATGCACGAAGAAGCAGTCGGTCATTTTAGAAAAAAAAAAAAAAAGGAGAAAAAGACAATAACGCATCAAAACATAAACATAAGGTATTGATACATATTTTTGATAAAGAGGGCGATATTTCTATAAAGATAAAAAAATATTGTCTCAATTAAATGTTTATTTGATTGTTGAAGATGATAAAGAGTATTTTTTAAAAAAAAAAAAGTTATATGTAGTATAAAAAAATAAGGATAATTTAAGAAAAAAAAATATTTATTTCAGTTCTATATCTTTGGATATTTTTATTTTAGTTTTATATGAATATTTCTAGCTCGTATTTAAGCTAATGTATCAAATTTACAGTGTTTTCTTGATATAAAACCCATAATTTTTGGAAAAACTAAAAAATATCTCACATTAGTTTACTAATAAAAATTACTCATTCTTTTAACATTCTAATACCTAGTCTTCAAAAATACTTTAATTTCATTACTTATTTTTAACTCAATAAATTTGAGTATCTATCGATGATGTTCTCCTATTATAAAATAAACTGAGAATATATATATATATATATATTTGTTTTGAAGATATCATTTAAAAAAACAAAAGAGTTTATATTTTAACCAACATCATCAAAAACAAAAGTAATATATCCTGTTGATATTGATGAAGGGTAGGAGAAATCAGTAAAACTAATTATTATAATTTAAAAAACTTAATTAGTAATATACAATTTTAGAAACTATTTATTAATTATTGTGATAAATTTAATAGAGTATCAAATGGCCAACATGTGAGATTGACCGGGGTCTTAAATTATTGTAAATCTAAAAAGCTAACTCTGAACAGCAAGTTACACTTTAATTAAAATTGGTATTTTATTTTTGTTTTACTGTAAGAAAAATTAAAAGGAAAAAGGAATACAGAAAGTAAAGGGAAGAAAAGAAAAAGAAAAAAAAAATACTATTTTAATTAAAAAAAAAATGAGACGAGGGTTTGAAAATTGCGTGCTTGGGCATCAAAGCCTTTTTTTTGCCTGCAACTTTTATTTGCAATTTAATGGCCCTAAGGCCCTTCCATTACAACTTCTCGCGCGATAGATTGCTCCTTCTCCTCCGCTCTTCTCTTTCCCATTCCTTTCCCTCTCCTCCTCTCCGCTCTCACCACTTCCCCTTAACTTTTCCACCACCTCTCTCCTTCCGCCACTTCGCCGCCGCCCCTCTCGCGCGCTCTCCGCCGCCGCCGCCCCTCGATACCATGGCGCAGAAATTCGGAAAGTCCACGCGCCGCCCCGGCGCCTCCTCCAAGGCCAGGGTTTACGCGGACGTCAACGTTGTTCGCCCTAAGGAATATTGGGACTACGAGTCCCTCAACGTCCAGTGGGGGTAACAGATTGTCTTTTCCTCTTTTTGTTTTTCCCTTCGATCTTCAAATACCTCTAGCTTCTCTTTTTCTTTTTTTTTTTCTGTTTTTATTTTATTTTGGATAGTATAAATTGTTTTTCTTCCGTTCCCAAAGTGAAATGGAATTTAGGGTTGTTATTGATGTGGCTCTTTTGCAGGGAGCAAGATGATTACGAGGTGGTGAGGAAGGTTGGCAGGGGGAAATACAGTGAGGTGTTTGAAGGCGTTCACTGCACAGATGGTGAGAAATGTATCATTAAGATTCTGAAACCCGTGAAGAAGAAGAAGGTGAGTTATGTGTGGGCGTTGACGTTTTATTCTTTGTGAAGCTTTTGGATTTCGTTCCCGTGTGTTGTTGGTTGTGGTTACTTTTCAATTTGAGTCTAGTTAACGAATGTGGTGTTATGCATGTGCTGTAATGATCATAGGCAAATTTTGTTCGTGGCTGAGGTGGTTGGTGATATATAATTGGGGGAAGCATGCAATAGAAGAGTGGTAGCATGTGTTGTTTTTGCAATTGAAATGTTTCACCTGCCAGAGTTAACATGTTGCATATTTATTATTATTATTATTATTATTGTGTGGGGGAAGAGGGAGACTTTCGTTATTTTATTTTTCTGGGGTTCAGGTAAACATGTAATCACTTATAGGATGTGCATAAATGCATGTTTAGAGATGATTACAAAAATATCAGTCACATCACATCCCAAGGGAAAATGGCTACAAAAGTTGGAAGAAGGTATATCTGTTTTAACACCAATTTCTTTATGGATCTTGTACTCAATTGTTGGGGCTTTGTTTTAAAACATGCTCCCCCTGTCCCCTCTTCATTTGCTCTGTGTTCTGACCCACCCCAAAATCTCTATTTGTTCATGTCTCCATTCAGTTTGCTCTTTAGTTTATTTCTTCTAAACTGTAATACTTGGCACCCATCCTCTGGTTATATACATGTAACTTTGACAATGCTTCTGGTTCTTAATGCAGATCAAGAGGGAAATCAAAATATTACAGAATCTTTGTGGAGGGCCTAATATTGTAAAGTTGCTTGACATTGTTAGAGACCAGCAGTCAAAGACCCCTAGTCTTATATTTGAATATGTCAATAACACTGATTTTAAAGTGCTCTATCCAACATTGTCAGACTATGATATTCGATATTACATCTATGAACTTCTGAAGGCAAGTTTTATGCTCGGTTATTAATTAATGAAGAACATGAAATTCCCACAGATAATACTTTTGTTTTCTTATCCATACACTTTGTCGGACACAAGATATACGTGATGCTTCATAACAAGGTTAAATGTTAATGATTTTGGTGATCTTCTTGTTGAACTAGATTTAGTAATAAAGATTTCAGTCATTTTCTGTACAGATTTGGTGAATACTTTCTGTCTTTGGTTTAAATTACAAATGATATTTGCAAAAGATAATGTATTTGTATCTATATTCCTATGTGTTGTGTAGGTTTATTCATTGGCATATTACTTACACTTTCCCCTGTATGGTGTGTGTATTGTCACTACTGTGTTGCTTTGTTCTATTTGTTACCTATAATTTGCATTAGATTATTTTATCAATCCTACCATGTAAATTGTTTGTGGCTATCAACATGGAAGCAATAAGTTTTATGGAATTTCTTCCAGGCACTGGATTATTGCCATTCACAAGGAATCATGCATCGAGATGTGAAACCACATAATGTAATGATTGATCATGAGCAGCGTAAGCTTCGCCTTATAGATTGGGGACTTGCAGAGTTCTATCATCCTGGAAAAGAGTATAATGTTCGTGTGGCTTCAAGGTACATCTGCTCCTTATTCTATTTTCTGGTTGGGGGATGTTTGTGGGAGGATTCATAGTAGTGGTGGGCCTTTGGACGTAGCCCAGTAGGGGACCCATGAGGACGGGAAACCGGGTATAGCTTCTATTGTGTCTTCTTGTTGCATGCTGCTTAACTCAAGTACTCAACCAACTAAACCATCGTAGGAGGGTTGCACTCGTGCTTTTGCAAATGATTTATAAATTCACATAGTAATTGCCCAGGCAACATTTCCATACTCGTTGCACTTTCTGGTTTAGCTTTCCTTTTTGTTTTTGTAATTACTCCTTCCATTTGCCTTTAGGCTTGGTTACGTACATATTTGAACTAAGGTGAGGGCTTTCTTTTTGTTTAAAATGACCATTGGATAAGCCAAATTTGTTTATAGCTAAGAATGTCTGGGCTTTGGAACCTTAATGTCCAAAACCAATGCATAAGCTGGTAAATTATGAACAGCAATTTTCCTCCATGAACATCTTTAAGACGCTGGGTAATGATAAATTTGGTGTACTGCAGAACAGGTGGGGTGTCATTAGCTTGTTTATGTTTTTGGTAAAAAGGGAAGTTTATTTTGGTTACTTGACAGTTTTTATTTTCATTTGTTGACTATCAAACATTTCTATCTGCTTTAAGCTTTGATTTTCTTGTGTAGATACTTCAAAGGTCCTGAGCTTCTTGTTGATCTTCAAGACTACGATTACTCTCTAGATTTGTGGAGTCTTGGTTGTATGTTTGCTGGGATGGTAAATGGTGCACATTCCTTCAAATACAATATCATATTATTCAGTATTTAGCTTCTATTGTGGGATAAACCTTAGAATCTTTAGCTACTGCATGATAGATCAATTTCTTCTTTTTGAATTCATACATACAGGTTGAAATATCCTCCCCTGCTTGATTCAGGCTTGTGTTTTTTTACATTGTTCAGATATTTCGTAAGGAGCCATTCTTTTACGGACATGATAACTATGATCAACTGGTCAAAATAGCTAAGGTAAGCCTGGGGGATGTTGGCTTGAGTTTGTGTCAGATTGTTGTGTTTGGATGATTATTCATTGTTGCTTTGCTCCTGCCCTGCTGATTTTTTGTGTAATCATACTTTTCATCATGCTGGGGACATTTTGTTTTGCAAGTTTGCGTTCTTCTTGAATCATGTATTTTTTTCCTTTCCTGTTTATTCGTTAGAGTTTGTCGTACTTAGTGGTTGGTTGTTGTAAACTACATATTTAAATGATTTCTCATCTAATCAGGTAGACAGCATACAATGTAACCGAGGGATATTAGCCCATAGTTCTTTCAATTTTTTAATTCTTCAAATACCATGATTTATTGTAAGTAAATCCATATTTCTGAATGCCAAAACCACTGGGAACATTTTACTGAAACACCATAATACCATCCTTAGTGTCAACCTTGTGTCAGAGCAGGTTAATTCCCTATTAAATGTGGGCATCTCGTCCTGCTTCTCCACCGGATTGTTAGTTAGAGGTAGTGGCCTAAACAAATTGGCTGTAGAAGAGGGAATTCAGGGGGATCTGTTATCATTTGTAAACTGAGCATTAGCTCTTTGTGAAGTCTAAATGGCTGGGGGAGAGATGTCCCTCCTGCTTTGCTGATTGCCAAATTATTAGCATTTAACTAATATGCCTTTAAATTTGCATCGCTAAATCTTATCTCATTTGTGGTCTTGTGATGAAATTGTCCTCTTGTAATGAAACAGGATGTTTACTGGCTTTTGAGAATGCCTTCTTGCATTTCCTACTTGGTGCCTTATTTTTCTGTTACCGATCTTTTGCAGAACCGTGCTCTTTTTACTTGTTTAATTTTTATTGAGGTCTAATAGAATAGTTTGAATTCTTAAGTAGATTTAGAAACTGAAAAAGTTGTCTATGCTTAGTTCATGTCTACAGCATGGTGTAGAAACAACTTAAAAGAGATGGAGAATTTGATTGATAATTTTTTCCTCCTCTTGCGATAGGTGCTTGGGACAGATGAGTTAAGTGCTTATTTGGATAAGTATAGAATAGAGTTGGACCCACATCTTGCAGCACTTATCGGGAGGTTTGTTTCTATGCTTTCCTAGTTTATTTTATGTTGCTTATTTTATAAAATTATTGTTTTAACTAAGAAGACAATCTAATTATTGCGACAGGCATAGCCGTAAGCCTTGGGCAAAGTTTATTAATGTAGACAATCATCACTTGGCTGTTCCTGAGGTAGTATGCATTGTAATTATTTATTTGAATGTACTTTTATTATCATTGTTTCTCATTCTAAATCTATACTATTTTTTTAAAAGGCTGTTGACTTCGTTGACAAGTTATTACGTTATGATCACCAAGAACGTCCCACTGCAAAAGAAGCCATGGTAAGAGCTCGATCTTTCTAGTATTGTTATTACTGCCTTATTGTTATTACATGTTAGCACGAACCTGGACTTACATTTGGGACTTCGGGACTTCAGGATTCTGATGTGATTTTGCTTTGGCTTATGTTTCATCTGATTGCCATCAATCATGCCTTTATCGGGATTGTTTTTAAATTTTATAAAAGAAGTGTTGAGAAATCCCTGCAAAGTAGACGACTTCCCTGTTATTTGATGGTTCCAAGTTATTTATGGTGCTTGTTAAGTTATCCTACCTATAGTTGGTTTCTAATTCTTTACTTGGTGCCATAAATGATTGTAGTTAGGACCTGAATTTTTATGTTTGTTTCCCTTTTAAACCTATTTGTTTTTGTAACAAGTGCTATAATGAAGAGTATTAAATGAAAACTTAAGAATTTAATATATTCGGAACTTGTTGACAAAATTTTATTTTTGACAAAGGTATAGTAAGCTGCGTACGCCCATTCTACAACCCCTACGAACTTTTGTAAAATGTTTGGTAAACAAAATACTTGTTGATATGCAGGCCCATCCATACTTCAATCCAGTTAGAAATGCAGAAAGTAGTAGAACTCGTACGCATTGAGTTGCTGGTGCTTGTTGAGATATGGTGTTCGTTCTTGGAAGGGGGCCTTCAACAGGTGTCTGAACTGTTATTTCTGGTGGAGCATGCTTTTAGGACATTCGGCCCCTGTTCTGTTGTAAAACTCAGTTTGATCAGTTCTTTACCTTGTCGTTTTGATTCTGGATTTCAAATTTATTTTTTTGGGTGGAAAATTCAGTTCTAAAAGAAATTATTTGATTGTGTGCCAAATGTGGAAATGTCTATTCAGTTTCAGTAAAATTAAACGCTTTTTTTGTTATAAGATATGAACTCGACGATTAAATCAAATTTTACTGTTATCGGTTCATTTCAAGCATCGACGCTGTATAAGTACGTAGTATTTACAGTCCTCTCATTTAGCATATGGAAAACTGTAGTTGTAAGAGTATGGTGCTGGTATGGGTGTATTAGTGTGGCTTGCTTCTCACGCTGCGTCAGAATGTTCATAGGGTTGATTAGATTTAACTGTTTTTTTTTTTTTTTTATATGTTAAAATGTTGGCAAAATAGATCTCTGATGGGCTTGTCCAAGTATTCCGAAGAAAGATTGGGTTATGTTGAAAAAATAGGGTTTAAATTGAAGTTGATCAATTTTCCTCTGTTGTGTTCAGCTCAAATGGGTTTAAGTCAGCCTGTTTTTAAAAATAGGTATAATTTTAAAAGGATTAAAAAGTAATAGTTTATAAAAGAAGTACATATTTCAAATTATTATATTTGTAAATTGAACATGGTTCTATTTATGCAACTTAAAATTTTTTAAGTTTATTTTTTTAATTTAGAATTTTTTTAAAAACGATGGTAGTCCGATACATGTCTGATCACGTAAAGAAAAATAGAAAAATTTTGATTTTTTCTTTTTAATTTTGGTTTAACCTCCCCTCGTACCCCTTGTTTAAAGCACCGCTAATTAATTAAGCTGTTGGCTCTTGAAATTCAAAATTAACTAAACATTACACTTTTACAGCTGTCTCCTGTTACCTGGCATTTCCAAGCTTTACTGTTCGGTGGAGGAAGGAAATAAATAAGAAAAATATACGTAAAAAAAAGTAAGAGATACAAGTTATTCTGTTGAAGTGAAATAAAATTAATTGTTTTTTTAAAAAAAATCAGTATTATTAAAATATACATTATGGGGGAGGAAGAAACCATAATTTGATTATTGAAACCGGCCGAAGATAATAATTAATCATATTGTTGGTAATATAAATAATTGAATATAGTTTCATGTAATTAATTATGTGATAAAAAAAACCAATTACCTGATGCAATAATAATTCATTATGCAGAGCATGAGCAAAATTGAAATGCTGTAATCTTTTCACAGTTTTGAGTGGAAGTATAGGCGTTCCTTGAGATTTTTCTTTAAATATTTTTTTCACATCTCATCACACTTCCACACCCATCATCTCATTTAATAAGATTATTGCCTTTTAAAAGAAATGATAATTGTTTGCATTTGATTCTTAAAAAAAAAGGATATTTGTATTTTATGTGGCAGGTTTTAAAATGATAAAACTTACAAGCTGAACAAGTTACTGTCAAGAAGATGCATCTATTTTTTATATTTATTTTTTTTATAAAATCTTCTGTGCTATTCAATTAAAAATTTTAAATAGCATAAAAAGTTTTGTGATATTCATATTAGAATTTAAGAGGGCAATAGAATCTGGTGCATCTAATTAAGATTTTTTTCTTATAATTTATAAAATGTCTTCTACTATTTAATTAATATACACATTTTGACATTATTTTGTAAAGTGATTTGGACAGACTTTGTGTGAGAATTAGTAAGACATTAAATATTCTACCCATTCAATAGTTTTGTTTAAACTTTTAAAGCTTCTCAAAATTATTTTTTCTTTTCTGTCGATTTAGATTTTTTTTCGAGGTATTGTTAGGATAATATTTGGTCATCTCTTTCTTCTAATTATACATACATCTTCAATATTATTAGTTAACAAAGATTATAATTTTGCATCTATAGTCTAAATCTAAGGGTTAAAAAACTAGATGCTACCGTGAAGGATATAATATATAGACATGAGGAGAAATATTACTCAAGAAGACGATAAGTTACAATTAATTATCTATTAAAAGATTAACAAAATGTATCATTTTTACTTTCAAGATTAAAACCTTGTTTGTTATTTTATAGATTGACTAATGTAATTTTGAATGTTTTATAAAAAAGTATGGAGTATTTTCAAATCTCATAAATCCCTAAAATCATTCCAAATTATTAAAATTTTATAATATAAATTCATTAAAATCTATATAACAAAACCTCAATTATATTTCCTTTAGAAAAATTTATGAATCATAGTATTCCTACAGTCTCTCCAAATTAAAAAAAAAACAAATAAAAGAAATAGTGGATTAGTGAATCCATGTGGACCCATTTGATCCATTGCCTAACAAGCATTTGAGATTAAGCAACTCTGAACAATGACAACAACCCACTGATTTGAAATTTTGTAGGAAATGAGAAGTTAATTCTGTAATTGTATTATTGTCATGCCAAAAATGTCATTGTGTACACATCCTTTTCTGCACAAACGCAAATGGTTATATGTATATCCTGAAATCTTGATTTGATCCAAATAACTGAAAGTATGTTGGAAAAGGGTAGTTTTGATGTAATGTTAATGTTGTTACGTGGGAAAGTTGCAGCTTCTTACGCAACTCAATCACGGCTTTCCATTTAAATCTCATCTTTTTCCGTAAATGCGGTACAACAGATACTCCACCTTCTTTATTGTCCTTGCCTTTGCCCCCACAACCTTAGGTTTCACCTTTCCTTATTTTCTGGAAACACATTCATGTTTTTACTAAACTCAAATTTACTCTTTACTATGGATTTATGTTTGGTGGTGTGTTTAGTTTTTCAATATGGATGTATTGGTATCCACTTAAATAAATCTTCGGTTCCAGGAGGAGTTTCTGGAAATATTATTTTGGATCAGAATAATATTATCTTATGAATTGGAATTATCTTATTTTTATAGGTTTTTAAATAGACTTCTTAATGCTCAAGTGATTATCGACCCCTTATTTATTGTTCTTTACGTGTTTTGGGTGACTATTGTCCCGCAATAATCTATTATCAAAAAAATGTTAATACCGACCGAAATTAAGATAAGTCAAGCGGGTTACCTGATAGTATAAAATGCTTAATTTAAAATGATAGGTTGGTCGACCTAATATCACATACTCTTACGTGAAATGGTTGGTTAATTGACTTAATAATACAATTTCTAATTATCCTACATTGTCAATGATGTTTCCCTCGTAACATAAAAAAAAAAAAAAAAGTTATTTTTTCATCTCTAGTCCTTACAAGAAGATAACGTCGAGGTGCTAAATTTAGGTAAGAAAACTACCTTAAAGTGTTCACTTTCCAGGAAACTCCTGAGTTCTTTGTTGTAGAAGATTCAATTAAGGATTGGGATTTGATAAATTGGTGACAAATTAGAAAGTGTACAGCATTAATTGTTTTATTACTATTAATATTACTCGGGTAAATTGCTTTTATTCTCTCTCTGGATTATCCTGTTCCAGAATACCACTCTTCTTAAGCATAGTCTTTAAATGTAATGATTAGATTATACATGTTTTCTACCCACTTTATATTGGTTGAAAAGAGCGTGCGAGCATTCTCCATCACTAAGGATGTGGAAGTGAAGTGTCACATAGTAACTGGAGACAAGGCTAAGACATAAATCCCGGAATATTCGTGCTTATGGCACATTTGGCATATAATCCAATATCATAGAACAACTTTGTGGGCTCCATCATAGATATGCATTAGAATCTATTTCTTTAGGATTTGATTTCCTCTTTTAACCAAACATCAAAAATGGCTGGTTCATAATAAAAGATGTGTCATTCATATAATGATATCATTTTCCATTTTCTTAATCTTTTTTTTTTCTTGTTTAGTTGTAAAATACAATTTATTGTATTTTTTTTTTCACAAAATCATGATAAAAACTCTTCGCTTTTTAAATCGTGTTCAACCAATTCACGTAGAATTAAATATGAAGCAACATGTGCATATGATGATCTACCACTAAACTTTTCCAACTTTTCCCTCTCTTTTAAAATGGCGACATTTCGACTTTAGCCACTAAGTGATGAGAAACTTGGAGAAGAGAAAAGATGCCTGATATTGTCCCGTGCAATTGCAGTCCCACCAAATGATAAAAATAACCTAGAATGGCCGACGAATTAACGAAAGTTACAAGAGACATCGAAGTTTAAAAATTGGACACTTGGACGCATGAGTAGTATTTTAAGATATGATACACAATATGATTTTGTTTAGACGATAAACAAGAGTTTGGCATCACAAAGCAAACGGAATGATGTTACCCCAAAACCCTTTTAATGTATTATTATTATTATTATTGTGTACACTAGAAAGAGATGCCTAGTGGGTATTCTGTTGCATACTTGCATATCACCACCAAAGTGGGTTAAGAATGGATTCTCTTTTATTTGATTTTATAGCCAAACCAATGCGTTTAATCTTTTCTTTTCAATAATCATTGCATTCTAGTTCGACTAATAGCATTATGTACATGAATGGGCTGATGCATGTATGTGGGTGGATGATGTAGCATGTGGTGATGCATAGGGTGTGACATGATGACGTGGTAGGTAGGTGTTGTGTGATTATTTTTTGTTTTGTTTTTTAGGGTACAGTTGTGAAGTTGTTGTTATCCTGAACAAATCCGACCAATGCTTTCCGTTTGAGTAGTATTGTCTTCTTCTACATTCGACGATGAATGTAGCAAAATGGATACATGGACATTATGGGGTGTGTTTGGCAGAAAAGGATGCTGAATTCACTCCTCAGTTGACTTGACATCCACGTCGCGGTCTTGTCAGAATGGGTTTCAATTATAATTCACAAGCCTTGATTTGATATAACACAAAAGCACCTTTTGTTCACTTCTTCCCACATCATAATTTCCAATTACCAACCCTTTTCTTTATTCATAAAACTCATCCTCTACTGCCAAATAATGAATGTTTAGTTTTCTCATTAAGTCTGTTGGATCCACTCTTTTCCTCTAGCAATCAAAAAGAAAGTGAAGAAGTGTTAAGAACTGATCATGTTTGGATTCAGGATTTACTCATTTGAGTGGAAAATGAGGAAGAGAAAGAGGGGGAAAGGAGAAGTGCTCATAGATTTAGAACAATTATTCCTCTGTTTCTATGGATGTGAAAACAATCCATATTGAGCACTAATAAATAAAATGGTACGAAAATAATATATATATATATATATTTATTGGGAATGAGTTTTTTTCTTCAGAGGAATAATCGATTATTTGCTTAATATATAAGTATATTTTGTAAATATTCCCTGAATCCTAAAACTTGTCCGATTCTACTAAAATCTTGAAACTCGATTTAATGTTAATTTTATTTGTAGTAAACTATGATTGCAACCTCCACCAACATGATTTTATTTAATTTTAGGGTTTTAAAATTACTTTTGAATTTAATTTGTGTCAACTGCGCACTATTCAAAAACCGTATCTTTTTTCTTTAATGATAATGTGGCCTTCTTTTAATTATTTCATGTTAAATATTGCTTTAGAATAATCATTAAGGTGACAACTATTTGTTATTTTGATAACTTTCTTTCTTTTGGAGGAACTAAATCTATCATCATTGAGAAATCTTAAGATTGTTTAGTTGAGAATAAGAATAGAATAAGAATGGAATATGAGGAATGAATTAAAGCCAAAAGTTGTGCGGGAAAGAGTGATGCACTAAGTAATGATATTTTTGTTCTTCTTCGTAGGCTTATTCTGTCGTCATCTCCTATAAATTAGTAGGTATTTTGGATATGATCCAAGTTCCTTCAATGAGTGATTTAGTGATTGTTATGAGGCAAAACGGTTGTTTTTAAGAGTGAGATTCCAAAGTAGCTTAAGAACAAAAAAAAAATCTAGCGATTACTACAAATTATTCTTCTTAATAATCAGTCAACAAACTCAAATCTAACATTAATTACGATAGAAAATCTTTTGAAATGCTTTCGTGATTCCAAATCTAATGGAGTCTTGGCAATCATCGAGTCAGGGAATAACATGATCAAAATCATGGTGGATTATTAGAATCATGCTTTAATGCGAAAATGGTTAAATATCAATTATTAATGAGTAAGAATATTTCATCTTATCATTTTAAATTTCTCCACTTTATTCTACTGCAAGTATGCATTTCGAGGGTTATATACGTAATATGCTTCATGTTGACCACCAATTGTTAAAAAGATAAGATGAATCTTAACATATTCTAAGTATATATTTAATTTAAAGAGTCTCACATTCAATATGATTAGGGGCTATTATGATAATTAATTCATGATCAGATTCTTTTAATTGATAGATTAGACATTTAGGTTGAACTTTTCACATGTTCTTAATCCTTTTATTAAGAGTTTGGTTTCGAAAATTATATTATAATCGAGGACAGATTCAGAAATCAATTAAAAAGGTGCTCGAATATCTGACTTCTAGTAAATTATTAATAAACAAATAGTGACAAAAAATATAAATTTAATAAAAATTTCTATCACCGAATTTTTCATATTTTAAATATGGTATAAATTATAAATTAAATATATTTCTATTGTCTTTTGACACTTGTGTATACATGTTTAGTAAAAGAATAAATTATCATTTAAGTTACAGTAGGAAGTAGAACGCTGAAGTCACAATTATAGTATTATATACATCACTTAGAAAAAACATAATATCATATAATTTAATTATCTTAGACAAACTAGATATTATTTATACTATAGTTGATATGTTGCTTATCTCTCTATATTTCTAACATTTTTCACACCTTATAAATTCTGCAATATTTGGAACGAATTTTATGATTAAAAGGCAGTAAATACGTGATTAAATCTTATGTAGTGGTTCATTTTAGAGTTATAAGATCACTGATCACCATTATACTAGTAATGACTACGGTAAAATTGATATAAACAGTGCCTATTAAAAATAGTTGTTAATCAGTGATGGATCTTGATCTTGACAACATCTTTAGTTACTAAAATTATGCATTAAATTTTAACAAAATCACATTAAAAATATTAATTATAATAACATAAAGTCTACCCATATGAATTTTATTACATTTATATATAATTAATTAGGATAAAATATTAAAATATATTTCTCAATTCACATGAATTAAGAGAATAACCTTAATTAATAATTTTGTCATAAGGTTATAAAATGAGTTTAATTAAATAAAATTTAGTTTATACCATTAAGATTTGGAAGAAGATAGTTCTTCTTTTAAGCATGATAAATATTGATTATACGAACAGAAAGGAAGATCATCAGCTATTATTGGAAGTAACACAGATAAATGTAGTTAATGTTTATGAAAGAATATAAGAGGTCTACTTGTAACTCTATAATATTAATAAATATATATATTTTTTTTTTACTGAAATCCAAGATTTTATCCACCAAAATAACATAATAGGAATTTACTAAAAATCACATGATAAGGGATATTTTGAACCAATTGAAAGGCTTGAATATTTCTGTATCTTATATTTTAATTATTTATCATAGTTAAGAAATACCATTTACTTTTTGTTTTTATGAAATTTTCTTTTTATATTTGTGACAAGTATAAACACCAAGATCTTTTAAAGGCATTATATAACTTATTTTTTTTTTCAATTACCGGATTATATTATTTATTATTCATAACATCTTTATTTACTTTATACTATCGAAATACGCATATTCTGGTATTACAACTTCATTTTTACAAAAAATAAATTATAAGTGCTATAGGTTTTATTTTATAATATCATAAAAATGTAAATACTTAACATATATTATGTTCACGAATTACTAAGTAAAAATGTATTTTATACTAAAAGATATGTAATTTTATTTAAATGTATGCGCATGTGTAGTTTCATATATTTTTTTAGTTCCATAGTATCTCACTAGATCAATGTATATCTAAATATATTTTTCAAAAATAATTTGGATATTGTTTAAAACAATTCATAACTTTTTTTTTTCTGCTCTTTTGTCACATGTTCAGATATACACTGCAAAGTTATACTCATGATATACTCTTCAACTATATTTTCATTTTTTAAATGATAGAATAGTATAGTACGCAATATACCATTCTAAAAAAATATGATATTAATGATTATAACTATATACGAATTATCGACATATTTCTATCCAAAATATATTTACATAACTTAATCCATTTTATATTGTTTAGAATAATTGAGCAATAATTTGAATAAATTATATGATCTATGAATTTAAGCAATGAAAGGAGATTTTTACTTAAACTATTTATTAATTAACAATTTAAATAAATTACCTAATCTATGAATTTAAGTGATCAAAGCAGGTAATGTTTTTATTTTAACCATTTAAAGTAAAATATTTAGATTGAAATGTCACATTTCCTAAATAAAAGCAATTTTGATATAAATAAGTCATTGTTAAGAATAATTGCAAGGTTAAATATTTTTTTATTCATATGTTGATTTATTAAATAGTAAAAGAAAAGTATAATCTATAAGAAGTGGCCAAGTACCATTAATGTTATCCAGTGGTGCCACTCATCTCAAATATTTTTAACATTCCTGTTATTTTCTTTATATTAATTATTTGTTAAATTTAAATTAAATTGAAGTTGCAGGTCTTTATCTGGTTATGTATTTAATTGTATTCCATAACAGGCCAAAGTTTTAATATAAATTTTATTATTTATCCATAAGTTTTTTTTCTTAAACCAAATTGCTTTATGCTTATTAATAACGGGCTTTAGTACTGGACTCACACACAGACCCAATTTATAATAGAAAGATTATTATTATTATTATTATTATTATTATCGTTATTAGTATATATTTATAATTAATTACAATTATTTATATGTAAAAGACTAACTAAATAATTTTATTTAATATTAATATGAAATATTTTTTAATTATTTTTATCCTAAATCGTTTTCATTTAAAATTATTAAATTTGTATTTTATATAAAAAGATAACATTTTTAGATCTGTTTTTTTTTTGTCATTTTTAATTAAAAAATATTTATTTAAATAAAAAGAATTTCATTATTTGATAAAATACATAACTATACAATTTTTCATTAAAAAAATAGTATAATCCCCCTACTAAAACATAATTACATTAAAAAAAATAACGATATAATATTTTCACTCTTATTTTTATAAAAATATTTAGTTTATATTTAAAAATTATATTATTTTAATATAATAAAGATAAGTAGATATACAAATGGGGAAAGTAATATGTTTTCACTAGTTTCACATCCAGTTATTCCGACTAAAATGAACTCTTGTTAAACCTTTAACAGTAAATCAAATATATTTAGTTATTTTTACTATATTTTACTAATCTTTGAGTAATCATTTAAATTATTTTATTAATTTGATTAATTATGAGATAAAATCATCATCATCATATTCTTTTTAATAATTTCTAATATTTTCCTCAAATATTACCTGGCTAAGTTTTTATTACTTTTTATATTTCTTTAGTACCGTTCAAAATAAATTATTAAAATTACATTTGAATAGTATTAATTATTCTTATAATTATGGATGTCAAAATTTGGAGATATTTATTAGATTATTCATAAATAACTAAGCAAAGATTCACTAACGTCAGAATGAGGGAGTTTCAGACTTGGAAATTTCTCCAAAATTTCTTCAAGTTTTCAGGTATTATAGGAAGTATAATATAATGCAAAGCTATAATCAAATATAAAATTAGAAACATAATAAAATGTTAAATTCTTTTCTAATAAGGTTAACATTGACTTCTACAAGTTAACAATATGTTTAGATTAAAAAGTATCGCAATTAAAAAACTAGATATAGTATAATTAAATTACTTTCATTTGGAGTTCTTTATTTTTTTAAAATATTTTATTGGTAAAAGGTAATTTAAATTTATTACATTTTAATTTTTTATTTAAATAGTGTATTTCACTTGCATCAAACATAAAAGTTTATTTTAATATAAAATAATATTTAATGATTCAAAAAAAATAATCATTATTTTTTTAATCGTCCATATTATTTCAACGTCAATGAAAGTTTTTGTCAATTGATAATGAATGGATTTATCATCAGAATATTTTTGTTGACTTTTTGTTAATTCTAATATTCTTCCAAGTGTAACATTAGTAACCAAAATCAATCATACTCAAAATTGGTCAAAAGTTGCTTCAATCCAAATCGTTATAAAAGTTTGGACAAAACATAAGTTTTATGACATTAATTGAAAAAAAAACCTTTGCAAAAAATATAAAAAAATAAATAAATATGACAAACATCAACCAAAAATTATGGTTAACATGAATTGAAAAACAATTTCAGTGGAAAATTTAATTAATGTCAATTAGGATATAATTGTGATCTACATTGATGAAAAGTAATTTAAACAATGTAAACTGAGAAATAATCCTTATCAATACTAAAAACATTCTAATTTACATTGATGATATAAAAACAGTAGTATTGATGTCAGTTAAAACCCTAATTTTACATTTTAAAAATAACTTTATCAATATTAACTAAGAAAATGTTAACAAATAGCGGTCAAAAAATAACTTTAATTTACTTTGGTTAAAAAATAACTTTGATATTATACTAAAAAAAAACTTTAACTAACATCAAGTAATAAATCATAGTTGGTGTTAGTAAAAAATTTGCTTAACATTAGTTAGTAACCATAATTAATGTTGACTAAGAAAATTTCAATTTTGGTTGAACTAACTACATTCTAACCTCAATCAACAATTAACTCAGAATAAATTTATTTAAAAGAGGGATAAATTTACTCAAAAAGAGAAATAAAGATTTCAAATTCTTGTTTTTTCAATTAAAATGTATTTTTTTTTAATTTTAATTATTTAAATTAATCTAAAATTTTAATTCCCTTTTAAAAATTTATAGTCTAACAATATTTTACAATCAAACATTTTATAATTCTCAGTTATAATAAATTACTCTCTAAAATTAGCAATACTATACAATGTTTGTTCTAACAAAACTCCTCTATTTTTCATTGCTGACACGAAAATAAAGCATTGTTCATTTTAAATAAAAACTAACTTAATAAAAATAAATAAATGCATAGATAAGTCACTAATCCTGATTTATGTCAAATTTCTATAACTTTGTCCTACTATATATAGATCTCTACGTACGAGAAGTGGGTGGGGTCTTTGAGTTCCTCGCCATGGAAACAAAGGTGTTTTTTCCCCTTTCTTCAAAGAACTCGTCCATGCATGGATATTTTCTTCTTTCACTTTTGCTTATATTTTCTTAAGGCCAGTGGAGTACATCAAGGACCAAGCGAATCAACTAAACTATGACAATCTTTTGAGGTAAGGGGCCAGGGGTGAATATATCATGTAAATTTGTTAGCTTTGAATCAAACTTAATAATATTTTGGAATCTTTGAAACTCTTTACCATTGCAACAGTTTAGAGATCTCATGCTGTAGGTGACCCTGTAACATAAAGCCCTACGATTTATTTGGTTGCCCCTTTGTTTAGGGTTTAATTTTTCTGCTTTCTTGTTTTCTGCTTATTCTCTCGTTCTTGTTTGCATAAATTTTTGAGCTAGATCTCTTATGTTTAAGGAATGATGAAAGTCCAATTTCATGATTACTTTAAATTAAAGCAGCTTGCAGATGTCAAATAATGGACTTGGTAAATTATAGTATCTTTAAATCTCTAGTTATTTTCAAATTTCAAGAGACCAATTTTGTTTAAACTTTGATCGTTCTTTTTGTACGCTTACCCCCCAAATAACCATGGCAGAGTGCAGTCTGCCTTATTGGTTGTGCAAGATGGAGAATAAGAAATTAAATTAATAAAATATAATATAAAATAAAGGAAATTCAAGATAATGATTTGAAAATTTGATTAACCGCATTTTCAAATCAATTTATTCATGTATAATTCAGCACTTTGATATTAATGTGGTGGATGCGCCTCATTTTATTTCATGGAGGTTGTAACATCAACTTAATGTTGTCATAAAATTGGGTGGTGAAATGACTTAAAACGTAATGAGAAAATCATAAATGAATAAGATAAAATAGTTTAAGATAAGATGTATTCCGTGGTACTCTGACACGTAGTTGAGATATCAATGAGTTGTTTAATTAATTTATTTATTTTTAGTTCTTATAATAATTTATGTTTATTTTTTGTAAATTTATCCTAAATTTTAAGAATAAAAAAAAACATTGAAGCAATTTTTTAGTCAGTTGTTTTTTTATTAAAAAATGTTTTTATGAAAAGTTAAATAGATAATTAATTAGTTTCAAGTCTGGACTTATATACTGAAGGAGGAGTTATCTAGATAATAAATTAAGATAGATAAGTAAAGTGCAATAAAAACAAACTTAATTACAAAATTAAAGTAACATGATTGCACCCGGGTTGTAAATGGGTAGTTAGTATGGTCGAAGAGGAAGGGTTTGCAACAAAACAACTATATTAATTGGTCACTAGTTTAGTTAGTGTAATCAAGGATGAAACTTGAGAACAAATGCTTAAATTGTATGTGAATAAACATAAATTTTCATGCATGATTAATAACGGAAAATTTTATTTTTTAACTAATATAATTTATATCTTAGATTATATTCTGGAATAAAAATATTGTTGATCGGTTGAGATTTTTTTTTTCTGAAAATGGTACAATTTTTTATGTTATCAGTGAAATGAATAAATTTTTAAAATTTTAGGGATTTAGATCAATTATATTTGGAAGTACAGTTTCAAAATAAAGATAAATTTCATTCAAATAATTTCTACAATATTGAAATCATACTTTTTAAACATGTTTTTTTTTTTTCTATATATTTTTAGTAAAATCACGATTCCAAATGTGTTTTTAGTTTTTTTTTTTAAATTGTGTTTCAAAATATTTTTTTAAAACTATGAAATAAAAATGGTTTTAGGGAAATAAAAAGAATTATGTTTTCAAATATGATTTACCAAAATTCATAAAATTTTAAAAAATTTGTTCATTTTAATAATAAAAATACACTATTTTTATAAAAAAGACGATAAGTTGACATAAAGATTAATATATATACACTACTTATATGAGAAGAAATTTGCAAGAATCTGGATAATTACCTAATTAATATTAAACAAAACTTGGTAAATGTAAGATTGTTTGGTATTTGGTAAGAGATAAATGTTTATGTTTTCTGATAATTTTCTTATATTTTCTTATCACTGATTTTTTTTTTTTTAAAAAGCATTCATGTAATGATTTTATAATTTTAATAAGGTCAATTTAAAAATAAAAGTGTTAGATGTGTTACTAGGATTTTTAGTATATGAAATGATTGATGAAGGTCTTGATTGTATGAGATGATGCACATGGTACACTTTGAGTCATAAGATGAGTGTGAAATAGAAAGTGGGAGTCTAGCAATAACCCTAGGGATGCATTCTTTTGCATGTGCCTCTCAGTGGTCAATACTCACTTTTTATATAGAGGTGCTGCACTTTACTTGCAAAATAATTGTCTTAAGAATACCCTTCTATTATCATTATTCACTGATGGTGGGTGTCTTAACCAGAGATAAAATTGAAATGACATATGATATCATAAACTAGACACAAACATAAACTCTTGACCGACATCATATGAGAAGGTTTTCATAGAATATTATTTGGGTAGGTCCCCTACATTTGCATCCGCATAATTAAACATTTACAAAGTAATGAAAAGTGTCGAAAGATTCTTGCTTCTTCTGAAAAATACGTTCCTTCGTTTATGTTTCTGCTATTTATCCTAAGTTTTTGTTTAAATAAATGTTTTGGTCTTTTAAAATGGTGAATGCAACGACACTGACCGCGATGGGAGGGAGAGAAGACGTGGAGGGTGGGCCCACAGACACAGGAGGTTAATTTAGTAATTTCCTTTTGTGTGGATGTCTATCCTTGTGATCCACGTGCACTTACAATGTCCATGCATTTGGTACTAAAGACACTTTCTGGTGAGCACTGTGCACTCCTTAATAGATCTCTTTTCAACAAAATTATTTATACAAAAAACTATAAATTGTTAGTATCATTTCTAATATTCGGAAATTAAATTTTATTACGTAATTATATATAGTTTCTATTATATATTTTAATTTATCACTACATTCTTTGTGTTTTCGTTTCGAATTTATTTTTTGTGAGAAGAATAATAACTAAGAAATGGGGAAAAAGTTGAGTTTTTAGTCTCTACATTTTTTTCCAACTGAAAAAATGTGGACTTAATCCTTTTTATATTTTAAATTTAATATTTAGGTTATAAGTTATTCAACGTAGTATTTAAACTTTTATAACTAAAAAGCTTGTATGACCTATTGCTGGTATTTCGTAACAAATTTTGTATATAATTGCTTTGTAATAGGAGTTAAAAATAAGAGTAATTTAAATATATATATATATATATATATATATATATATATATATATATATATTTTTTTTTTATTTTTTTATATATAATATTTATAAAATTTTTTTATTTTATATTAAAAAAAAAAATTTTTATTTTTTAAACAACTAAATATAAAATATA
>Ga0099825_1000900_pt1 | contig 35380 bp, 10 predicted proteins | sample SiratroredBW_FD_76838 | JGI IMG/M metagenome (GOLD analysis project Ga0099825, IMG submission 76838) | Root nodule microbial communities of legume samples collected from California, USA - Siratro red BW | ecosystem: Host-associated > Plants > Roots > Nodule | place: USA: California | collected...
AAAAAAAAAAAAAAAAAAAAAAAAAAAAAAAAAAAAAAAAAAAAAATAAAAAAGAAAAAAAAAAAAGGAAAAAAAAAAAAAAAAAAGAAAAAAAAGGAAGAGAGAGAGGCAAAGGCAAAGCTTGGAAGATTGAAACCCAGTGAGTGAGGTTCGAGATTTGTGAGCAATTCGTGAACTTTGCGAAGGTCAGAGTTCAATCAATGTATAAGCACTTTGTTTTATCCCAAAACACTTAGTATTTCTTCTTCTTCTGCAGCTTCTTCTTCATTGTGCTTCCTTCCATTGCAATTTGAATTTTTCGGTTCTTTGGTTTCGCTTCCTATTTTTATTGGGGGGCACCTCAGTTTTGATCTCTTCCCATCTACTTCGAATTTCGAAATTCGAAGTTCGAAGGGACAGAATTCGGCGAAACAATGGGGCTTTAAATTGGTGCAGTGGTGTAATGTTCGCTTCACGTTGTTCGACACGACAATGGTGTTTCGGACCCGGGTTTGGTGATTCAAACTTAGGGTTTTGATATGCCATTCAATTCAATGAATTTGAGTTTGATTTGCGGGTTTTCGTGGTCGGAGTTGGGGAGTTTTGTTGCGGTTTGATCTCTAGGGTTTTGGTGGGAGGAAGATGGGATTTGGCTTTGCATTGTATGTTCTGTTCAGTTGCTGAATTTGGGTTTTTTTGGGGCGTAAGGGTAACCCTGTTTTTGTGCAGAATTGTAAGTTTTACTGTGGGTTACTCTGTCATTAGTATCATTCATACATCTGTTGTTGATATATGTACGGATTGTAGTTAGCTGATTTGGGGATTGGAATAAGCTTGATATGGGGGAGGGGAAGTTTAGTGTTCTTTGGAAACGGAAAGAGCTGCAATTTGGTTCAAATTGAGGCTTCTGCTGGGTGTTTTTTTTTTTTCTAATTATTTGTTGGGTGTTTTGTGAATCTGTTGGTGAGAAATGCAACCCCAGCAGAGCGCAAGAATTGATTTGGGTGAATTGAAAGCACAGATTGTAAAGAAGCTTGGAGCCGATAAGTCAAAGAGGTACTTTTATTACTTGAACAGGTTTTTGAGTCAGAAGCTGAGCAAGACTGAGTTTGACAAGTTTTGTTTCCGAGTGCTTGGGAGGGAGAATCTTCCTTTGCACAACCATTTTATAAAGTCAATTTTGAAGAATGCCTGCCAAGCCAAGATCCCCCCACCAATCCATCCGTCAGGTCCCCAGAAGTTTGGAGAACATGCTTCAGACATATATCCTGGTAGAGAAGATGGGCACGAACAGAGTGTTGGCAGCTTCCACAATCAGAATCAGAAAGCTCCCGTTTGGTCAAATGGGATTTTGCCGGTATCCCCTAAGGTTAGGCCAGGAATGCGTGAGCGGAAGCTGAGAGATAGACCAAGCCCTCTTGGACCAAATGGGAAGGTTGATTCTGTTTCTCATCAATCCATGGGTACAGAAGATTCTGGTAGTAAGGTTGATATGGAGAATGGAATTCTTACTCCGTGTGATTATCAGAGACCAATGCAACATCTTCAAGCTGTTGCTGAGCTACCTGAGTATGAAAGGGGAGATGCTGATCGGCGACCTGTAGAGAAGCCAAGAATACATGGGAAAGGGCCAGCTGAAATGTCAATTGTCGAAGACGGGGAAGAAGTGGATCAGTTAAATCGCCTGGGTCTCTCTAGAAGTCCCTTGATAGCACCACTTGGGATTCCTTACTGCTCAGCAAGTGTAGGAGGAGCCCGCAAAGCATTGCCAGTGAGTAGTGCTGGCTATTTTGATAGTTGTTGTGACAGTGGCAGGTTGTGTGATACAGAAACACTCCGGAGGCGCATGGATCAGATTGCTGCAGTACAAGGTCTTGGAGCCATTTCTATGGAATGTGCAAACATGTTGAATAATATGTTGGATGTGTACCTGAAACGGTTGATCAGGTCTTGTGTTGATTTAGTTAGAGCTAGGTCTACAAATGAGCCGAGGAAGACCCCTGCCCCCAAACAGCAGATGCAGGGTAAGCTCATCAACGGCATGTGGCCAAATAATCATTTACACGCACAGTGTGATGGTGGGTCAGCAGAAGCTGTGTCAGACCATAGACCACCGTCGTTAGTTTCTTTGCATGATTTTAAAGTTGCCATGGAACTAAATCCACAGCAACTTGGAGAAGATTGGCCACTGTGGTTGGAAAAAATATCCATGCAATCGTTTGAAGAATAAAACCTTTATGAAAATTTGTCTTCTAGTTCTGATGGCTCAGCAATGGTTGATCAGTGGTCCTGTTCTGTGCCAGTATGAGCCAGACGGTGACAAATAGATTCTTCTAGCCATTTGAAGATGAAATATTGATTTTGAGCTTCAAAGTATCTTATCTCTGGATTCTCTGCTATTTGTAGGGCTCGGATAGGTCAGATTTATTTAACCGCAACCAAGGGTACCATGAAATCAAACCCAGGATTGGTTGCTCTGTTGTATCTTTTTAGCATTTATGCTGGCTGTATTTTCCATTGCTAGAGATCTCAAGGCCATTGTTTGCATTACAGCCAATGAGAAAGAAAGAACTAAGAAAGTTTTGCAGGGATACTGTTGTGTAGCTGGGTTCAAGGAACTATGACTTGTATAAGAGCTGCAGGGTCACTCTGTATGTATTTTTAAAATCTGAGGTTGATTGAAATTCAATATCAATAACACATTAACATCTATTGAAAATTTCCTGGTCATTTTTTTATGGTTGAAGCCCCTATGTCCAAATTCATCAAACCCAAAGTAGTGTTTTTGTTTTCTAGTCTTGTGTAGGTCTGTAACTTACCCTATGTTTTTAGTGCAAATTAATTTGGTGACTGTAATTTTTATTTTCAATAAAATGTGAGATTTATAAAATTTGACACATCTTTTCATCAGTTTAATGTACAGAGTATTTTTTCTTTTCATGAATGCCTATTCAGGTATCCTATCCGTTTGATGTTTCATTATCTCTGCTTTTTAGTCTGAATGAATGTTGTCATATTTGTCCTTGTATTAGTTGATCATTAACCAGTTTGATGAATTTGTTTAAAATTTGATCGATAAAAGTGGCCATTACATTTGTTGGTCTTAGTGGCATATGGGATTTGATATGTAATCTAAGGACTTTTGGAATTAAAAGCAGAATAGGCCTATAATGCATGAAAATTCTACATGAAAAGTTGAAGAAAATAATAGATTTCTATATTCAATTCTCTTATATGATTGGAATATTTCAACTCCTATATATATATATATATCTGTATATATGATATTATATTTTATTATACTGACACTCGTGATATTGAAAAGTGGTGGCATATTTAAGCAAAAGTTTTGCAGAGAATATGGTATGCCAGTAAGTTAGTTGTGCAAATTCAGGCAGATTGGAGGAGGTTACTTGCAAATGTTTGTTGCATGTCGGTTATGATTATGAATGCTGTGGAGGGAAAAAAAAAAAAAAATAGACTTTTTAATCAGGATCTTGCCATATCTGGATTTTCTACTATTTGTTACAACTAGCTAAATATGCAATTTACACGATATATGAAACATAATTTCATGAATTTATAAAATCAGTAAACATTCACAGCTCAGTTCAGTGAAAAATAAAATTTTTCACCATGTTTTGAGCTGCAACATGCAACTGCAAATGCAATAGTAAACATGTATTAGTTGAATTTTCAAATGAATTCAACATTTCATAATTTTTAACTGTTTATATGCTGTTGATCACTAAAATTTCTTGACACATGTGCTTTTGGTAGCATTTTTTTTTGCTCCTGTTGGAATCACACTTGTTGGAGGAAATGCAGAAAATTACCTGAATTTTTCGGATTTTGTCACAAGGTACTGACTGTTTGATGGTTCATTTTTGACCGATGTTCCTTCTGATCTTGCGTTGAACACAGAACACAGTATTGTTTGATTGTACATTGGTGGCTAATTACTTATTTGATTGGATTTTTTTGTCTTATTACCATAACTTATATTTGTAGACACCGAGCTTCTTCAAGTGTTAATGCCATTGACAATAATCCAAAGTAAAGATCAAAAGGAGGACTGTTGTATGGTATGGTGCAATATGCAACCCTTATCAAGCTAAATTATGGAAATTGACTTGATCTCAATGCTAAAGGATCATTGAAGTTTCCTTGTTCATTATTACTGCTTGAATAGTTAGGAACATTTATCCTTTTCTTTCTTCTGGCTGTCATTATCATTAATTATACAACGTAAAACATTTTTCTGGACCAAAATGATACTGGAAGATTTGTGTTTAGAATATTGATGGAGGGTTTTATTTGCTCTGTTTCTTATAACTTTGAGCAGCTACGTGTGATCTGAGTGGCTGTTGTGCCTGGCATCTTTTCAATCTTCCGCAGGTTGGAGTTTCTCGTAAGATTCAGGTAACTGGTACAAGATTTGTCGGAGCCCTCAGTGCAGCATTGTAGAGACGATATTACATTGTTTTGTTTATAAGTTGGTAGAGTGTAAATGGATGGGAAATAAAGGGAAATTTAAAGGTGTTTTGTTGAAGAAAAATAAAGAAGAAAGAAGGAGAAAAATAAGTAGAAATAGTACATTGAGTCCTATCTTAAATTTTTTTTATCTACTCTGTCTCTCCAAACACAGTATTTTAATTCTATCTTCACCCATCCTCGCTACCAAAACTACTCTAAGAATATGTTTGGTAGAGATATGGAAACATGTAATATGGAAATAAATAGGTAGAGTGAATGTAGATGAAAAAATAAAGTGGAAATTAAATATGTTTGGTTGAAGAGATTAGAGAAGAGTATAAATAGAATAGTGAGTCTTACTATTTTGTTAAAATCATTATTCTCCTCTTTATCTCTCACCTAACACCCTATCTTAATTCTATCTTCACTCTTCCTCTCCCATCCTCACAACCAAAGGGTGAGAGCCTAGGTTTGGGAAAATTTGCGTACAACATATATATGGCTGGACTTTAAAAATATGAATAGCCCCTGCCACCTAATCTTAATTTTCTGTTGAGTGGCAACTCCTCGGTTTGTAGTTTTAAACTGTTAGAAGGATACAGGGGTGGCCGTCTACTAATTTATCAAAGCTGAGACAATGATTTCCAAAAGGCTAAAGTTGAAGTGGATAGCAGGCTACTATGTGTTTTCTCGAAGACCTTAGTGTACTATTCTACTATGTATTCTGTACTTGTTGACTGTTATGAATATTTATATTGATTACTGAATAAGGTGAGAACAAGCGTACTCTAAAGGTGCAAATGATTCTAGGTCTATTAGGTTCTCGGGTGAGTACTTACACAATACCTGGGGTTGTCAGATTCGGGAAAGTTAAGAATGTACAGGCTCTCTCATCTCTTTCTTTGGCTCTGGATATCACAAACAGCTTGGAGAAATTTGACTTTGCATATTCACACATACGCACATTTTTAAAATGGTAATCCAGTTGATTTCGAATTTATTTCTTTTAGTTACCATATATGTATAAATTTCTTTAGACATTTCGCTTTACTTCTGCTTGATATTTATTTATATATTGTCATTCAATTATTAAAGTTTGAATAGTCCAAGGCCAGTTGAGTAAGAAGTTAAACTTCTGTCATGGTGGTATGTCTTGATAAAACGTAGAATCAAGATGAACGAAAACATGCAATGCATTTGATGTTCTCCTAAATTATAGTGATTCTTAGTCTAGCCAGTAGCGGTAGGCCATGGTTACTACTATAAAATGTTTTCATTCTTGTTTCTTGCTACGTTAATTTAAATATCATGTGTTCATATAAAAAACAATTGTCTGTGATCACATACTCTTTGTTATCTATTGAATGTGACACTGCGCAGTTCAATGCTACTGGTTTAATGTCTGGTTCTTGGACATCTGTATAGTATTAATCATTTATTTTGTCAATCCATTTTCGTTGATTTTAGCAAACATACTAACACTTATGCTGCCAAAAAGGCAATATTTGCATCCCTGCTGCTGAATCATATTTCATAATCTTTCAAGGAAAATGTAAGTATGATTTGCAAGAAATCTTGAGCAACTGAAACTTTTGTACTGTTCTTACAATAATTCTATTCGGATACTGCCATTTGTCTTTCTGACCAGATGCATTTAGTTGCTTTATGAATGTCAGCGAATTTCACAGTAAGGAGGTTTTACACTGCTACTCCTTTACAATCAGTGCCAGGACATGGAAGCTGTGAACTTGACACATGACTTGGTAGATTGTCTCTGCAGCCGATGATTTGTCCATGTACATTATGTGTAATTTTAAGTATGCTAGAATTGATTTGTGTACAACATCACTTGGAGTAGTAATTTAGAGAGCATTTTCAATGAAAAATTAATTTGAGTTATTAATTATATTTTAATGGGCTCTTTTTGCCGCTTAAGATTTAAAAATACTCACTAATTTTCGATCTAATATATAATATAATATAACTTTAGTTTTAATTTATTTTTAATGGGTCTTGTTTTATCCTTTTCACTCAAGGAGGAACTCTAACCTAGAAAATGTTTTGTTTTGAGGACTAAGCAGCTTAATTTTTAGTTATTTTTTTAAGAGCTGGGTTTTATTTTAATATAAATTTTATAGATCGTCTAAAAGACAGTATAATTAGATCCTACTCAGACGGTCATATTAAGTCAGATAAAATAAAGAAATTATCTTCAGTTTATTTAAAATGGCGTTATATTTAGTCTCATTAAGTTAACTGTTAAGAGTTTTCACTAACCAATACACTTGTTTACAATGAGTATCCTTATATTTTTAGGTTATAACGAGTATTCTTACCTCTTTAGGTTACAATAGGTATTGACACTTCCCCGATTATATCTTCTTTATATCTTCTTAACCTTTCTTTGAGATTAAGAACTCTCAATAAAATAAACATCTTTAGAGAGCACAAAAAAAGCTTATAAGAATATAATTTCACAATGTGAAGAATTACAATAGTTTAATACTCAATAAAAAAGACACAATATGAAAAATTACAATGATTTAATACTCAACCCAAAAGACTAAGCCTTTTAATAACTTGACTAGACTATAACTCTTGTATTTTTAGCAAGATCACTTATATAACTTTTTGCTTGCCTTGCATTTATTCTTCACCTTGAATTCTTTTATATAGTTTTTCAAATATGTCCTTTGATATTTGAATTGGTAAAGTTTGAATTTTAAAAATCTTCAAATCTCTATCTTTTTGGTGATAGATGCTCAAAACAAAAAACCTTGGATTTATAATTTTTCAATTTATTTTTGCTTCCATTATGTTTAAGAAACTAATTCAAAAGTATTTGCAATATGTGTTAGTAAAATAAAAATAAAAATAATAAAAAAATCTTTTCATTCCAGATAATACATGATGCTAAAAACAGAGGGACATTCTCAATTATCAAATTCATTTATGTTTAAAAAAGATTTAAATATATTCACAATATATCACAACTCATAAAATATATTTAAGTAAGATAATTCTAAAAGATATCATAAAAATATTTTTGTTTCCTAAAAAAATGTTGCAAATATCCTTTTTTCCACCAAACTTGCAAATAAAATCTTTTATTTTCATAAATTATATTACTTTGATTAAGTGCATTTTTTTGCAAGTATGTGTATTATGAAGGTTTCATTTTTCAATTATTGTAAACAAATATGTTACACTTTAATTTGTTTCATCAAACTGTCTATCATGAATTGTTATAAACAAAATTTGTTCATTCAGAGTGTATGCTATATAATGCAGTTGTACAAACACTATTAGATAATGCAAATCACAAATGAATTCAATCTAAATTATGTTATGCAATTAACATGTTTTATCACACTATCTATCATGAACACATGTTGTAGATGTTCATAGAGTTTACTGTGTACTACAACTATATAAAACATTGTTAGAACATTAAAAAAGAAAACAATTTGGGTTATTTTTGTTATCATCAAAACATAAACTCCTTATATGATCTTCTGGTCATCAGATTATCTAGTAGGTCACAAATTGTTTAATGTCTCAACAAACTGTTTATAGGGTTTTAGACTATCTAAGGTCTCAACATATATAAGTAGAAATATACTAAACTATAGTTGAGATTGTTGTTGTTTTGAGTCATGATAATACTATTGTTGTTGATTCAAATGCATGGGAAAAGATGTTGGTGATGTAAAACATTGAAGATTAGTTTATTTTGCTTTGGGTGTTTTTGAGACATAATATTGCTCAAGCAGTATATCACCACTCAAGTAACGTCGTCCAAATATTGTAACACCATTAAAGCAAAGTACAAGTGGAGTGTCACTATTAAAGCAACATCTAAGTGGTGTGTCATCATTGAAGTGATGTCCAAACAATGTATATACACTCATTGTTGATTATGCATGCTTAAGTAATAACATGTATTACCCAAGCGATGACATGTGTAGCTTAAACGAAATTTGTAACTTAAGCGAAAGAGACTCAATCAACTCTCTCTCCTTAGTCACTCAACCGAGGTTTTTGGCAATATACATGAGTTATGCAAAACTTGAAGACTCATGCATACATATCAGGACATAACGGTGATTAGTTATTTAAATACCAAATAGAACAGTGGTTGAAGCTCTGAAACTTGTTAGAATAAATCCAATAGACACATGTCACTCAAGTGAATAACATTCAAATGTATATTAAAGAATTAGAAGAGAAAGAAAGAATTATTTTGATAAGTAGAATTATCTCATTTAAGTGAAAATCACCTATCTTACTCTAGATAGTAATATTTTTTTAAATTACTTTAACTTTAAGATTCAAGGTAAGTAATAATAGAATTAATAAAAAAAAACAAGTAGTTTAGTTTCCACAATTTTAGTAGATAATTTTTTTTTTTAGTGTAAGAAGGAGTCTTTATTTTTTATCTTTTTAAGTTGCAACGGGTTGGTTAACTTTATTTATGAATATTTACTGAAAAAAATATCAATATATATATATATATATATATATATATATATATATAAAATTGACTAGAACACAAATAAATAATTGGCTGAAAGTATAGGTTCTCTACTTTAAAAGAATAAAGTAGTTAATAAAAAAAAATTAAAATTTTACAGTTTATGTGATCGTGAAATATGTCGTTGTACATGATTTAATTATATAATCTAATTTTTAAGAATTCTTAATTGTTTTCAGCAGAAATTAAAAATGGTAGGTTTGGTTACTTTTTCTACCTCTTTTAACATAATTTTATGTGAAATTGTATTTTCTTTCACTTCTCATATCTATCTTATCCGATAGTCATTTTCATAACCTTTCTTTTCCAAGATCTAAAAGTGAAATTTTTTTCTACGGATATCTCTTTATGGCTCTTATGTTGGAAAACATGTTGTCATAGAGTTTTTTTATTTACATAAATTGAATGGTTGAAAATGAAAATTTTCTTTTATAAGACATAACATAATCTAATATTGTAAACATTTATATTAGATATCAAATCTTAATAAGGCTTTTTATGATTGGATTCATATTTAATTTATTTATTATATAAATATAAAATATTGAGACTATTAAAGTCTTAAAAGACAATGATGATTAAAAATGAAATATTATTTAAAAAACATAAAAATATATTATTTGCAAAAAATGTTTAGTTTCTAAATTCTAAGAAAAAATATTGTATTTATTAATTCTTTTATCATTAAGTAAATTAGTAATAATTCCTTATCACAATATTATGTTTTGAAAATTCAGTTGAGAGAAGATCGTAAAAATTTCTTTAATTATATGAAAACTACCTAAACTTCTCTTAGAGATAGAAAGTTTATATGTGAAAAAGTGAAAGTTTAGAAGTGAAAAAGTGAGTTAAAAAACCCTAAACCCTAAACCCTAAACCAATGAATAAAAAGTTAATTAATTACAAAAAATGAGAATAAAGAGTGTAAACATTCTTTCTTTGCATAATTTCATGTGTAACACATTAATAAAATTTGTACATTTTTTTTTTACTTCTCAATCTATCATATCCAATAATCGTTGTCATAACTTTTTCCTTCAATGTTCAAAAGTGAAAAAGATATTCATCTTTTCCTGCAAACCTCTCTCCATGGCCCTTATGTTGAAAAATATGTTGTTACATATATTTTTTTTCACATAAATGAATGATTGAAAATGAAAAATTCTTTTTATAAGACATAATATCATCTAACATTGTAAACATTTATCTTAGATAATTAAGGCTTCTTATGATTGGGTTCATATTGAACTTTCATGCTGAATTTATATATTATATAAATATAAAATATTGAGATTATTAAAATGCTAAAGATAAAGATGAAAGAGTTAAAAATGAAATATTACTTAAAAATATAGAAATATATTATTTGTACCATTTTTTTTAGTTTCTAAATTCTAAAAAAAGATATTGTATTTATTAATTCTTTTATCATTAGGTAAATTAATAATTCCTTATCACAAAAATATTATGTTATAAAAATTTAATTGAGAGAAGATCGCATAAACTTTTTCAATCATATGAAAACTACAAAAACTTCTTTAAGAAATTGTTTAGATTTGAAGACGAAAAGTTTAGAAATAAAGAAGTGCACGAAAAATTCAAAAATTAATGAATAAAAAAATTAATTAATTAAAAAAAATAAAAATAAAGAGTATATGCATCCTTTCTCCGCATAATTTTATGTACAACACATTAATAAAATTTGTGCATTTTTTTTTCATTTCTCAATCTATCCTATCCAATAGTCTTTTTTATAACCTTTTCCTTCAAAGATCTAAAAGTGAAAAAAAATATTCATCTTTAGCCTAGAAACCTCTCTCCATGGCGTCTATGTTGAAAAACAGGTTACAAATTTTTTTGTTTATATGAATGATCGGTTGAAAATGAATTTTTTTTATGACATAATCATCTAACATTGTAAATACTTATCTTAAATATCAGTTCATAATACAGCCTTTTATGGTTAGGTTTATCCCGAACTTTTATATTAAATTTATTTTTTTATATAAAGATAAACTATGGAGATCATTAAAGTGTCAAAGACAATGATGAAAGAGTTAAAAATGAAATATTACATAAAAAAAATATAAAAGTATATTATTTGCACAATTTTTTATACTTTCTAAATTTTAAAAAAGCCATTGTATTTATTAATTCTTTTATTATTAAATAAATTAATAATTTCTTATTACAAAAATATTATGTTTTGAAAATTTAGTTGAGAGAAGTCCTAAACTTCTTTAATAATGTAAAAACTACTTAAGCTTTTCTAATAGATTGTTTAGATTCATAGACGAAGTTAAAAAACCAATAAATAAAAAAATTAATTAATTACTAAAAACGAGAATAAAATGTATAAACATTATCATAATAAATTTAATAAAATTATAAAATAATAATAATATATTAATGAAAAATATTAATAATTTTATAAAATAACAGTAAATTAATGTTAAAAGCTGAAAATAATCATAAAATTATAACTAATAATTATAATAATAAAATCATAAATAATAATTATAATAATAAAAATAATAAAATAAAAATTATAATAATAATTAAAATAAATTTATAAAATAATATTATTATTAACAATAATAATTTAATTTGTTATTTTAATTTTAATTTTAACTTTAAATAATTAATACTTTTAGATTTTTATCAATTAAAATAATAATAATTTATCAATCACACCCATTAAATTGATTATATTTAATTTTAAATTAATTTAAACTATAATTTTATCTATTAAAAATTAATTTATCAATTATACCTATCACATTACACAAAAATTTTTATAAACTATTTTTTTTATTTTTCTTTATCCAACCAATCTAACTTTCTATATTCTTTCTTCTCAAATCAACTAAAATCTAAAATTTCATTCCTTCGAATCTCCCATTTCATCGAAACAAACCCTAAATCTTACTCTCAAAACAAACTCTAAATACTCACAGTATTCCTAAATATCAAGTTTTGAAAAGTTCCTTACTTACAATAAACGTTGTACTACAATGAAAGGAAAGGAACAACTTACCTTGCCTACACCTACTTTTCCTTCAAATTTTTATGTATGAACTGGTAAAAGACGAAGTAAGAGGAGGGCTATGAAATATTGCAACCGCAGCTTAACAATGAAGTTCCAGTCTATCAAGCCAGTGGCTTGGATTATTGTATAAGGGGGATGAAAATATTGGCTATGTACAAAAGAGCAATAAAAATAGGAAAAGAACAACTGCATTTTGTACAGAAGTGATGAAGAAAAAAATGAACAGAATGAGGGGTACAAAGAAATCAGTCTCCCTCGTCTGGCCTAACATTGCAATTGATTGAATCATTGAGATGGGGATGAATTTGACGCTACCACTGATGCTTTGCAAATAGGACACCAGTTCTTCAGCCGAAGCCACTGCTGTATGCAAACCACATGATACATGTGCTCGCAGTGCAAACTCCCCAATTCATCATCAACCACATATTCCTCCTACAAATCAAGTCAATTAAGTGCATATCAGTTTGAGAGAGGCAACGGCTAATCCGAAATTCCTTTTAACAATGAATGGAAATGTGTATTAAATGATTATATGAACCTTACACCAAAAAAATATGCTTTATAAACCTTTACAAAACGAATACTAGTTTCCATTGGACAGCGGCAGACCTTTTGCCAACCAACATTTAATTCAGCTATGCTGGAATCAAATATCAATTCTATGATATTGTCAATCAAATCATATAGGATGCAGGTAGATCATAAATCCATCATGGACAAAAAGCTTAGAGCCATGATGATTCTTAATGACACACACTCTGCCATGAAAGCTGCAAAAGCACTTCATGTAACGAGAGAAAAGTACCTGGCAAATGCTGCATTTGGTGTCATCCTTGGCTTCCTTGCAACTGTCGACTGCAGTTTCAGAGGGTGAAGACTGGAATAAACTTTTCTTTAGGCAGTCTGATAGCGCTTCCTCTGTTAGAGCTGTGCTCACAGAACCCATCCTCTCTTCCAGAGCCAGCAGTTGCTGTCATTCCCACAAAATTTTGGGAGGTGCCAATGATTAGAAAATAAAATATAGAAAAAAACTGCATGCAATAACAAAGATAAAATCCCTTCTCAGCCATTTCCAGCAATTCAGTTAAATCCAAACCACTCCCTCAAAAGCTGAAGTAACGTACTACCATAAACAGCACTTAAAATTACGTTATAATCCTCTCTATGTTGTTTCATAGCATGTATTTAAAAGCATATTCTCATCCAAATCGTTAGTGATCACAAAGCAATCAAGTCACAGTAGATAAAAAGAGGAAACAAGCAAACAAATATAGCAAGCTTTATTGTAGCAACTTGTGACATTAACAAACCTCATATGACATGTTATCAATGTCCAATCGCATTTCTCTATGTGGATCGTAGAAGTTAAGCCCAGTAAGGAACAAGTTGGATTCCAGTAAACGAATTTGCTGCAAAGACGCCAAATCAATGCATCAAATAACTGGTACATTTGGTCAAAGAATTTTTAGTCGGGATTTACCTCATGTGTTAGCTCAACATCTTGTTCAATACTCTCAAGTGCCAACAATACCTGAATAAATTATGAAGAATTAACTTTATAAACTCAAAGTACAGACCATGATAAAACAGAATGTAATTCTCATGTTAATAGCGAAAATTACCTCAGCAATACTATCCACGTTGTAACGCCGTCGAAAGCTATCCAGATTCATTATAGAATGAGTGAGGCCATACTCTGAAGGAGATCCAGGCATAACACCATATAACTCCTCACTGCCAGTACCCGGTCTACTATGAGAGCTAGGACAACTTAAGGAAGTATCTACAGAAGTACGATGTGATACACCAGAAGCATTACAACCACTAGAATGAGGCAAAGAAGGTATCGTGACAGGGGACTGATTGGGTGACATGGGATTATCATTTCCTTGGCTAGAAAGCCTTCCCCTGGCATGACCACTAATTGATTTTCTAGTTCTAACTGGTGCCACGTTGCTGTCAGACCTGTCCCTGTGAGGAGGAGCATTCCTAGATATTCTTGAATCAGAAATAGATATGCCATTTCTGGAACCTGAATTCCGTCCTTCTAATGAAGACCCACTCATCTTCTTCCCTCTTGCAGAGCAACTACCTTCCCCTTCACAATTCCTCTTTTTTATCATGTCCTTCCTTCTGTTAAGGGTTGAATCTGAAGGTGAACAGCCGGCAGGGAGGACATCAGAAACAGAGTTGCATTTGAGGTTCCTCAATCCATACCTACTGGTACCAGCACGCATCACTGGACCAGTGTTTTTAATTTCTTGACCGCTAATTCCAGGCTTTGGATGAAAATTCCTCCGAGATCTTGAATTGGATACTACACTGGAGCTTCCTGCTTCCATCATGACAGTACCACACACTGTACTTTCCATTTCAGCTTGAAGCCCTGCCTGACTTTTTTCTGGGCGAGGTGCGGGTTTTGAAACTTCTGATTCATCCTGTACACTACTAGTTTCAGATGAATCTGTCTCTAATTGAGATGATGATTTTTTCCGAGGCTTTATAAGCGGTTTTCCAGGGCTACTAGTCTTGGAAAAAGTTCTAGAGGAGCTTCCAACTGCTTCCTTGCCAGCGGAAGAAGATTGGATAGAAAGTTTCAAAGACTTTCCTTTTTCAGAAGAACCAATTTGACCACCTTTAGAGGTGTTGACTCTGCTACTGCAAGTAAGGCGGCTGCACACCTGACCATTTCGATCTTTAGCATTAGCAGTGTCTCTAAACACATGGCCCACCCCCTTTCTAGGGACTACCATCCCGTCAATAACTCTTTTACCAGAATATTCATCCATCAATAGCGTACTGCCTTCAAATCTGTAACAGGTTATCATGGTGTATTAGATGATAAAAAATTCCAACAAGCTACAAGATTGTCAAAAGCTTAATATACATTGCAAGTATCTTGATAGCAATCATTTATGTGCAGAACTCAATTCAAGCAACAACATATAGACTGGACAAGACACTGCACCCGTGGTTCATAAATTTGGAAGGAATAGGCCAATTTCCCACTAATATCTACAAACTTATTTTATAGACAATATCGAAATTTCTTCACAGCGATACCTTCTTTGTAATCTCTGATAAATAATTGTAAGCAGAACAACACAAAGTTAAAATATATTTGCATTACTTGAAAATTGGAGTTGTAGGGCATATTTTATTATATTCTTAAAGAGGAGCTTCAATTGGAGCTAAACAAAGCCCTTACAGAAAATATTGCAGTACTTGGAAATTGAAGTGAAACGGGAAAAAAGAGATATTTTCAGCAATTTATAAAGATTAAACAGGGTTCATCAGACAATCATTGCATTTGTGAAAAAAATAAGAAATGTTAACAAGGGTTAAGACAAATACGAAAAAAAAAAAACTGTTAAACAGAATAAATATATAAAATCTAATCTCATATGGTTAGAGTTCGAAGAAATACATTAAAATAAAAGCTCTCCAACTCCAACCGAGTTTTTTCTTTCTTTTTTTCCTCACTTTCCCGTGAACCAACAGGTGCGAACCTATCATCTAAGCATGATGATTACCCTTCCATTTCTTAACTTTACACAAAAACCTGAAACACAAACCTTCATCCAGAACAATTCAAAAAAGAAGGGAAACAGAAATTAACAAACCAATACCAATCCACCATCAACCCCAGCAGTCAGGAACCATGACCAGACAACAAACAACATAACATCTTTGACGAGTAATCAGAGAACCCAAAAGCCTCAAAACCAGCCTATTCCAAATAACCAGAAAGCTCGAAAAACTCACATGATTTTAAGAGTGAAAGAAGAACAATAAGTGAACGAACGAGAAAGGAAGAAGAAAAAGGGTAAAAGGGAGACCTGAAAGGTTGATTCCAGAAAAAGTGGGAGGACGCTTCGTTTTGAAAGGACGAAGGTCTGCATCAAATATTCTCCACACAATCACAGAATCACAGAGACTCCGTCTCCGCTATTTCAGCGCTGAAAAGAAGCTCAACACTAACCACACCATTCACCATACTCACTCCAATCCCAAACCCAATCAATTCACCTAAATAGTAAAATCAAAATCCCACACAACCAAACTCTTCCATCCATTAATTCCAATTTTTCACCACCAAAATTAGAACTCAATCATAAAATAAATTTCATTAGAAAATATATACACACAGGCCAAGAAAACTGATACACACAAACAAATTTAAATCATCTATTTATTTTTCAATTAAACTTGATTGAAAAACAATAAATAAACCAGAATTGCGTTATTAGAGGCAAAAAAATTTGAATTCGGTTACTACCTTATTTTTGTTGCGGATTGAAAGGAGGAAGGAACAGAGAAGAGAGAAAGAAGGTTTGATGCAGAAAGAAGGAGAAAAGCAATGTTCAGTATTCTAATCCAATGAAGCTGTTTTAATAATAAGCTTCTTTTTTATTTTTTATTTTATTTTTTTATGGTTAGGGAGCGAAACCTGAAAGGAAAAAAAAAAAAAACGAAAAGGGTCGTTGTGGCGCCGTCCTAGTTGAAGAGCGAGAGAAAGAGATCTGGAGCGTTGATTGAGAGCGTGAAAAATGGAGGGCGTGGATTGAATGTAGTGTCACACTCAAAGAACCTGGTAGGAGTTACCAATGTGAGGTGGATTTTGTGGGCGCAAGAAAAGAATGATAAGCCACTCTCATTCCCAATCCCATTCCAAATTCTTAATACATTATTAACATGTAAAAAAAAAATAAAATTAACCTATTCTTCTAGGTGATTCTCTTATAAAGTACTATAGATTATCTTTTATTTTGAAAAAAATAATATAAAATTACCAAATCTTCTATAATGTTGATTTTTTTTTTTTATATTTTCAAGTAATTTTGCTATTCAAATAGTATCTCTCTTGCTCACAGAATTTTAGTATACTCTCAATAAAAAATAAATTAAATTTATTTATTTTAATAAAAAAGTTCTGATTTCAATTATCAGTGTATGACTTTTTAATTGATAAAATGATGGGAATGGACTCTACAGAATCAAAAAGGAATAAAATAAGAGTTTATAAAGATGTCAGGATTTAAAAATAAATAGTTAAAATTTTAATTTATAAAATTAATATAACCTAAAAGTTTAATTTTTATTACTTTTTGAAAATCATATGTAACAGATGTCACCTTAACATATTATACATGTATTCAAATCAATTAAATATAATTGAATTAAATTTAAATACTTTAAAACACTTATTAATTTAGTGGAACCACTCAAACAATTTTTTTTCTTTATTTGTGACATAATAAGAGTTTATAAATATGACAGGATTTAAATATAAATAGTTAAAATTTTAATTTACAAAATTAATATAACTTTAAAGTTTAATTTTTATTACTTTTTGAAGATCATATGTAACAGATGTCACGTTAACACATTATGCATGTATTTAAATCAATTAAATATAATTAAATTAAATTTAAATACTTATTAGTTTAGTGGAAACACTCAAACAAAAACTTTTCTTTATTTGTGACGTACAATTTAAAAATCGAACAAATGGAATAATTTACGTCAACCAGTTATATAAGTGATTTTGGATTAAAAAAAATTATATAAGAGGAAAATCACTTATCTTCAAAACTTATATTAGAAAAATAAATTCAAAAGTAATTTTTAATGTAATATAAGAATTCACAAATAATTTATTTGAATAAAACTATTAATTGTATGTTTATTAATTTGACATGGTGCACCAAAATATAAATTTTAAATTGCATTAGAGTTTAACTAAGTTCAAAATAATGATATTTAAAATGAATAGAAATGTAAAAATAAAATTCAAAATGTTTTAACACATCAACATGAAAATTTATAAGTAGATAAATATCATATATGTATTCATAAAAATGTCAATGAATTTGGGAACAAAAAACAATTTTTTTCTGGGTTCAAAATATTTGATTTAGAAAAATACATAATTTGTTTAAAAATAAATATACAAAATATGCTATTTAAAATACATATGTGGATGAGTGATAATGGAGACGATTACGAAAGCTGAAAAAATGGTAAATTTAGAGGAACGATTAAAAAAATAAACATAAAATAACAATATTTCGATGTTTTTTTCTATATAAATTATAGATCAATAACCATTTCCCTCCTAATTTTGCAAATTCTAATTTTTAACCTATTTGAAAACTGTATCTTTTAATTTAATTTATTATGATTTTTTTTTTTTAAATTTAACCTCAAATTTAAATAAATAACTACTATAAACATTATCTTATATGTTTACAACAAAGTTATATAAACACCCCATGGAACCCACGGTCAATAACTGATACTCTTAATCCAACGGTGCCTAATGATGGTAATAAAAGTCAATTAAAATCATAAACTTTACTATAACAAAAGTAATGCACTTATTTGTGTTTGAGTAGGTTTGGTACTCCAAAGGAATAGTCCCTCAAGTCAAAATTTGTTTGAACAGGGCATTCAATAGTACATTAAATAAATATGAGGTAAAACTTTTCAAGTTATATCCCCACTTAACCACTACAAATAGCGAATGGGACCATAGTCTAAGCACTCTCAATTATCACATTGCAAGCTAATTATTAACTAAAACCATGACCTGGTCAACTCTAACCATATTGTGCCATCTTATTATCTTCCAGAAAAAAAAAAATAACATAGTTTCTCACAAAACAAGCAGTGGAATCCAATAATGTATAAGAAGAAGAAGGGTAGGTATGCAAAAATTGGAAAGAACAGAAACAAAGGTTATCCGATGAAAGAAAAAACAGAGGCTAAATTTTGACTGGTTGCATGTAAGCCAAGTGTGACACGGGGAGGGGATGGCGCATGTTCATTCCTCCACCACTTTCACTTGCTGATGTAACTTTTTTGTTAGATATACATTGTCTTTATTTGGCTCTTGTTTCTTAGCCAAATAGTTAGATAAGGTTAACCCTATCTGTCTGGCTACATACCAATACCAAAATTAATCACCCAAGAAGAAGAAAACCCACAAAAGAAAAATGAGTGGGGTAGGCACTGCCCAATTTGGACCACTCACTCCATTCAATACAAAACATTAATGTGTGTATTTAAATCAAACCAAATAATAATGGACAAATTGGCTTCGTCCACTATGGTTGGCCTTAGCCACCACATAGTTATGGGTGTGGTGAGTGAGCCTCAACTCATAGGGATTAGTTCATCTAACAAACACTTGCAACTCAAAAAACTCCCTTCACCAACAAAACCATTTCACTTCTTTCATGGTGGTGCTTGGTGGGTTCCACCCATCAATTGCAAATGCTTTCTTACACCACCTAAGCCTCCAACGTGGTTACCCATATTCAAGATTTTCCGCATTTTTAGCTACAACATCAAATGCCAAATGGAGTTCCATAACCTATGAACCAACAAAATACTAAATTAAAAAGACAGCGTGGCCTCTCTATGCTTACAATTTCAACAAATCAACCACAACACATGCATCATTACTTACATCTAAAACCTAACCTCAATAACTTTGCGTTATTTCAACATATAAAATGTGTAAATTTGTTAGCAAAAACTTAAGATAAATAAATATTGTGAGGCCATGCTATTTTCTAACCCGATAAAAATAGAGTAAGCCACATGTCTCTCTCTAGCTATAAATTTTAATCTTCAGTTGCGTATGAGTATTTGCTAATAAATGTGATGGAAATATAAATAGACAGTGACCTTTCTCAATTCTCACATCACAACAAAAAATGAATGAAAAAAAAAATAATGAAAAAGGGTTATACATGCTGCCAAATGCAATGCCACCACGAATCTCCGGCTTCACCCTGTAACCGCCCACGTTACGTCATCTCTGATTGGGCCAGGCCCAATCAACTTGTTTAAACATAGCTGAAATTATCACTCAAATAATAATACTATGTAGTTATCAATAATATTTATATTTTGTTTCCTAATTGATATTTATTACTATCTTTCATATTCACAAAACAGTTTTAATTTTTAAATTAAAATCTAATGAGGTGATTAATCATTTTTCATTAGCTGTCTACATATAGATAACGTGAAACATCGTGAGTGATCCATATTTAGACCTAGAACATCTACAAAACAATAGATACAATGCATATATTCCAAGCTAACATTTGAAGAAAAATGAATTCTGAACACATTTTTTTTATTTGTTTTGGTTTGTAATGGAAAAGGTCAACTCTCGAATTTCGGTCATTCACAGCTTTGTCTGATAAAATAAGACAATTCATTGTTTTGATCGATGAAAAAACCTTGGCTACCTTCACAAACACCTTTACCACCTTAAAGTTTGTGCAAAATTTTCGCTTCTTTGTTTTTTTTTCTTTCTGATTTTTATCATCCAACCATTTTCTTTTTTTCGTTTTGCCTCTTTCTTCATATATTCTCATCTTCCAAAGCAATTTTCTCTCTGTAACCACCGTTTCACTCTTCCATGAACTTTCTTTTATCAAGGTACGTTTTCTGAACCTGAATCTTCTCTGCTTTGGTTGTTGTAAATTTACTCCTTTTTAGCTTCAATTTGCATCGAGTTCTTGAATACTGTTTGCTTCTCCTGGCACCAAAAAAGAAGTGTAAGCTAATCATTGTGCCACATGCCCATTAGTTCTTTTTCTTCTCTTTACATTTTGAAGGAACATGTATTATTTTTTAAACTATCCATCTTCCATGCATGATTATTAATTGATTATAATATTTGACTAAAAGTATTTCTTGATCTTCTTTTCATTTACAATGAATTCGTTAGTAATTAAAAACAGATATTGGGATGATAATACATTAATGCGTAGGATTTGGAAGCAAAGAAGGAATATGTAATAATGAGCTTAGATGTTCAATTATGACAAACTTTCTTATTTTCAGGAACGTTTCTTATTTTGGTGAGTTAGAATAGATTTTTTTCTTTTTCTTTTGTCTGTAAAGTTGGAGTAGACTTTTCATGTTATTCCATTACAGTACTACATTTTTTTTTCTCATTTACTGTAAATATTTTTTAATTAATTGTGATCATGTGTGTATGATATTTCAGATGTGATTGGATTAAAGTCTTTGCCTACTTGATAATATCGCCATATATTTTCTTAATTTATAATAAAAACAATAAGAAAAGAATAACCATTTAGCTTGTAAAATAAAGTTTTTGAACTCGTTTCATGAAAACATCGATAAGAGGGACACAATTTCTATGGTTCATTATCCTTGAGTTTTATAAGGAAAAAAAAAAAACTATTTGTACGTACCATTTTATAAAACGGTTATTTCTATGAAAATTCTCACAATTCATTTACAAGAGTAAAATTTACGCGATAAATTAAGTTGTCTTCAGCATGTTCCTTTTAGTTTTGTATCATTTCAAAAAAAATTGTTGAAAATTGATTCAATCCTCGTATACACATAGATTGTTACCACTTAGAATTTCTTGGAGATAATTATAAGCATAAAAAAACCCTATATTGAGAAATACGAAACAATTTGATTTGCACAACAATCAAGTGAAGAGAAATTATATTATATTTACACAATTTTGTATACAACAAACAAAGAAAAATAAAAGAATGTGAGGTAAAATGGTTGATAACATAAGAAAAAAGTTTGAGAGAAAAAATAGTGTTAAGTTTTTTTTAATATTTTTTTCATCGATTGTAATTTGTGTGTCTCATACAATTTTTTCTTAAAATTAATAACAGATTATTTCATACAGGAGACATAACTGAATCCTAATATTTTATATTTTATTCAAAGAAAGAGTTCTAAAATATGCACATTCTCTTGAGTAAATTCACAGGTGAGGCAACTAATTATATATGGCGACAAAAATAAAAGATAGTAGTGTGGTGGACAAAGAGAAGAAGGTTGCATCTTCAAATTCTTCCATCACAAGCACGAAAAGGAACCCAACCAAGACATCCTCAACAAACAAGGTGAGTTCAAGCCCATCATCGGAGAAACAAATCCCTAATTATCTTAAGCCCACAATAAGCTCAAGACGCCTTGAGTCTCACTCTTCCTTCAAGCTTCCTAAGAATGATGCTCCCACCAAGCCCACTCCAAATAGAAGAAGATCTCTTGAACCATCATCATCTTCAAGGGTATTGAAACAAACACATTCACCCTCTCTTTCAAGGCAACAAAAAGCCCTTGTGTCCCCTGGTCCTAGGGAAAGGACCCTACCACTTCGAGCTTCGAGTATTCCGAATAAAACTAACCCTTCAAAACCTACTCCGGATAGGCTTTCAAAGACCCCAACAGGAGGGAGAACTCAATCATTAGGTGGGAAGAGTGTTAAGAAGAGCAACAATAATGCTTCTACTTCAACTCCCCATGATGCTTCTTCCACTCACTCAAATAACATTCCAAAGAGTAGCAATACTATTCCACCAGAAGGTAATGAATCTACAAGTGAAGTGGTTGAAGAAGTGGAAAAAGTGAAGAATATAGAGAACCTGACACATGAAGCAGATGACTCTGAACATGAAAATGAAAATGAGCATGAGCATGAGCATGATCACGAAGAGCATGATGAAGAAGGTCATGAACGTCAACATGATAATGAAGAGCATGAGCACGAAGGGTATGCACATGAGCGTGATCATGAAGAGCGTGAACATGATCATGGAGAACATAAACGTGAGCCGGATCCTGAAGAGCATCATCATAATCACGAGGATGATCCTGAAGAGCATGAACATAATCACGAGGATGATCCTGAAGAGGATGAACATGATCACGAGCATGATTCTGAAGAGCATGATCATAATCATGAACATGATCCTGAAGAGTATGAGCATAATCATGGTCATGAAGAGTGTAAGCAAAAGCTTGAGGAGACTGATCAACCTCATGTTCACGAGGATGATGAGAAGGACATTCCTAATGTCTCAGAAGAAGAAAGACAAAAAGAGAATGATGATACAAACCAAATTGAATGCAACATTATAGAGAGCCATTCAAAAACTGACCATTCAACAATGGAAGAAGTTGAGGCTAAAGAAGAGAAAGAACAAAAAGAAAGTGAGGTTGCAGAAGAAAATTATGAAAGTGGGACCAACAATGAAGTAGAGGTAGTAGAAGAAAGGAAGGGAGTTGAAGAAGGAACAAGTGAGGAGGTTAAGGAAGAAGAAGGAGAAGAAGATAAACAAGTAGAGAATGAAGTGAAAGAAGAAAAGGTTGAAGAGAATGAAGTGAAAGAAGAAACAGTTGAGGCACCAAAGGAAGTAGAAGGAAGTGATGAGGTGGCTGAAACTTCCACATCCAATGATGCCATTGAAGAGGATGCGAGCAAGCAAATGGAAGCGAGGAGGAATAGAGTACGAGCATTAGCTGGTGCATTTCAAAATGTCATTGACAATCAAAAAACCAGGTGAATAAAACCATGTATAAATTTTCATGTCAGATAGGGAAATGAAATAGAACAAAAAGGGAACACCTAAAGTAAATAGATTTTAATGTTTTCACCTTTCTCAGCTAAAAAAGACATGTTAAGCATTTATTGATTTTCTTTGAGTTTCACAAATGTAACCTAGTAACTTGTGTACAATTGCAGAATTTAAATGCAAACTTGATATAATTTTGATTGTTACGTACTTGTGATCTTTTACATTTTTAAATATTATGAGATATTATATTTTAAACATTCACGTGTTCATTTAAGTTATTCATTTTTTTATATTTGCATTTGGTATATTTATATACATAAAAATATCAATTTTTATAATATTCAGTAGCATACTAAATATAAAGTTATAATTATTGAATTTTGAATATTCATTTTTATGAGTATTATGTTCACATGCACTTGAATTTTATGTGTTTATAATTAGAAAATTTTAAACATGTTTATTATAAAATTTAAATTATATTTTAAAATGACATTTTTTTATTTTAAAGACAATACTTTTAATCATTTCATATATCTATCAAATATTTGAGATTTGAATAAATAAATAATAATTATATTTTGTTGGAAACCAATGCTTTGAATCATTTTGAATATATTAGTTTTAATTCTTTTATATATCTACAAAAATTCAAGATTTGAATGAAATGAAATGAAATAATAATAATAAATATTAAAAATATTCTTATTTAAAACCTAATTATGAGTAAGAAAAATTAAGAGCATATATTATTATTATTATTTGTACGAAAAAAATTATTTTAATATAATATTAATTGTTTCCTTAATTTTTATTTAAAACAAAATTATGTGATAAAATACTATTATTTATTTACAATTAAAATAATTATTTATTAAAACTATATAATAAAAACAATCAATATGAGTTAATTTTTTATTAAATACAAATATGTTTGTTAAATTTGATTAGATCCTATCAACAATCAATAAAATTTGTTTATAATAATTGAATTAATTGTTTCACAGTTTAAAGAATTAGTTACTATTAAGATTTGGAGGTAGGCACACTATGTTACTAGTAGTAGATTTTTAATTTTTACTGTATTAATTAAAATTTGAAAAGAAATTTACAATTAATAATAATTTTTTTTTCACTAATTTTAGACAAGCCCACCAAGACACTATTAGGGGACTTTTAGTTTCTACTGTACTAATTAAAACTTGAAAACAGCATATTTACAATTATTATGAACATATTGTTCTTCACTTAATTATTGAAAAGAATTATAAAATATAAAGATAATAGTACATGAAACTATTGAGGTTAATTTTCACTTGTTTCACTCTTATATTCTCTTAAGATCATTAATATATGATTTCTATTACTTATGTTGTTGAATTCTTACAAGTTATTCTAAATCACTTCTTGAATTTAAAAATTATAAAAATTTCAATTTAATAATTGATTCTTCAATTTAAATTTTGTACAATTAAAGAAAATATTTTTAGTCAAGATTTAAATTTTATATATATATATATATATATATATATATATATATATTAAAAATATTAAATAAGAATTTAATAAATTATATTTAAATCCATAAAAAAGAATCGTTAGCTACTCATTGATAGTGAGAGAATCTCTAAATACATAGATCCCTGAGTTCTTTCTCACTTGATTTTCATTCTGAGTTGTGCACTTGAAAAAATTGGTTGAGTCATTTGGTATAAGATTTTCTCTCCTTTCTATTACATATATTTTTATTTTGTCTTAACATATCTCTAATACATGACTTAAAGTTAAAATTATAAATTTAAGACTTGGATCTTTTAAGATTCCCTCTTAGAGCATGACAATATGATATGAAATAGAGACTTTGAATCTTGAATAAAATCACAAGTTATAAAAATAATATTTTAATTTTTTTTTCAATATTAAAGGTTTAAATACAAAATCACTAAAATATAAATCTTGTAACATTCTTATATTAAAGCAAAAACTACAATTTAAAACAAATATAATGCATTAAGATTCCCATAAATTAAAAAAAAATTCATACTATTACCATTGTATTGAAATAGCCTTTAAACAATCTTCAAAACAGTTCCTTCAAGTGCATTGTCCACAGGAAAGGAAAAAAAAACAAACACGTAATACACTACATTACTCGTTTATCATGCAATTCAAACAATGTCGAATTATTAAACCCCAACACACAAATTCAGACACATTTCACAGTTAAAAAAGAACCTTGTAAATAACTTGTTGAATCACTTTCTAGTCACCATAGAAACTATCTCTTATATAATATACTTTGGTTCGGAATAAGCTATTCTCTCCAAACTTAGTTGTCCCCAAAACTTAGCAATAAAAACCTCAGCCCTTTTATCAATATCATCTTCCGAAGCACAAGCTATTGTTCTTCTATATTGGACCATATTACCCTCAATGATTTCTTCATCCACAAGGAACCTTTGCTTGCTCATTTGTTTGTGGAACAAACTGCACCATCTTTGTTTTAAACCTGTGGATACACCGGAATGCACTCGCCAAGAGTGCATCAGAGTCTTCAGTTTCTTTATAGACCTATGTATTTGTCTCATGAGTGGTGTAGATTTTTGTGTACTCATTTGCTCACGTAGAAGCTAGATTGATTTTGATGATATATAATTGATGATCATATGTTAGTGCTTTTATAGGATTGAAAACAAAAAAGTTTCTTACATAAATTACGTTGGCGCGTAGCTTGCAGGCTGAAATGATTGGAGCAAGGGAAGATTTGAGAAATAGTGTAGCAATAACGAATTTTTTTTCTCAACTTAAAATTAGTGAATTACTATGATGTTGCCACCACCCAGATTCCAGATGTCAGATTCATTTCTAGGAAGCCTTTCATGTATTTTCCTAGTATATAAAATTATTGACTTTAAAGATTTGATTTGAAAAAAAAAATGTTTCTTGGGTTTGGGCCATGCACCCCTTGTCTGTTATTTATGTAAATTAGGTTTTGGAACTATTCTAGAATCTAGATTTGAGTCCATATAAATGTTTAAAATGTTCTCTTATGAAATGAGTACAATGAAAGAAAAATGTTTCATGGAGACATTGGTTGTGTGTTTTGGTGGGGCATGTTCTTGGCTTAGATGCATGAGTTTTTGGGCATCTTGGTTGGGGATGGAAAGTGACTAGTGAGAGGTTGAAAAAGGCAGAAGAGACAAGCCAAAAAAATGTTGTGTTGTGTTTTCTGAACTTGTTGAGGACAGGGAGCAAGGGATGAAACAAGGGAAGGAGCCAATTTCTTTTGTGTTTTTGACTATTGCAAAAGGTTCCAACTTTTATATTGGTGATATGTCCAATCTCACATAATATAGATACATAAATAATTGTTGTTGAATAAAAATTTTGTTATGAAAACTAGAAATCACAAATATGAATGAGTGCGTGATTGAGTAGGTGTTTGTGTCTGGAAAGAGGCAAACAGTGTTTGAAATTGTAGATGTTGGGCTACCATCTGATCCGACACATTATTATGTGAGAGTAGGGTATGGGCCATGATTCATTCAAGTGTTTGACATTTTTTGTACACATAGAATTAGGTTTAAACTGTGTGAACTAAGTCCATGCTCCATTGTGCATGACCCATTTTACCCTCATTATTTTCTCTTTTATTAATATTACCATTACTTAATTCTTTTAACATGGTACACCACGAGTTACACAAACATTTTCTCACATGCGTTGACAAATTTCGTTTCACATGGTTATTAATTTCTCCTGCTGGTTTTGGTGTTTTCATATCTAAAAAGGTGAAAGAAAAGTAATTTGAAGGCACTCTTTTTTTGGACTTCAAACATTGCTATCATGGTGGCGTGCGGCCGAAAACTCAGGGAATTTACAATGCCAAGTTGTGCCTTTTTCAGAGAAGGCTTCCACGTAGGGATTGTTTTAAAAAAATTAAAATAGATTGACTTTGAATTCCTTTTATCAAAATTATTTTTTCTTCAAATATTTAATAGAAATGTTTTTTTTAATTTATTATATTTTACTTTTATTATTTAGATAAAAATGACTACTGAATGCAAAATTTATAGCATATTTTATCTTAAGAATTTCAAATTCTTTGTTAAAATTAATTATCTTTTAAAAATTTCTCACTCATCTACTCATATATCTGTTTTACACTATTCTCTCTTTTAATCATTAATCTTTGCCTTGCTCGTTAAGAATAGAACTTATCAAACCACGAATATAATTAATAAATATTTCACTGTGCTTTATGGGTTGCATTTTGTGAAAGTCGTAATCGAGAAACATGCAAAAGTTGTAAATAATAATTTGGTTATGAAAATAATTCAAAACCATCTCTCTTTCTACCATAGGTAGAGAACAATTCAATATGGAAAGTCCATTTTAGAATTATTTTTAATAGAGAGTAAAGGTGAATCAAACCAGTTCCCATAAAAAATGATTATCAAAATTAAATACAAATGAAGTTTATTATCATAATGGACTTACCAATAGATTTAATGAACTTACCTAATATCAACCAAATATATTTAATCCGTTTTATATAAATTCTAAATCCTAAACTGACCTAATATCGTTCATATAAATAGAAAGACACATCTATAGATATTTTCATGACTTTTCATTTTTAATCAAAATTAATTTAATATCATGAAAGACACGTTTAACATGAAGATTCTAATAAACCTAAAAATCAACCAAATATACTTAGTCCGTTTTACATATATTCTCTCCTTTATCTAATTAATCTACTCCCTAATCTCAACCTACTCATCCTACCCAAAATATTACTAAAATTTACTTAAAAATCAGTTATAAAATGTAGAAAAACTATTACAGATATTTTGCTAACACAGTTTTTTTCAATTATTTTTGCACGTCCTTTTTTTATTGTGTGATATACTATCCACTTGATAATAATAAAAAAAAAAACTATATTTTCTCAATGTTTAGGCAAAACAATGATATACTACATTTTGTGTATTTTTCCCTGTCTTTTCTAGTTTCAACACATTGGTGCCGAGTGCACTAAGAGCAGAACAAATGAGTTTGTAGTAATCCAAAAATTTTCCACCAAAAGCATGAAGAAAGGTCAAAAGATTCGGTTGGAGTTACGATCGATGTTGCCATTTTCCAATGGTGTTAAGTAGATCTTAAAAAATGATTCCAATGGGTGTAAGTACACACACTCGTGCTTTTTCCAATCAACATGGATATTGGATGCTTCAGTGTCAAGGGATAAAGCCATGATTGTGCAATGGGGTCCAGCACAAACTAAAGCATCACTACAAAAATGCTTATGGCACTTAAATATTCTAAAGACAACATAAAGTTCAGGAAATTAAAATTGAGTTGTAACTCTCTATACAGTAACAAACTGAGTTCTTTGTCTTCTTATACCATTTTTTTCAAAGGTGAGAAAGCATGGGAATGGGACTAGTAGCAATTAGGAACTGAAGAAAATGGTCACGGACCTCGCTTACTATTCTCACAATTATGTCACTTTCTTCTTCTTCTTCACCTTTTCTTTCTTACATAGTAGAAGTTACTTCATATTTTGAATTCATTATGTCAATTCTTCTGTTGAAGCATTTTGATATGGTATTTGGAGCTCTGCATAAATTCTTTTTAGATATTTCTTTTAAAGGACAAAAAAACACTATCTATTTTGTCTGAGGTTCCTTTAGAAATATTTAGAGTTGTTTTTGGTCATATTCCCTTACAAAAGTCTCACATCTCAATTTTCAAATTCTTAAACAAATATTTCAATTACTTTTCAAACAAATCAATTTTCTAAAAATAAAAAAGTTATTGGATATTTAAATTGTTTATACAAATCACACTATTTTTTTTCAATATTTGAATCAACTAAGATAAATGAGTAATTTTTGTTAAAAATGTCCTTTGACAGTGAGGTTCTTCTTAAATGGTATGTATATTTACTATGTTTTTTTTTTTAATTTTAAAAAACAACTATTAAATTTAGTTATAAACTAAAGATTATGTGCTAAGAGAACTTGATGATTTATCCTATTTGACTTCCTGGACCAAACACTGGTGATGTGATGTGATGCAGGAGGAAATTATTTTGTCCTCTTCCTATGTCACTTGCTCTTGTGTTCAAGTTTCGAGTTTTTTTCCTGCAGTGATATGGAATGGGAATATAATTCCAACTAGAACCATTCCTCTAGCATAAGAGAATTTGGCATTTTGGGGATTAGATTTTCGTATGTTTTTTGTTGCTTGTGTCACCGGAAGGTATGAGTTTTTTTTTTTTCTTTTCTTTTCTTTTTTTTATAGAGGGTGATGAGGGAAGAGAAAATGAAAAAATAAAAAATAAAATAAATTCAAAAAATATTGTAGGTAAAAAATGGTTTGAGAAAATTAATTAAAATTGGAGAGAATAAATTGAAAATGGTGTGTAAGAAGAAAAAATTACAAAATTATGTAAGGTGGTACATAATTTTTATTTCCCTCCATCACTAATACTAATTAAAAAAACTCCCAAAATTTAATTTAATTTTTAACAAAGTTTTTACTCCAAAACATTTTCATTTACAAAATTACACTACCTATATTTTTATTCATTCTTTTATATTTATAACTGCATCTTCTTCTAAGGTCTTTCCAAATTTTTAATTTACCAATAACAGTAAACATCCATAATTTTTTTCTTATTTTAAAATTTTGAAGTATTTTAAATCTGTACACAACCGAATTATAGGTAGTTGTTTCAGGATACAAATAGTTTCTTGCACTAAATTATTTTTTAATATATTATAATAATATTCTTATTATTTTTATTTTAAAATTTATAAATTAAATAATTTTTATTTTCTCACACCTTCAGAAACATCTCGATATACTTTAACTGCACGATAAATATGGATAATTATTTACTAAGCAAATATAATTTTTTTGTTTTATCAATCAATTAAATGTTAACGGTTATTTTATTTTCAAAGACTTTGTTAAAAAAATATTTTATTGTTAAAATATTTCTAATTTTAGTTTATTAAAATGAGATATTTATAACTTTTAGTTTATTAACATTTTTTTTAATTATACTTATTAAAAAAATGTTTGACTAAGTGTAGGAGAGAGAACAAAAATTATATAATAAATAAATTTTAAAATAAAGATAATAAGAATATTTTTAACATTTTAAAAATTTATTAGGTGGAGGAAGCAGTTTGTATCGTGGTAAAATCAATTGTCCCAATTATATTCCACTTTACATAATTTATAATATTTTTCGTCTCAAACCATTTTGTATGTATTTTCCTCAATTTTAAATTATTTTTTCAAATCATCTTTTACTTACAATTTTTTAAAAATTTATTGTAGTTTGATTTCCAGAATCCGGCCACCGTGGAACCAAATCTTGGTCGGGTTTCATACTCCAAAATTGGAAAACGAAAATCAGAATTTAGCTCTTCAAAGACCCAATTCTAACTGTCATGTTATTGCCAGTTCATGAAGCTACTCACTGTCCCAAAACAAAACTGAATTCATAACATAAAATAGAATTTCACTTCCCAAAAACTGAATTCCAATTACATAAGCAAGAAAAAAGCATATCAGTTCCAGCGTAATTTTCTTTATTCAGAGTTTAACCAAAATATTCTGACTTTTGTTTATTGTTGATGTTTAATATCTAAATATAAGATTAAATTCTAATGGAATAATATATAAAAGAAATTATAAATTTAATATTTTAAGTTTTGAATTAAGGATGATGTCGAACTCTTATCCCATTATAATTGAATCTTTCCAATATGTGTAAAGATAGTTGAGAATTTTTTATTAATTTAAATTAGATATATAATTATATTTCCCTAATTAAAATATATATCATATGTGTAAAAATTATTTTAATAGAACTAAATGAGCATCAAGAACAGTTTACATATCACATAAGTTAAAAACAAAGACAAAGAGACAACGAAGATAAAGGAAGCTTCCTTTCGCGTCCGCATTCTCCGCGTCATCAAATGCAACTGCATAAATCACACCCTTAACTTTCGGATTCATATATTAAAATCTTAATAAATTGGAAACCAAAAAAAAATTAAATTAAATTAAACTAGACTATCGGATTGGTTATGGCAATACACATAACCAATTAAGAGTTTTTTTTTTTTTTTAGATATCCTGAATGTATATAATGGTATATAAAATAGTAGTAATAATAATATTAAATAATATTATATTAATAATGGAATAAATAACCATAAACAAAAATACTATTAACGAAATAAATAATGATAAATAATTGGTACTAATATTAATTAAGTATATTAATAAAATATTAAAATTAACTAGAAATAAGAATAATAAAACTGTTCTTATAAAGTGAAATGATTTTCAGAATCCGCGTTTATGCGTGGGTTATTATAATTAATGATTGCTTGCTTTTAGTTTTAAAGGATTTGGTAATACTTTTTGTTGTTTTTGTGTGAGACATTTGAGTCAATAGGCTAATAAGATAATAAATACATAATAATTAATGTCTTGCACTTTAGTGTTGTTATCTTTAATTTTGGGTTTAGTGGTTTCATTTTTTAATGTGATTATTAGCTTGAGTATATGCTAATGCGTGATTTGTCCTGCTAATAATGTTGAACGAATTTTAAGACTGTCTCAGTGTGTTGAGATATTATACGTTATACATTGTAATTATGCACTGAGCTGAGATGATTTTGGGGAAATTTTTCCGACATGTTTGTGTTTTATTTTTCTTTTTTTGTTAGATGGCACAGGACATCCAATATTTATTAAGTTATCGCAATTTTTGGATAAATTTAATTATGAAGAATCGAATTCTAACTTTAAATTTACCGATGTAAATATGAGTTGATTTTTTTTTTCGTTTTGATTTATTAAATACTATGAAGGAGGAAATTTTAAGAAAAAAATTATAAAATAATTAATTAAAAATAATTGTTTGAAAGAAATAATAATAATAATATTAAGAAGAAGAATTATATTTAGTAAGTGTGTATGATTTAATTATTTAGACAAGTAAAAGATTAGATAAATAAATATTTAGAAATAGGTATATCTAAAAAAATTTCTAAACAAGAGAAATTTTGTGGAAAAAAAAAAAAAAGATTGTAAGAAAATAATGAAATATATCTAATATAATTAAATTTATTAAACAATAAAAATATATTAATTTTAAGAAATAAAATTTTTCATAATTAATAAATTTAAAGTACATATATTTTAAGGAATTGATTCATTTAAAAATATGTAAATAAGTAAAATTTATGAATAAATAGAGAAAAGAAAGATTTTGTAAAAAATATGAAAATGTTTTTGATAGAATTGAGATTTTTGAGTTGAAGTAACAAAATTTTGTTAAATGAAATTCTGAACTGAATGTGAAGAGATTAAAGGGGTTAAATAATGTTAGGAGTGATCCATATGCGGCCAGAAACCCCATGACCCCACTTCCACTGCCGTTCCCATCCCCAACTCATATTCACAATCATTCATTCTTTCACACACTTTTCTTCTTCTCTTCTTCTTAAACGCTCTCCTCAAACTTCATCGTAACCAACTCTTCAAAACATCATGGGTTACTTCGAAGGAGAAAAGGAACACAAGGACCTTATTCCGGGCTTGCCCAACGAAATTGCAGAGCTCTGTCTCCTTCACGTTCCCTACCCCTACCAGGCTCTGTCACGCTCTGTTTCGTCTACGTGGAACAGAGCAATAACTCATCCCTCCTTTATCTTCTCAAAGAAGACGCTTTCCCACCCAAACCTTTTCGTTCTCGCTTTCCATTCCCAAACCAGAAACCTTCAGTGGCAGGCGCTCGATCCTTCCTCCGCAAGGTGGTTCCTTCTGCCGCAAATGCCCTCGCCGGGGAACGCCTTCGCGCAGCCGCTCGCGTGCGCGGCGCTGCCGCGCCAGGGGAAGCTCTTTGTTGTCAACGGCGCAGAGACGCTGGCCTACCACGCCGCCACGAACCAGTGGTCGGCGGCGGGGGGTCCCGGGAAGAAGGGGTTCGCGGCGGCGGAGGGAGTTGAGGGGAGGATTGTGGCGGTGGGGAGAGACAGCACGGGCGTGTACGATCCCGAGAGCGACACGTGGCGGGAGGGGAGTGGGTTGGGAAGGCAGCTGGAGAGGTACGAGGTTGTGGCGGCGGGGGGAAGGGTGTACGCGACGGAGGGGTGGTGGTGGCCGTTCATTTCCCGGCCGAGGGGGTGGGTGTACGAGGTGGAGAGGGACACGTGGCGGGAGATGGGCATCGGAATGAGGGAGGGTTGGAGTGGAGTGGGTGTGGCGGTGGGCGGAAGAGTTTTCATGATCCCGGAGTACGGTGACTCGCCGGTGAAGGTGTACGATGAGGAGTGTGACACGTGGCGTGTCGTGGGAGGTGGGAGATTTCCGAGGGAAGTTATGAAGAGGCCATTTTGTGCCACGGGGCTGGATGACCGAATCTACGTGGCGTCTCGAGGGTTGAACGTGGCAATTGGAAGTGTTGAGGTGGCATCCAACGTGGATGACGAAGGCAAAGGTTGCTGTGCTGATGTAAGTGTGACGTGGCAGGTGGTAGAGGCTCCACGTGCTTTTCGCGAATTCTCACCTTCTTGTTGCAAAGTGCTCTATGCTTGAACATGAACATGAACATGGTGGACCATTGTACCATGTTTTTGCTTTCTAATCTAATTTTGTTGTATTAGGCAAAGTGAACATGATCTCTTCTTCCATGGATCTTAGAAGAGTTGTTGGTTGAGAATGATTTTCAGGTGTGTTGATAGGGAATGAATCACAGCTTCAAAGTTCATCATGCTCACCATGTTCTCATCTACTCTAATTATTTATATTAAATCCAATAATATTAAATTAAAAAGCATATAATTTCACTTTATCATCGTTGTCACTTTAATAATATATTTTTAGTGAAGAGAAAAGTAGCAAGCAAGTGTGGAAGAATATTTTTTTTCCACCACCGGATTGAAAGAGGCTATATGCAATTTCTTCCCATACTTTTATTTTTGGTAGAACAAGAGGAATGGAAATGATATGTTTTTAAAAAAAAGATGAATAGGGTGGAAAATGAAAAGAGTGTTTAACTAATCTGATTATTCAATCTAATAATTGGATTAGGTTTGCATAATGTTGTTGTCAAATCTAACCTAAATCAATCTCATCACAAATGCATGATTTAGATTGGATCCATGGCACTACAGAAATCTAACCTAAGTATTTAAATTTATTTCTTGCATGTTATAAAAGTCCATTAATAAAACCCAAAAACTCAATTAATCCAAGATCTTAAATCCAACCACAGAATTGTTGCACATTGCCAACCCCAAAGATAAGCGCACTAAACTCAATTACTCAAACATTTAAAAAAAAGTTTAAAACAAAATTTCTCCCAAGTTATCAATAAAAAAAAAAATACTCTAATTGGACTACTCCAACATTTAAAATGTAAAACATATTTGTTACATTAAATGTGTACATGCTAATCACTAAGTCAGGAGTGTTTTCGTTAATTAAATTCATCAATATTTTCTATTTCAAAAATTATATATACAATAAATTTCACAAAATGTTACGTTTTCTTAGATTAAAGGTTCAAAAATCAAAGCTTGCGTTAATTCAAATAAAGTTTGTTTGGTGATTCGTATTTTGTCTGATAAAACTATTTTTTAACCGCTGATTTTTTTAATTTAGTAAGAGACTCATAAATTTATTAAAAGTTAATTTTATTTCTTTCATCCAAACACAAAACCCTTGTTAATTTAAAGAATTTAAAGTATTTAAAGCTTGGTTTTTTATTATCGAAAATACGAATAATAAGTTATATATATATATATATATATATATATATATATATATATATATATTTTTTTATAAATAAAAAATATATAATAAAAATTTTTATATATATATATATATTAAAAAAATAAAAAAATAATATATATA